>Ga0207963_1001604_pt1 | contig 11853 bp, 10 predicted proteins | sample Knorr_S15_td_NAD_FD_185604 | JGI IMG/M metagenome (GOLD analysis project Ga0207963, IMG submission 185604) | Marine microbial communities from Southern Atlantic Ocean transect - Knorr_S15_td_NADW_ad_2500m_LV_A (SPAdes) (version 2) | ecosystem: Environmental > Aquatic > Marine > Oceanic | place...
CCCACCCCACGATTGTTTTAAGCACTTTTGGTTCTTGACCAACCGCAGAACCCATTCCGCGTTCGCACATTCCGTGAGGACAGCCAAAGTTCAGTTCAAAACCATCCACACCGGCGTTCTCACAATCCTTAATGATTTGTTCCCATTCCTCTTTTGTTTCCACCATCAGCGAAGCAATTACCGCGTGATCAGGGAAATGTTTTTTTACTTCTGATATTTCATCGAGATTATCTTTTAATGGACGGTCTGTAATCAGTTCAATATTGTTGAACCCCGCCATGCGTGTGTTCCGATAATTAATGGAACCATACCGGCTGGAAACATTCACGATGGGAACACCCAGTGTTTTCCATACGGCTCCTCCCCAACCAGCGTCAAACGCCTTCATGACCTGGTAACCACAATTGGTCGGTGGTGCACTGGCCAACCATAAGGGGTTAGGGGCTTTTATTCCTGCAAAGTTTATTGATAAATCAGGCATATTAAATTTCCTCGCTTAATGTTTAGAGTTTAACCATTGATCGATTCCAATTGCTGCTGCTTTTCCATCGTGGGCTCCATTAACGACCTCTGCGCCGCCATTCACAGCATCACCTCCTGCAAAGTACTTTGGGTTACTGCACTGGAAGGTTTTCTCATGCACGCTGATCCTATTGCTGGAGTCCAATTCAAGCCCATCTATCAGCCCAAGGAAGTTGGCCATTTTGGCCTGACCAGTGGCCTTGATTACCAAGTCGCAATCAATGATGAATTCGCTTCCTGCAATGTTTTCCAGTTTCCCGTTCCTTGTTTCAGTTTTCAGGAATTTAACTCCCGTAGCTTTTCCATTTCCTTCAATCTCGATTGGCTGGATATTGAACATGCCCCGTGCCCCTGAATTGATGATGGTTTCATATTCGAAAGTGTAGGCACCCATTTGTTCTTTGGAACGTCTGTAAGCAAGAATAACATTCTCGGCTCCCATACGAGCAGATTCGGAGGCTGCGTCCATGGCGGTGTTACCACCTCCCAGTACAACCACACTGTCAGGTACGCACACCTCGTGGTGTTTCATCCGCAACTCCTCGATGAACTCAACAGCACCAACGACGTTTTCAAAGTTCTCGCCTTTCAGGCCCAATGAAGCTGTTGGGCCGACGCCAACTCCCAGGAAGATAGCGTCATATTTCGCCTCCAGCTCATCCAATTGTTCCTTGGATTTGATGGGCGCGTTGTATTTGATGTTGTGGCCAAGTTGCTTTTGAAGGTAGTCCATTTCCTTAAGCGCATCCTCATTGGTGATCTTGTACGGTGCTGTCCCAAAGACTGTCAATCCCGAAGGTTTATCTTTCGCTTCAAAAATATCCACATCATAACCAAGGGTTCTCAACTCACATGCGCAGGCAATCCCTGCCGGGCCTGCCCCGATTACAGCCGCTTTTCGGCCGTTATCCTCACCCGCCCTGAACAATGAAGTATCGTTTTCGATAACATGGTCAGTTGCATAGTTCTGCAGTCGACCAATCTCTATTGGCTTTACATTTTGCACGGTGTATACGCATGCGCCCTCACAGAGTACATCTGTTGGACACACTTTCCCGCAGGCATTACCCAGCCAATTGGCATCAAAAATAGTTTGGGCGGAACCTTTAACATTTCCAGTGTGGATTTGTTTGATGAACAGCGGTATGTCAATTCCGGTAGGGCACGCTTTTATGCATGGGGCGTCATAGCAAAACAGGCAGCGCGAACTTTCGTAGAACGCTTCTGTTTGGTTCATCAAGGGTTTCTTCTGGGCGAAGTTTTCCTCGAATTCCTCTTCGTTCGTTGGTCTTTGGAATTCTCCCATTCTTACAGTTCTACAAGTTCATCATAAGTTTCCGGCCTGCGATCACGGAAAAACTGCCATGTAGAGCGGACCTCATCAATCATGTCCAAATCGAATTCGGCTACCAACAGTTCATCTTTCTCGCGGGATGCTTCTGCAAATATTTGCCCTCTTGGATTCACAAAATAGGACGTACCGTAAAACTCACCCAAGTCCCACGGTTTTTCCGTTCCAACCCGGTTGATGCAACCCATAAAATATCCATTCGCTACGGCATGGGCGGGCTGTTCCAATTTCCATAAGTATTCACTTAACCCGGCTACAGTTGCGGAAGGATTGTATACGATTTCAGCTCCGTTCAATCCGAGGCACCTTGCCCCATCTGGAAAGTGCCTGTCATAGCAGATATAGACTCCCACTTTTGCATATTTTGTTTCGAAAATAGGGTAGCCTAAATTACCAGGTTTAAAAAAGAATTTTTCCCAGAAACCCGCTGTATGCGGAATATGATTTTTCCTGTATTTTCCCAAATAGGATCCATCGGCATCAATCACAGCAGCCGTATTATACAAAACACCTGCCTGCTCCTTTTCATAGACCGGGACAATCATGACCATATTATATTTTTTCGCGTATCCCTGCATGCGCTCCACTGTGGGTCCCGGAACTGACTCTGCGGAGGCATACCATGAACTGTCCTGCCCCGGACAGAAGTAGGGTGTATTGAATATCTCCTGCAGGCAAAGAATCTGGACTCCCTGTTTTCCAGCGTCTTCAATAAAGGGGACGTGCTTCCCCATCATTGCTTCCTTGATTTCCTGGATGGTTCCCTCACCTTCCGTTTTAGAAAGGCTCATTTGGATCAATCCAGATTTAATTTTTCTCGGCATTTGAACTCTCCTTGAAAAGTATGGTTATTTCATTCCGCCATAAAGGCCGCGTTTTAAGAACTGCCCATCACCTTTTTTTCCCTTGTATTCGCAATCCATAATAATGATCTTGCCGCGGGAAAGAACTGTTTCTGTAAAACCTGTTACTTCGAATCCTTCGTAAGCATTGTAATCCACCCTCATGTGATGGGTACAGGCATTGTTAATGCTAATTGTTTCTTTTCGATTCGGATCAAAAATAATAATATCCGCATCGCTGCCCACGGCGATAGTGCCTTTCTTAGGAAACAGTCCAAATGTTTTCGCAGCGGCCGTGGAGGTCAATTCCACAAACTTGTTCAGTGAAATTCTTCCTGAATTCACCCCGCCGTTGAAAACAAGGCTCATTCTATTCTCAACGCCCGGACCGCCATTGGGTATCTTGGAAAAATCATCGATTCCCAAAGTTTTTTGATCTTTGAAACAGAACGGGCAATGGTCAGTGGATATGGACTGGAGATCGCCAAATCGCAATCCTTTCCAAAGTTCATCCTGATTCCATTTCTCCCGCAAGGCCGGCGTCATAACATATTTGGCTCCTTCAAATCCATCCTGTTCATAGTAGGAATGGTCCAAAAAGAGATATTGTGGACAGGTTTCCGCAAAGGCATGAACACCGCGGTTACGAGCCAGCATAACTTGTTCTAGTGCATCAGAACTGGATAAATGGACGATATAAACAGGTACATGAGCCACTTCTGAAATGGCGATGGCGCGATGCACACCTTCCGCTTCCATCCTCGTGGGGCGGGTCAGGGCATGATATTTTGGCTCTGTTTTTCCTTCAGCCAAAGCAATTTTTACAATTTCATCAATGACAATACCGTTTTCAGCGTGCATACACACAACCGTTCCGTTTTCGCCGGCCGTGCGCATGGCACGGTAAATCGTTCCATCATCCACATACAAGACACCCGGATAGGCCATGAATAGTTTGTAGGATGTAACACCTTCATCAGCCAGCATTTTCATTTCATGGACCCGGTCATCTTCAAGATCAGTGATAATCATGTGAAAACCATAGTCAATGGCTGTTTTACCTTCTGCCTTCGCATGCCAAGTATCCAAAGCCTCGAGAGTAGATTGTCCCTTGGGCTGGATGGCAAAATCGATCAGTGTGGTAGTCCCTCCATGAGCTGCAGCACGGGTTCCTGTTTCAAAATCGTCCGCAGAAACAGTTCCGCCAAAAGGCATATCCAGATGGGTATGAGGGTCCAATCCACCGGGGAATAAATATTTACCGGAAGCATCAAGGATTTCATCCGCCTCCATGTCCAGGCTTTTGCCAATGTGGGTTACGGTTTCATTTTCAATAAACACATCACCCATATAATCATCGACTGCGGTGATGATCCGACCATTTTTAATTAATACCGACATATTTTCCTGCTATAATTGGTTTTGGTTCAATTTTGTTCAATGATTTCCCCAAGCTTTAAGACCCCGTTCTTTATCGGTCCCAGGAATGGTATTATCCAATATCAGTGCGGTAAAGGCGCCCACAGCCATGCCGGTATTCCCTAACGTATTTAGAATATTTGCCATCCAAAGGGGCTCAAATTGGATGGGCTGCTGACCAAAATATTCTGGGACAGATAATCCCATAAAAAAAGCAAATCCCAAGATAAATAAATTCCGGGCAGAATTGAGATCAACAAATTGCAGATTGGAAAGTCCCACAGCTGCGATCATGCCAAACATGGCACAATACATTCCGCCCACAATCGGTTGGGGAATGGTTGTAAACAGTGCTCCGAATTTGGAAACAGTTCCTAATAGAATCATAATCACGGCGCCGGCCTGCACCACTCTGCGAGAACCAACCCTTGTTAAACCAATTGCACCAATATTTTCGCTGTAAGACGTGGTTCCGTTTCCCGTGCCAAAAATCCCGGCTATAAGACATCCAATTCCTTCAAATGTAATTCCCCGGTTGATCGTATTTTTATCGGGAGTTGGTGCTCCGCAAAGTCGGGCACAGGCATAATAATCTCCAATGGATTCCACCATGGAGGCGATATACCCGGCCATCATACCTACAATTGCAGCCACGCCAAACTGTGGAAATCCCCACTGAAAAGGATAAGGAATGCGAAACCAAGGTGCATTTTTCAAATTGTCTAAACTTGTGTGGGATGGATGTCCTTCAGGGAAAATACCCAACGTTGTGAACACAGCGGACACAGCCCAAGCAACAACAATGGCAAGAAGGATCGGATAAAGTTCAAACGTACGATGCTTTTGCCGAAGATATTGACTGAAAAGGATAATCAGCAAAATGGTTAAACCGCCTATAGGCCAATGGCGCCCTGCTTCAGGTGCACCGAATTTGAACAGGGCTAAACCGATCAACGCAATGGTGGGTGCGATTGTTATAGGACCGATAAATCGCAACAATCGTCCGATAATGCCACTTGCCCCAATTAAAATCTCCCCAAGCGAACCGGCTATAATGGCTCCTTGAACGTGCTGCATTCGCACTTCCCAACCAGCATTGGCCAGGGCTGCCATACCGCAGATAGCAAATGTGGGGGCTAAAAAAGAGAATGTTCCCCCCTGGACGATCGGTAGGCGATTCCCAAAAGTGGTTTGCAGAAGTGTGGTAATACCGCTGACAAAAAACATGGTTGCAATCAACCAGCCTTTTTCTACGGGATCAATAATACCAAATGCCGGAGCCAATATCAGTGGAATCGCCACGGTTGAACCAAACATGGTCAGGTAATGCTGCAACCCCAGAATAGCTGTTTCTAAAACTGGAGGATTATCATCAATATTATATAACAGTGATGTTTTATTTTTTGCCATGAAAGTCTTTTATTAATTTCAAATTGACCATTTTATTTTAATCATAATTCGCTGCAAGACAAGGTGTGGTTTCTTTGCCCTTTTTATGTATTGTGAATATATTTCGTTCTCCCAAGAATTTGTTGAAAGTTAATCATACAATAAAAATGAAATCAGCCAAATCTCCTAATCACGAACAAATGCTAAATGTTGCTATCCAAGAAGCCCGGAAAGGATTGGATGAGGGCGGTATTCCCATTGGGGCTGCTCTTTTTCACGCGGATGGAACTTTGCTCGGAAAAGGTCGAAACAGACGTATCCAGAAAGATGACCCTTCCCTTCATGGAGAGACGGATGCATTCCGGAATGCGGGAAGACAACGATCCTATTCCAATACCATCATGGTCACAACCTTGGCTCCCTGCTGGTACTGCAGTGGGTTGATCCGGCAGTTCAAAATAAAAACAGTCGTTGTGGGTGAATCGGTTAATTTTTCCGGTGGGGTTGAATGGTTAAAACAACATGGTGTTGAAGTAATTGATCTTCATTCTGAAACATGTATTGCAATGCTTGCGAATTACATCCGGGATAATCAAGAGATTTGGAACGAGGATATCGGAAAAGAATAATTTCTATCCCCCATTCTTTCCAAACCACCAGTCTTTATTTTTATGGTCATAATCGATAAAGATGTGTTTCGTTTCACGAAATTCTTCTAGGGCTTCGATTCCATGTTCCCGTCCGATCCCGGATTGTTTCATACCGCCAAAGGGAGCAGCAATATTTTCCATCAGTGGATTATTGATACAGAATGTTCCTACTTTAATATCGTCCGCAGCAGTCATGGCGCGTTCAATATCCCGAGTGAAAATGGTGCATCCCAATCCATATTTTGTTGAATTCGCCATCTGTATCGCTTCATCCATGGATTTGATACGTTGAACTGGGATCACAGGGCTAAATGCCTCTTCCATAACAATATCCATTCCCGGTGAAACTTGATCAAAAACAGTAGGTTCATAAAAATACCCTTTTTCGAATTGATCCGATCTTTGTCCACCAGTCAATACACGTGCACCTTCCTTTTTGGCCAAATCCACCTTATTGATCGTGTTTGAAAATTGCGTTTTGGAGGACATGGGTCCAACATCTGTACCTTTTTCCATAGGGTCACCCAATTTCACTTTTTTTGCTTCTTCTACTAATGCCTCCGTGAATTGGTCTGCGATATTATCAAAAACATAAACCCTTTCAACCGATGTGCAAACCTGACCAGCATTCACAAATCCACCCCAGGCCGATCCTTTAGCAGCTACTTCCACATCTGCATCATCGCAAACGATTACCGGGTCTTTTCCACCCAGTTCCAAAGATATCTTTTTCAGATTATCCGATGCTAATCTTGCAATTCTTTTCCCAGTTCGGATAGATCCGGTAAATGCAATAATTGGAACATCCGGATGTTGAACCAGCGCTTCACCGGCTTCTTGACCTAAGCCTGTAACCACATTCATGACGCCGGGTGGCATATCTCCACCTGCCACTTCAATCCAATGTAAAATAGAGAGAGACGTAACCTCGGATGGCTTCATAATAATGGTATTCCCTGCAGCCAACGCAGGAGCCAGTTTCCATGCCATTAGAGATAGAGGGTAATTCCAAGGGATGATACACCCAACCACACCGTAAGGCTCATATCGCACCAAGGACATGGAATTTCTCTCTGCTGGAGCAACAATTCTCCCCACCTGGTCCCGGGCCAGTTCGCTGTAATATTCAAGGTATTCCGCCACATCTTCGATCTCGTTCAATGCATTACTGTATGGTTTCCCCATCTCAGTCGAAATAGTCTCTGCCAGTTCTTTTGAATGTTCACGGGATTTATTTGCCATGCTTCTCAGGTAGTTTCGACGCTCGCTTGCGGTCAGTTTTCTCCATCCAGAAAATGCAGCTTTGGCAGCTTCCACTGCTTTGTTCACATCTGTTTTATGACTGGCAGGAACCTGTGCGATAATCTGCTCTGTGAATGGATTCTCCACATCGAACGTTTTACCCGATTCGGCATCACACCATGCATTGTTAATATAATTTTGATAATTCATTATTTCTCCTTTTGGAATTTTTTCAAGATCTGTCTGATATCTTTCACGAAAAGAACAAAAACAATGATAGACCCAAAACTAAGGATTAAAACGGTGATCCAGGTAAATGTTTCCCAGCTACTCATGACCTTCCCCCTTTATCCAAAGCCAACCCGATAAAAAATCCAATTAATGAAATTGGGAGGGTGATATACATCACGAATTCCTGAAGGAAATCTATCCCCAACCATTGAACAATATATGTCTCTTCTTCTAAATCAAATGTTCCGTTCATCATAATGTAAACATTCAGAATGACCGTAGAAAATAAACCCAACCCAGCACTTAAAAAACCAGCTAAAGGTTTCCTGAACTTCGGCACATAAAGTCCCAAGAGTATGGGCACCAATACACTGGAAATCAGGATGGAAGCCATAAAAACCCATAGCCCCAGCATCTGTTCAAATGAAACAGCCATGGCAAACCCAAGGACCCAGGATAAAAGAATTCCATAGCGTGTAGTTTTAATCAATTCCTGATCGGTGGCATCTGGTTTGATTGCCGGTTTATAAATATCGTAAGCCACATTTCCACCGGCCACCAGACAATACGAATCCAATGTGGACATCTCCGTAGAAAGTACGCCTGCCATAAATAATCCGAGAGCCCCTGCAGGAAGCGCTGCAACCATTACAGTTAATAATGCTGCATCTGGCGCTACTCCCGGATCAATAATAGTTTTTTGAATTAATTCTCCAGTACCTGGATCAATGATAGTTTTTCCAATCAGAGTTCCAGTTTTAGCAGCCATCGCCAATATGGTAATAATCCAATCATATGATCCCCAAATAAAAATACCAATAATGAGAGCGTTTCTAATATTCTTATATGATTTTGCCGCAAAAACACGTTGGTAAAATGTGGGTTCAACAAGTATAGCTAGGCCTGTAGAAGCGTAGATAATGATAAGCCAAATAGAAAGATCACCCATTGAATCAAAATAACTTGGTTCAAGTTTTTCTATCATTATGTCAAATCCACCGATCAAATTCATAGCAAATGGAAATGCCATCGCTAAAACAACACACATCAGGACAAACTGAATCGAATCTGTCAGCACCACAGCCCAAAACCCACCGGTGAGCGTGTAAACCAACGCGATTCCACCAAGAACCAACATACCCACGATAGGTTCCCAACCAAGGATCACATCACCCAACATCCCGAACCCATAAAGAGACAACGCAGGCAGGGAATAAATGAAAGATGTTACGGCACCAACATACCTGGTATTTTTTCCATAATACTTGTCTAGGATGTCTGGGAGACTCTTGAAGTCTTCTTCCCGCAACCGCTGGGCCAATAAAAATGCCGCGATCAGAAAAAATGCATAGGTTGGCCGTGCATAGCCAAACCACGCAACAACGCCATCTGTAAACCCCAGTTGCGAATCTCCAAACAACACGTCAATACCATAGTAGGTCGAGATCAAGGTTGTGATCAACAGTGGCGTCGTGAGCGATCTTCCAGCCAGAAAAAAGTCGTCGAAATCAGTATGCTTTTTTGCAAACCAAAGGCCAACGCCCACCATTCCGGCAAGGTAAATAGCGATAATCACATAATCGATTGTGGAAATAACGCCCACGTCTTTAAGAAATCCAATCTAAAAAGCGATAATAATAGGCTGCAAATGGTAGAAACCAGGGCTCTTTTCTATAAAAGAACATGGTTTGGTGCGATATTTCTTTATAAGGGCTTCGGTCTTTTTGACCTGACATAAGTAATCCCAATTCTGTCCCAAGATAGGTGGCAATGGACAAACCATGTCCACCATAGCCAAAGGCATAATGAATTCCATTAATCTCTCCAATATGAGGCATAAGGTCAAATGTAATTCCCAGCTTTCCAGTCCATGTATGTGTGATTTCAACATCATTGAGTTCCGGAAAAACTTTACAGGCCTGGTTGGACAGTATTTTGGCACTTTCATTCAGGTCTAGGTCTGTACTCAAATCATTTCGCCCTCCCCACAGCATCCTTCCGTCCGGTGTAAGCCGAAAATAATTAATGAACCGTTTTGAATCATAGAACATACGCTGTTTCGGACTGAGTTTGTCTTGCAGGTCTTGCGGCAGAGGCTCTGTCACAATAATATAGCTGCCGACTGGAAAGACTTTAGGCTTGAGCCCAGGCACCAGTATATCTGTATATCCGTTCGTGGCGATGACAACATCCCTGGCTTTTAGATCACCTTTGGAAGTCATTAACTCATATCCACTACCTTCCCTGTTGATCTTTTCTGCCCGGGTATCTTCACAGAGAATAACACCAAGACCTGCAACAGCCCTGGCCAATCCATCTACATACTTGGCCGGCTGCAGACCACCACTGGACTTATCAGATAATCCTCCAAAATAGGCATCCGTTCCAATTTCAGACTTGATCTCTTCTTTTGGAACGATCGTTTTTTCATGGCCCATTTCCCTTTTGATCCATGCTGCATATTCCGGAAAATCGTCATAATGAGATTGCTTACATGCCAAGGCAACGTGGCCTTTCCGGGACCAATTACAGTCAATGTTCTCTTCAATGATAATCTGTTCTAATAAGTCAATTGCATCGACAGATGATTTCCAGAATTCACGGGCATAATCCATCCCATATTTTTTATGAACTTTGAATATGTCTTGCTTAAGGCCCGGTGTTGCCATACCGCCATTACGGGAACTGGCACCCCATCCGATTTTATATTGATCCAAGACAGCAACTGAGCTGCCTGCTTTCGCCAGTACTCGCGCTGCAGTGAGTCCCGTATAGCCGCTGCCCACAATAGCCACGTCAACCTCCGCTGGCAGGTCCACGGACACTGGAAGTGGATTGCTGGGAGAAAACTGATCAGTCCAGAAAACTTCGGGTTTCATTTTATGAATGAACGGCAGCCTGTACTGAATCCTGAAACTTATTCAAAGTCTCATCAATGATCTCATCTGAATGCGCTTCACATAAGAACCAAGGTTCTCGCGGGTCGCTTTCTGCCCAAACGCCACGATCATACATATTGCCCATGATGGTTTCATACATGGCATCATTGCTATGTGCCAGGTCTCTAACTTCCTGAACGGGTTTTTCTGTGATCAAGAAACCCTGAATGTTTGGATGACCCGCCATTTGATGTGGAAGACCTGCGTCAGTGAGGATTTGATCCAGGCCAGTTTTTAGTCTTTTCCCACGTTCTGCCAGATTTTCTAATACGGGTGATTCAGATAAAATATTCAAAACAGCATTTGTTGCGGCCATGCTCGCGCCATTTGCACCAAAGGTACCGGCATGTGTCACGCTGCCTCCGCCAATCACATCCATAACTTCCGCCCTGCCGCCAAAAGCTGCTACAGGAAATCCATTCCCGAGGCTTTTGGCATAAGTGGATATATCAGGGATCACACCATAGGCTTCCCTCGCCCCACCATTTGCTAACCTGAAACCTGTTTTCACTTCATCAAAGACAAGGACGATATTGTACTCATTGCACAATGTTTTTAAATGTGCCAGAAACCCATCTTTCGGTTCAATACCCACTATATTTCCAAGGCAAGGTTCTACAAACATAGCAGCTACTTCACCATGGTGATCCTTCACGCATTGTTTTACAGCATCAAAATCATTAAAAGGAAGACAATATACATAATCCCGTATCTTATCAGGAATTCCGGTGCCAACCTGAACAGGAATTGGAGAAGTCCGTGGCCCCATGGCGGAAATGGGTGAAGAGGCTGTGCTGAATAAAACATAATCATGGGCACCATGATATTGTCCTTCAAACTTGATGAACTTTTCTTTATTGGTATAACCACGTGCTGTTCGCAATGCGTGCATGGTTGCTTCAGTTCCTGTGTTGGTAAACCGTAGTTTTTCCATACCGGGAACCATTTTCACAATTTTTTCCGCCACTTCAACTTCAAGTTCCGTGGTTGCAGCGAACGTTATTCCATTCTTGATGGATTCTGCTACTGCTTGGTTTACTCGATCATCTGCATGGCCCAAAATAATCGGCCCCCAGCCCAGGCGGTAATCAATGAATTCATTACCATCCGCATCCCAGACCCGAGCGCCCTTGCCACGCTTTAAAACAGGTGTATTATCGGGTCCCGAGTACCTGAAGTTGGAACTGACGCCCTGTGTTAAAACATTCATGGCACGATTGAAAATAGATTGAGATTTTTCTCGACTAAGCATGAAATGCTCCCTTAAT
>Ga0207963_1001615_pt1 | contig 11820 bp, 9 predicted proteins | sample Knorr_S15_td_NAD_FD_185604 | JGI IMG/M metagenome (GOLD analysis project Ga0207963, IMG submission 185604) | Marine microbial communities from Southern Atlantic Ocean transect - Knorr_S15_td_NADW_ad_2500m_LV_A (SPAdes) (version 2) | ecosystem: Environmental > Aquatic > Marine > Oceanic | place...
CTTTAGCTGGAGATCTTGTCGCTCACAAACCTATTGCAAAATGGACCGAAACAGTCAAAGAATCATCAGATGAATTTCCCCAATGGTTTCCAAACCTTTTTTCCGGAATGCCATCCTATGGTGGCTACATTTATACTCCAGGGGATCCCACTAAATCCATTTTAAATCTTTTATTTTTTAATCGTGGTATCAAGATCTGGTTCTATTTGACTTTGGGTGGATTGGGACTGTTTTATTTTTTAAGACAGTTAAATGTTTCAATTATGGCATCGGTTTTTTCTGGCATTGTTTCTTGTTTAACGCCTTATGCATTTGGATTGATCAACGCCGGGCACATGAATAAGATCTATGCCATGGCTTTTATTCCCTGGGTGCTAATGGGTGCAATCCAGGTGATTCGAAGACCAACCTTAAAATCTGTCCTATTTTTGTCCTTAGTCACGGCATTCCAATTATGGGTGAATCATCCACAAATAGTCTATTACACCTGGATGGTCATTGGCTTTTACACGGTCTGGACATTTGGATTTTCTGTGAAAGAAAAATCATTTTCAGCCAAGGTTAGTGGGAAACAAATCAGCGGTATCTTAGCAGGACTGTTTCTTGCGTTGTTGATGGTTTCTGATCCATATATAGATATTTATGAGTTTCAGAAACATTCGACCCGTGGTGCAAAATCCATCCTTGATCAAACAGGGCAAACAGAGTCGGGAACAGATTGGAATTATGCCACACAATGGTCGTTTCATCCGAAGGAAACTATTTCTTTCCTATTTCCTTATCATTATGGATTGCAAAATTTTTCCACTCGAGATTTGAAATCAGGGGCTTATTGGGGCTTCATGCCTTTCACGCAATCCACACATTATCTCGGGTTGGTAGCCATTATTTTTGCTATTTTAGGTGCTTTACTTAAAAAGCCTGATAAAAATAGTTTATTTTTCTGGATCACAACTATTTTGGTCCTAGTCACTGGATTTGGATCATTTTTTCCAATATTATTTAAGCCATTTTTCTCTATTTTCCCTTTTTTCTCTAAATTCAGAATTCCATCAATGATCTATGTTTTACTGGCGGTAACTATCCCAATACTTGCTGCATTTGGATTTGATTCATTAATGGAGAGAGTCGAGGAAAAGGATTCTTTTAAAAAGGTACTTTACGTAGCAGGCGGCATAGCAGGTTTGTCCGTTTTATTCCTGATGATGGGAGAATCTATTTTTAATTTTAGTGTTGCGAAAGATGCGAGATACAGCCCTACTATCCTTTCACAATTGCAAAAGGTTAGATTTGAACTTTTCCAAAAAGGGTTATTATTAGCTTTAGCAGTGAGTTTAGGTTCCTTAGGACTGGTTTGGGGAATTATTCAGAAAAAAATAAACAAAGAAATTTTTGGTTTCCTGGTAATTGGTTTGGCAGTGTTTGATCTCTGGATTATCAATGTTGAATTCCTAAACTTGAAACCATCAAAAAATATGGATATTTTATTTCAAGAAGATTTGATTGTGAAATATCTTAAGAATGATAAAGATCATTTCAGGATCTTTCCTGCTGATGAATTGAATTCCAATAAATACAGTTATTGGAATATTGAAAGCATTGGTGGTTATAGACCAATTAAACTCAGGAATTACCAAGACCTTATGGATGCAAAAGGATTCAGCCGCCCTCAAATTTTGGATATGCTGAATGTGAAATACGTCCTAACTCGCAAAAAAATAAACAATCCTAACTTTATCGCTTTGAAAGATGTACCCGGAGTTTTTCAGAATATAAATGTTTTTCCTAAAGCATGGATGGTGGGAAATGTAAAATCAGTTGAAACACAGCGAGAGTCATTAATGGAAACTCTATTAAACGGGTTTGACCCCTCCAATACTGCAATTATTTATAAATATCGAGGTGAGCCATTGAAAGGAATGGCATCCGGGCAGATTGATGTCATTTCACGGAAAGAGAACAAAATAAATATTATATCTGAATCTGAAACGGGAGGGCTGCTTGTCCTGTCCGAGATCTATTATAAACCGGGTTGGCGCGCATACGTGAACGGGGAAGAAACACCTGTTTATCAAACAAATCATATATTGAGATCTATTTACGTTCCTTCCGGTGAACATCAAATTGAATTTCGGTATGATGATTCATCCTGGAAACAGACACGTATCCTCTCCAGAGTTTCTTTTCTGGCTATCCTCTTTGGATTTGGATTCATTTTGTGGAAAGAAAAAGAAAATTGATAATTACTTCACTAGAAAATTTCTAAAATGAATCTTTATAAACATACAGGGAATATAAAAGCAGGACTTTTCATTCTTGGGATTGCACTGATCATTGGCCTCCTTACTTATACCCAATCTCTAGTTACAGAACTGCGGAATGACAATCGCCAGATCGTCCGGCTCTATGCGGAGATCATAGCAAATATTGTCCAGGATGATAATGATGCGAATTTGGATTTTGTATTCGAAAATATTATCCAAAAAGTAAAATTTCCACTGATTCAGACTGATCCAGAGCATCACCCGCAAATGTGGAAAAATTTGCCTAAGTCGGTCAATACCCTGAGTAAAAGGGAACGGTTGATGAAAACAATGGACAAATTAAATGAACCAATTCCTTTGATATACAGTGATGCTAATATTGGGGAAATTACATTTGGGTATCTCCATTACGGTGACTCTTCAATCGTCGAAAAATTGCAATGGTGGACCTATTTTGAGATTGTAGCTATAGCAATATTCATATTCCTGGGGTTTACAGGTTTTTCTTTTATTAGGAACAATGAGAAACGGCACATTTGGGTTGGAATGGCACGGGAAACTGCTCATCAATTAGGGACGCCCGTATCAGCTCTTATGGGTTGGGTAGATTGGTTGAAAGAACATCCAGAAAAAACAGAAGAATTGATCCCTGAAATGGAAGCAGATATATTGCGTTTGGAACAAATTGGACGACGTTTCAGCAAGATGGGTTCGAAACCTGAGATGGAAGAATTTGATCTTTCCGAGCGTGTGGAGCGCGTAGTGAATTACCTGATGAAACGGATGCCTTCACTGGGAAAAAAAGTGGAACTCATTAATGATATTCAACCGGGTATTTCTATCAAAGCAAATGGCTCTCTTTTGGCCTGGTCTATTGAGAATATTATTCGAAATGGGATTGATGCTATTGATAGGGAAGATGGTAAAGTGACAGTTTCACTCCGGAAAGATGAAAATGCGATTAAGATCCGAATTCAAGATAACGGAAAAGGAATTCCGAAAAAAGATTGGCGAAATATTTTTCGGCCGGGGTTTAGTACAAAACGGGCAGGTTGGGGATTGGGCTTGTCTCTTTCAACTAGAATCGTAGAAGAGATTCACTCAGGGCGACTCCATGTTATTGAATCGTCTCCTAAGAATGGAACGATTATTGAAATATCATTTTAGTTCAATATCAACTTCACTCAATCCACCAGATTAACCATTTTATGATCTTAATCTACATCCAATAACAAGATTCGATTTTGGCAGATCACGAATGAAATAATAAAGGATAACTGGATAAAACTCTTTTTTCTCATTGGTGGCCCCGCATGAAGTGTGGAACAAAATAAATCCAAAATCAAATCATTGAACTCGTTGAGTTAATCTCATAGAAAAGGTAATTTCCACACCAACTAATTAAGGAAATACAGTGGATTTTTTATACGCAGCATCACAACCGGGACAAGGTGGAGGTGGACTCATCGCATTTTTGCCCTTTATCCTGATCATGTTCATCATTTATTTTTTGATGATTCGACCCCAAACCAAACGCCAGAAAGAAAAGGACACCATGCGGGATGACTTAAAAAAAGGAGATAAAATCATTACCATGGGTGGTATTTATGGTACTGTTCAGGGATTTAAGGAAAAAGGCCGTCAAGCCATCATTAAGATTGATAATAACACAAATATTACAATTAACAAGACTGCCGTTGCCGGTTTAGCTGGAAAAATAAAAGATACAGAATTAGAACAAACCTAATGGCCGTCAAGAAGATTGTTCATTATGGGGATCCGATCCTACGTAAAAAATGTGATTCGTTTAAGGATTTTTCCAACATAGACGATCTGCTAAATGACATGTTTGATTCCATGTATGAAGCGGAAGGTATCGGTTTAGCAGCGAACCAGATTGGCCTGAACATGAATCTTTTCATTATTGATATAACCCATACAGAAGAAGCCGAAAGCCCTCACGTATTTATCAATAGTGAAATGATCTCTAAGTATGGCGACGAAGGTGTTTATCAGGAAGGATGTTTATCCTTACCCGGAATATCTTTAGATGTTTTACGGCCGGAAAAAGTCACCTTGAAATATCAAACATCGGATGAAGAATGGCATGAAGGTGAATTTGATGGGTTGTTGTCTCGAGCTATTCAGCATGAGACTGATCATTTGAATGGTATTTACATTATAGATCGGGTGAGTGAAATTGAAAAGATTCAGTATCAGACCGAATTGAAAGAATTAGAAAAAATATCCAAGAAGCGTCATAAAGTTCAGTCTGGCAAAAAGGGGTTTATCCTTTAATCATTTATTTCAGTTTTGCATGGGAGTGACCTGATGCGCGTCGTCTTTATGGGAAACCCCCAATTTGCTCTCCCTACTTTAACAGCTCTTTTATCTAGCCAGCATGATGTTGTGGGTATTGTATCCAATCCGCCTAAACCCATGGGTCGTGGTCGTAAATTGAAATCCACTGCTATTGGTCAATTTGCGAAAGAAAATGATCTGAATCTCCTCCAATCGTCAACACTGAAATCTGATAAACTTCATAACCAATTATCCGTATTGAATCCGGATGTTTTTGTGGTTGTGGCTTTTCAAATCTTACCAAAATCATTGATTGATCTACCAAAATTTGGCGCTTTGAATCTCCATGCATCCTTATTACCGAAATATCGTGGCGCAGGGCCGATCCAATGGTCACTCATGAATGGGGATAAAACAAGCGGTATCACGGTTTTTCAAATTATGCCAAGTGTAGATACAGGAGACATATTATTACAGGAAAAAATGGATATTTTTCCTTATGATAATATGTTGACATTGGGAACGCGGCTTAGCACAATTGGAGCAAATTTGGTTGTAAATGCATTAGATGGCATTGAAGCAGGTTCTCTACAACCTATTATTCAAAACAATAATCATGCAACTAAGGCACCAAAAATTACAAAAGAGATGACAATTATTAATTGGTCCTGGGCTGCTGATAAAATACATAATTGGGTCCGGGGTTTATCACCTCATCCCGGGATGTCAAGCACTTGGAAAGGGAAACGAATGCGTATTTTCAATACGCGTGTTGTAGATGAAGGTGTTATTTTAGGAGATGGAATAGTATTTAAGGCTGATTCTGAAGAAATATTCGTGGATACTGGTGAACATTTATTGGCTTTCTCCGAAATTCAGTTAGAAGGGAAAAAACGAATGAGTGTGTCTGATTTCATGAAAGGGAACAACATTCAAATGGGAGATAAGTTGGGCGAATGAAACAGGATGCTCGTTTTTTATCTGTGAAGATCCTGAACCGATTCGAAAAAAAGAATGAACAATTGGTTATGTCACGGAACCAGGTTTTTTCTAGTTTTAAACCTGAATCTATAGATAAATCCCGAGCCATGGTTTTGACAAATGAAATCATCAGACTTAGAGACCGTTTGGATGTTATGATTGAATATGTTTCCGGACGAAAAATCAATCGCTTGGATTCGTCATTGCTTTCCATTTTACGAGTTGGATTTTATGAGATTATTTATGATGAATCCATCCCAGATTATGCTGCGGTAGATTCCTTGGTTAATTTGACAAAGACTGTTTTAAGCCGGAAAGCATCTAAACTGACCAATGCGGTGTTGAGGAACTTGATCAGGTATAGGGATAAAGATTCAAATTGGGATGAGTCGTTAAAGAAAAAGCCAAAATGGGTTTCATTGCCGATCTGGCTCCAAAAAAGGTGGAAATATCAATTTGGTGAAAGTGGATTTTTTGCATTAGTTAATTGCATTAATCAAAATCCAAAAATATTTGTCAGAGTTGATTTGACCAACCATAATATAGATGATGCAAAGGAATCTCTCCTTGAATCGGGAATTGAAGCAGAAAATTATTCCGATTCTTTTTTAAAGATTTTGAACGGGTCCGGAAAAATATTCTCTACAGATCTTTTTCAATCTGGGCAAGTTTCAATCCAGAATCCGGCGGCAGGTGCCATTGTGGAATTTTTAGACCCGTTAAAAGGAGAAATTGTTTTGGATGTCTGTGCTGCACCAGGAACCAAATCACTTTTTATTGCAGAAAGAGTGGGAGAAAAGGGAAGAGTTTTGGCATCAGATTTGGATCAATTAAGAGCAAACCGTGGAAAAAATGATCTGGATCGACATAGACGCAAAAATATTGAATGGAGTGTGAAGGATGCTACTCAGGATAATTTCCCTATGGCCGATAAAATATTGATTGATGCACCTTGTACGGGAACAGGAGTGATGGGTCGCAAACCGGATATCCGTTGGCGACGAAAACCGGAAGATATTTCTGACATGGCAACTTTACAAATGAAGCTTTTGAAGCATATGTCCCAGTTCTTGAATGATGGGGGAACTTTGGTCTATGGAACGTGTTCTATGGAACCGGAAGAGAATTGGAACGTGGTTGAACAGTTCCTTAAGTTAAATGCTGACTTTAAGTTGATGACACGACCATCACAGGTGATGCCCGATTGGATTAATGAAATGGGATGTTTAAGTACTTTTCCACACATCCATGGCGTTGATGGACTGTTTGCAGCAAGGATCACACGATCATGATTAAAAAATTTGCTAGTTATATTGCCATTTTTGGGAGTTTATCCCTATTGGCCATCCTGTTGTTTGATGTGGTCATCATGCCTGGATATGTGCGTATGAATGACGGAAGATATATGGTAAATGTGACAGGAAAAACACTTCAACATGCCATGAAAGTTTTGGATTCTGAAGGATATAATGGTCTTGTCTCTGATACCTTATATTCTGCTACATACGAAGCTGGAACGATTGTGGATCAATATCCATTACCTAATACTAGAGTGAAAGAGGGCCGCACTGTCAGACTTAAAATTGCCCATTTAGAAAGAATGGTTTCAATTCCAGACTTGATTGGGAGATCTATTCGGAGTGCGGAATTAATGCTGACTCAATCCGGATTGGAAATAGATACGGTTTATAAAGAATTTAATTCAGATGTTCCTTCGGGCAATGTTACGTGGCAATATCCTAAAGGAGGAGACTTGTTAAACAAAGGTATGGGGCTTCATCTGACAGTTAGTTTGGGTGTCCCGCCAAATTTTTTTCAAGTTCCTAATTTGTTTGGATTGAGTAAGAGAAAAGCTGTTAATGATCTTCACAAAGCCGGATTCTCTGTCGGGAAATTACTCTATCGCCAAAACGAAGACCTGATCCCATACACAGTTTTAGATCAATCCATCCCTGCGGAAACAGTTTTGGAAGAACCTTCAACCATCGATTTGACTATAAGTGTTCTGGATATGCAGGATATTTTTAACCAATTGATTGATAAGTGAAATCTATCCCAACTAACGAGGTCACTCGGAAGATTCTTCATCTTTTTTCATCCATTATTCCATTGGGATATGTGTGGTTCATCCAGGATAAAGAGATTATGGTTGTGTTATTAGGTTGTTTGAGTTTAATTGCCATTCTATTGGAGATCAGCCGTAAAAAATGGGATATAGTAGAATCCTTATTTGAAAAACATTTCAATTTTATGTTACGCCAAAGTGAATTTGATGAGGACCTGACCGGTGCAACATGGCTTTTATTTGGAAGTACCATCACCCTTTTCCTTTTTCCGATACAAATTGCAGTTCCTGCGCTTTTATTTTTAACTGTGGGTGATGCATTTGCGGCGATCATTGGGAAAGGGATACCCATCGGAAAAATTGGTGACAAACATCTTTCAGGAACCATTGCTGGCATTGTGACTTCATGTGCTATTGCATTATGGATTAATCAACATTTGCCTGGTGAAATTATCATCCTGAGTTCAGTGGCAAGTATGCTTGTAGAAGTGGCACCTATCCCCATGAATGATAATCTGACTATTCCACTCACAGGAGGCCTAGTCATGAGTTACGGGATGATGGTTTTATGACGATGCTTTTCCCATCCGCACTTTGGTTTCTTGGTGCCATCAGTATTCCCATTGTAATCCATTTATTGAGCCGACTTCGAATCAATAAAGTTGAATTCAGTACGGTTCGATTCATCAAACAATTGGAAACAAGTTCCATCCGAAAGATGAAATTCCAACAAATTTTGTTATTATTATTGAGAATGTTGGTGATTGCTTCTCTGGTTATGATGATTGCGCAGCCTGTTACTCATGGATTTATGCCCGGTTGGCTTGCGGCTGAACAAGATGCTCGGTTGATCCTAGTGATTGATAATTCTGCAAGTATGAATGTAAAGGTTGGCAATCAATCTTTCTTTGAAATTTCCAAAAAAGAAGCACTTGGACTTTTACCATCATTTAATAAAGAAACTCAGATTACCCTTGCACAAACATGTCCACCCAAAACAATCTTTAAGGGACAATCCAATGATCCGGACTTGCGCGCATCGATCCAGAATATTCAGCCTACAGTAGGTTATGATGATCTATGGGCCAACTTGAATCATTTGTTGAAGGATGGAACTATTGTTGAACCGGTTAAAGAATGTGTGATATTCAGCGATTTTATGTATCCTCCCGATTCTACCTTTATGGCAGGGATTCCAAATTTTGAATCATGGAAATTCTATTTTATTCAACCGGGTACTGTATATGACAATCTTTCTATCCGTTCTGTATCTTCATTAAACAGGATAAAAACCATGAGCCAGTTGGTGAAATTGAATACGCGGATTGAAAATTCAGGTGAATTGCCCAAGCCTAATGTTCCTCTGGAACTATTGTTTAATGATCACCGGGTGGGACAGGTGGTTTCTGAAATTAAATCGGGGAAAGAAAAAGAATTCCAATTCCAGGCCTATCCTGCAAATATGGGTATTGTTCAAGGTAGGGTTTCATTACCAAAAGATAATTATGATTTGGATAATAACTGGTTCCTTTCCATGTCCATCATGAAACAGATCCGCTGTGGTATAATTGGTGCTAATTCTGATGATGTAGCCATGTTAGAGATGGTTTTGCGTGCCATTGATCCCCAACGCCAATTTTTATATATTGAATCCAGGATCCAACCGGAATTGAATCGATTATTTTTGGATGATGTGGATGTTGCTCTTATTCATAATCCTAAAAATATAACAGAAGAGGGTGTAAAGGATCTGGAAAAATTCCTTCGGTCCGGCGGCGGTGTTATTTGGTTTCAGGGAAATGAAGATGGCTCTGAATTCCACCCGGACATTTTTGAGAAAATAGGGTTTCCCTTCCCTGAAAAAAGAATGAATGCAGGTCAGGGATTTTTTTCCACCCAAATTGCCGGAGAATATTCCGATCTTCTTCAGGATCTTCAAGTAAGAAACTTGGATAGTGAATTACCAGAAGTATTCAAGTATATCCAAACAAAATTGGATGTAAAGCAAAAAGTACATTGGATATTGAATAATAGTGATCCACTATTGATAGAATTTTCGAAAGGAAGTGGTTCCATCTTTTATTTCTCAACATTATTGGATCTTCGATGGAACGATTTACCTATTCGTGGGATGCTGGTCCCCCTTATTTATCGTTTACTGGTCCTGACAGGGACGGATGAGATTAACACATCTTCTGTAAAGATCAATGAGCCCAAATGGATATCTGTTGAAGAAAAGTATCTTCGGCACCAATGGGAAATTGTATCACCATCGGGAAAAATGGAAATGATTGTTCCTGAATATGATCGGGAAGGGATCAATATTTCATCCACAGATGAATTAGGTGTATATACTGTTTATTCAAATGGTGAATTGTTTACATCATTTCCAACACGACTCCATGATCAGGAATATATTCAAACCCGTTTCTCCCAGAATGATATTGAATCAATTCTAACTAGCAATCAGATCAGATGGCTTACGCTAAAGGACGAATTTTCCCAAGTGTTTTTGGAGACGCGACAAGGGAAAGCACTGTGGAAGATATTTTTAGCATTGGCAATTGTATTTTTACTGGCAGAATCCATTATTGGACGACCTGTAAGGGCTAATATGAAGACTGAAGATTCATGATTGAAGGGAATAATGTTGGTCAGGAAAAGGCTCTATTGGTTGGAGTAATCCAGCCGGGGATGACTGAATCGCTAATCCATGAACATTTAGATGAGTTAGAATTACTCGCTGAAACGGCTGGTGCGAAGATTGCAGGTCGAATTACACAACGTGTTTCCAAGATCAACCCTGCAACCTTTATTGGAAAGGGGAAAGCAGAAGAACTCCTAAACCAGGCGAAAGAATTGGATGTTAAACTCATTGTTTTTGATGATGAATTGAGTCCGGGTCAGATTAAGAATTATCATAAAATTTCTGATAATGTGAAGGTATTGGATCGCAGTGGTCTCATTCTAGATATTTTCCAGAAACACGCAAAAACCAAGGAAGCACGGACCCAAGTTGATTTAGCTTATATGGAATATTTACTCCCGAGACTTACTCGCCAGTGGACGCACCTGGAACGACAGATGGGCGGTATAGGAACACGGGCAGGAATGGGGGAAACCCAGATAGAAATCGATCGCCGTTTGATCCGAACACGCATCTCTAAATTAAAAAAAGAATTAATACGGATCGAAAAGGAACGAGATACACAAAGTTATAGAAGACGATCTGAATTCCGGGTTTCATTAGTGGGATATACGAATGCAGGAAAATCTACTTTATTTAAAGCATTAACGGGCTCTGATGTGTATATACAGGATCAGTTGTTTGCCACATTGGATACAACTGTTCGCCAAATAAAAATAAATGAAACCCATCCAATTCTCTTAAGCGATACAGTTGGATTCATCCGGAAATTACCTCATAATCTTGTGGCATCTTTTAAGAGTACCTTAAAGGAAGTATTGGAAGCGGATCTGATCCTTGTCATGTTGGATATTTCATCTTCACAGATTGAAGATCATTTTCAAACCATAGAGAATGTTTTGAAAGATATGGGAGCCCAGGAGATCCCACAAATTCTTGTTCTTAATAAAGTGGACTTAATATCTGATGGAAATATGATTGAAAAAAGGCAACGAGAATTTCCTAATTCAGTTACCGTCTCTGCTCAGCAACATTTGCGATTATCGGAATTGAAGTCACGTATTCTTGGAAAAATGGAGGAAAATTTTCAGACTATTGATCTTGAATTTTCCTATGACCAGGGTAAGACCATTGCCCATGCGCAGGAAGGTGTAGAAGTTTTACAAAGAGAATATGAAGAAAACGGAGTGAAATTGAGAATACGAGGGAGCCGATCACGAATTAACCAGATTTTATCGGCAGTGGAATAAAAAAACGGGCAGATTGTTTTCTTGGGACCATTCTTTGTTTAATGAATGAAGGGAGCCTCTCGAAGACAGCAAACTTCCTTTACCCGGCAATTGCAGAGAAGGCCTGTTTTTTGACACCGAAGTACAGCACCCAATTATGAGTATAGATCCAAAAAAATACAGAACCCGCCCGTTAAACTTTCAAAAATCTGTTCAAATTTAGTGTCTTAATTAATGACACAAAATTAAAATAACGAACTTTAAATATTCAATCTGTCGGGATAGTCAATTGATCTTCCGATTCAGCGATTTCCAAATGATCCGTCCCGGGTG
>Ga0207963_1001635_pt1 | contig 11735 bp, 12 predicted proteins | sample Knorr_S15_td_NAD_FD_185604 | JGI IMG/M metagenome (GOLD analysis project Ga0207963, IMG submission 185604) | Marine microbial communities from Southern Atlantic Ocean transect - Knorr_S15_td_NADW_ad_2500m_LV_A (SPAdes) (version 2) | ecosystem: Environmental > Aquatic > Marine > Oceanic | place...
GGGGGGGGAGGTCCGAAGCTTACCGTCGGGCTCTTGGAGGAGACGCGGAAGATCCTCGAGGGGGCGCTTGCCTCCTGCAATGTCTACCATCGTTCCAACTAAATACCGAACCATGTGATGCAAGAAGCGGTCGGCGGTGACCCGTAACGTGAGCCCGAGGTCCTCCCAGGGTTCCCAAGAAGACTCGTGTACCGTGCACCCGTCTCCCCTCTCGGGCTGGCCCGATTTGGCGAACGCCTTGAAGGAATGTTCGCCCAAGATGGTTCCGGCGGCACTCTGGAGAAGTCCCTTCTCCAAGGGCTTGGCGAGGGGCCAGCACCAGTGGCGATGGAAAGGGGACCGGGCCTCCGAAGAAAGTCCGAGCTGATAAAGATAGGTCCGCTTTACCGCATCGTAACGCGGATGGAAGCCGGGGGACGCGGGCTCTACGCTCTTGATCCAGATGTCGTTCGGCAGCACAGCGGACAGGGCCTTCTCGAGCTTTTCGGGTTGCCACGTGTCTGGAAGGGACGCGACCGCAACTTGACCGGTCGCGTGCACCCCTCGATCGGTTCTTCCCGATCCGATCACCGGGCGATGGGTACTCGTGAGCTGCTCCAGGGCCGCCTCCAACTCCCCTTGAACGGTGCGCTCCGCGGGCTGGATTTGCCAGCCGTGGAAGGCGGATCCATCATATTGGAGAATCAACTTGAGGCGATTGTCCTTCACGGCGTTCACGCCCGGAAGGTAGGTAGGGCGAAAGAGTGAGTCAAAATTCTACATCTCCGCTGGAGTCCTTCGACCTCCGAGCCGTGATCCAGAAGGCTGCTGGAAGCGAGGATCTCACCGCATTCGAAGCCGAGTTCGTCTTCGATGTGTTCATGGAGGGTGAGGCGACACCGGTGCAAATGGCCGCGCTCCTTACCGCACTTCGAGTCAAGGGCGTTGCTCCCGGCGAGGTGGCCGGCGGTGTGAGAGCACTCCGAAAAGCCATGATTCCGATACAGGCGGGGTCGCCCGACGAGTTGGTCGATACCTGCGGGACCGGCGGTGGAGCCGTGACCACTTTCAACATTTCGACGGCTGCGGCCCTGGTCGCCCGTGGTGCGGGAGCACAGATCGCGAAGCACGGGAACCGCTCGTTCACGTCCAGGAGCGGGAGTGCGGACGTCCTCGAGGCGCTAGACGTCCGCATTGAACTCAGCCCGGAGGAGATGGCTCGGGTCCTTGAAGAGGCCGGTCTCGTATTCATGTTCGCGCCGTTGCTCCATCCTTCGATGCGCCACGTGGGACCGGTCCGCCGGGAGTTGGGTTTCCCGACCATCATGAACATCCTCGGTCCGCTGACGAACCCCGCCGGTGTGCGCAGGCAGTTGGTCGGCGTTGCCGACCCCGCGCTCGTTCCACTCGTCGTCGAGGCGTTGAGAGAACTCGGTCATATCCGCGCGCTCGTCGTACACGGCCAGGCGGGGCTCGACGAGTTGAGTCCGATGGGGCTGACTGATGTGGCCGAACTCCACGATGGGGTTGTGAGCCAACGGACGGTCAGCCCTGAAGATTTCGGGTTGGAACCCTGCTCAGCGGAGGAACTGGCCGGCGGGGAGCCAGAGGACAACGCCAGGATCATTCTGAGCGTGTTGGAAGGTGAGAAGCAGAGAGGTGCCCGAACAGCAATCCTCATGAATGCTGGTGCCGCGCTCTATGTGGCGGGCATTTCAGACACGCTCAAAGAGGGTACTGAGGCCGCCGCCGCCGCAATCGACGACGGGAGCGCACTCGATGCGCTCAAGAGCCTGCGAGAGGCTACGCGGGGTACGTCTTCTACAGGCCTCTAATATTTCCGGATGACCCCGACGACTACGCCTTGGATCTGCACGTTGTTCGCGTCCTCGACGATAGGCGGCATGGTGGGGTTCGCCGGTTGAAGCCGAATCCGGCCGCCTGGTTCCCTGTACATCTTCTTCACCGTCGCCGAATCACCACCGACGAGGGCGACAACCATCTGTCCGTCCGACGCGCTCTCCTGGGAGCTCACCACGATATAGTCGCCGTCCCGGATCTGCTCATCGATCATCGAGTCACCTTCGACGCGTAACACGAAGCTCTTGTCTCCGGACCGTACCATGTCCGGCGGAACCGCGAGCGTCTCCTGTTGCTCGACGACTTCGATGGGTAGCCCCGCGGCCACGGCGCCGAGAAGCGGCAATTCGGTAGCGTTTACACCGAAGCTCGTGCCGACCAACTCGATGGAACGGCTCTCGTTGTAGGCCTTCCGGATATAGCCTTTGCGCTCCAAATTGCTCAGATGCTCGTGCACGGTCGCCAGGGAAGAGTACCCGAATGCGTCGGCGATCTCTTCGAAGCTCGGGGCGTACCCATGTTTTTCGATGAAGCTCTCAATGTGGTCGAGGATTTCTTTTTGTCGTTTAGTCAGCGGCATATCGACGACCTCTGTCTGATGGAAGCCCGAATAGGACCCGAACAAAGGGTACCCGAAGGTTGCCCGAAATGCAAGGCCGTATAGCGCATGAGGCCGCCTGAAGACATCCTCCAACGAATCGTCGAGACCAAGCGGGCCGAAGTCGAAAAGTTGAGGCGAGGCTTTGCGGGCCTCCGCGATCGAGCCGAGGATGCGCCACCAGCGAGAGATTTCATCGGCTCCCTCAGGGGCGGAGATGGGGTGGCTGTCATTGCTGAGATCAAGCGGCGTTCGCCAGGTGCGGGCGCGATCCGTACGGATCTCGATCCCCTCCGTCTCGGACCCAGGTATGAAACGGGAGGTGCCGCCGCGCTCAGCGTTCTCACGGACGTCGAGTACTTCGGAGGGTCTCTCGAGGACCTGGCTGTAGTGCGTGGTCTCGTGAAAATTCCCGTCCTTCGGAAGGATTTTGTCATCGACGAGTCGCAGGTGTACGAGGCGAGGTTGGCAGGGGCGGATGCGATTCTACTCATCGTCCGGATCTTAGAAGATTCGAGGCTTCTCTCGTTGAGGACCCTGGCCGAAGAACTGGGGATGTCCGTGCTGGTGGAGGCCCATGACGGGGCCGAAGTGGACCGTGGTCTTGCGGCGGGTGCTCAGCTCCTCGGCATCAACAATCGCAACCTCCGCACCTTTGAAGCGCGGATCGATGTGACGCTCTCGTTGGCGGCCCAGGTGCCACCTGGCGTGGTACTCGTGTCCGAGAGTGGGATTCACACTCGGGCCGATGTGCGGAGCGTCGGAGAGAGCGGAGTGGACGCTGTACTCGTGGGTGAATCGCTCCTTCGTCAGGAAGATCCCGGAGCCGGCGTGACGGCCCTGGTGGGGCAGCGGATGGCTCGGCGCGAAACTTCCCCAGGATCGAAATGAGCGAGTTGGGCGTTAAGATTTGTGGCATCACCACTCCTGAGGATGCCCTCGTTGCGCAAGAACTCGGAGCCGATTACCTGGGCATGATTCTTTCCCAGGGGTTCTCGAGGAGCATTCTGCCTGACGAGGCCGTGGACATCGGGCTCGTTGCCGAGACTTCGCTGGTGGCGGTCCTCGTAGACGAATCATTGGACGAAGCCCAGCGCATCGCGGAGTTGTCGGGCGCTTCTGTGATCCAGCTACACGGTGAGGAGAACGTTGAGTACGTGGAGGAGTTGCGACGTCGCGGTATGTGGACCATTTGGAAGGCTGTTCGGGTTCGGGACCCTGAAGACGTGACGAGGGCAGTGGAGGCCTTGGGAACCTCCGTGGACGGCCTGCTCCTCGATGGCTGGCATCCGGACCGGCCCGGTGGTAGCGGAGTAAGTTTCTCTTGGGAGGGAGTGCGTGTGATGAGGGACCAGATTCCGTCCGCCCTGAAGGTGATCGTTGCGGGGGGCCTCACTCCCGGGAATGTGGCCGATGCCGTCCGCGCTCTTCGGCCCGACGTCGTCGACGTCGTTTCTGGCGTGGAGCTGAACATTCGTCGTAAGGACCCGGAGCTGATCGGGGCCTTCGTTCGTAACGCCCGAAGTGAGGAGTGACCATGGAAAGTGAAGGAGAGCGATTCGGTCCGTTCGGGGGCCGGTATGTGCCCGAAACGCTCATATCGGCTCTGGACGAACTGGCTGCCGTCTACGAGGAAGCGATCACCGACTCCACCTTCCGCGAAGAACTCGACCTCCTACTTCGCGACTACGTGGGCCGTCCCTCACCTCTTTACCGCGCCTCGCGATTGGAGGCTTACGTAGATGGACCTCCGATTTTTCTTAAACGGGAGGACCTCAACCACACCGGTGCACACAAGATCAACAACACGATCGGGCAAGCACTTCTCGCCCGCCGCATGGGAAAGCGCCGGATCATCGCTGAGACGGGGGCCGGCCAACACGGCGTGGCCACGGCCACGGCTTGCGCGCTCTTCGATCTCGAGTGTGTCGTTTATATGGGCGAGGTCGACGTGGAACGTCAGGCGTTGAACGTCTACCGCATGGAACTCCTCGGTGCCGAAGTCAGGCCAGTCGGATCGGGAACACGCACCCTCAAGGACGCGACCAACGAGGCGATCCGTGACTGGGTGACCAATGTTGAAACGACGCACTACATCATCGGCTCGGTCGTGGGGCCTTCGCCGTTCCCGCGCATCGTTCGGGATTTTCAAGCCGTGATCGGCCACGAGGCACGCGAGCAGATGCTCGCACGAGCAGGGGCGCTACCCGCCGCCATCGTGGCGTGCGTGGGCGGTGGCTCGAACGCTATGGGCATCTTTCAAGCGTTCCGGGAAGAAGAGGAAGTGGAGCTTATCGGTGTCGAGGCGGCCGGTGAGGGTTTGAATTCCGGAAAACACTCCGCGACGCTTTCGGCAGGAGAGCCGGGCGTGCTCCATGGGGCCATGAGTTACTTGCTCCAAGATGGTGACGGTCAGGTAGCGCCGGCGCACTCCATTTCTGCCGGGCTCGACTACCCTGGTGTCGGTCCCGAGCACTCATACCTAAAGGACATCGGACGTGCCCGGTACGTATCCGTCAGCGACGAGGAAGCCCTAAAGGCGTTTCACGAGCTGTCGGATTTGGAGGGAATCATCCCCGCGTTGGAGAGCGCGCACGCCATTGCGTACGTCCTGAAGATCGCTCCGGAATACCGGGAGCGAGGACCTCTGTTGGTGTGTTTGAGTGGAAGGGGCGATAAGGACGTCACACATGTTGCTCGCGTAGAGGGAGGAGCGCGTTATCTTGGAACATAAGTTTCCACCACTCAGGACGAAGTACGGTATCCGTGTCAGCGACTACCTCATCCGATCTCCGCAACGCGGCTCACTCCCACCTCCGCACCCGATACGAGTTCCATGCCGAGTATCTCTGAGAAGTTCGCGGAGCGCCGGGCAGAGGGGCGCGCCACCCTGGTCCCTTATGTGACCTCCGGTTTTCCGTCCCGTTCGGCAAGCGTGGATGTGCTGACAGGCCTGGTGGAAGCCGGCGGCGACGTGTTGGAGTTGGGAATTCCGTTCAGTGACCCGCTCGCGGATGGCCCGACCATCCAGGACTCTACCTTCCGGGCCCTCGAGGGTGGTATGACCGTCGAGGGAACGCTGGAGGTGCTTGCGGAGTTCAGACGGTTGTCGGATGCCCCGATCGTTCTCTTCAGCTACTTGAACCCACTCCTCCAGTACGGCCTCGAGGCGTTCCTGGCGGATGCAGAAGAGGCAGGGGCACAGGGACTACTTCTGACCGATGTACCAACCGGTGCGGACTCAGAAGTCGAAGGCGCCATCCTCGATTCTGCCCTGGATCTGATCCGGCTGGTCGCTCCCACGACCAGCCCGGATCGCGCTTCCTCGATCGCGCACCAGGGACAGGGATTTCTCTATTACATCTCGAGGACGGGAGTGACGGGGGCTCGTGAAGCCTTGGCAGGGGATTTGGAGGAAGAGGTGAGGGCTCTCCGCGAAGTCGTCGAGCTTCCCGTGGCGGTGGGTTTCGGGATCTCCACGCCCGAACAGGCGGCGTTGGTTTCTGGTGTTGCGGATGGCGTGATCGTCGGTAGCGCGCTGATCCAAGCCTTGGACAAGGGCGGTCCGGACGGTGCAGCGGCGTTTCTCGCAACTTTGCGGTTGGCCATGGACTAGGTGTCGACGGAGCGCGGACCCTCCTAGGATCGTAATCGGCAGAGGGCCTCCTAGCTTTCTGCTTTGCGGTCCTTGAGCCGATCCAGAAGCGAGGGATCGGGTGCGACGAAGAGCGTTTTTGCGCGATCCAACTGGACGCTGCCCGCAGGAGCCTTTCTCGGCTTACGCACGTACTTCCTTCTCGTCCAATCGACCGGCACACTGCCTGAGGTTCGGGCTTTGGAGTGCAGGGCGGCGAGGTTTGCTGCCTCCTCCAGATCGCGGGCCGGCGGTGTCTCTGCGCTGGTCCACCTGAGTACGACGTGTGCACCCGCCGAATGCCTCGCATGAAGCCAAATGTCGTTGGGGGCACAATGTTTGAAGGTCAGTTGATCGTTGGCTTTGGATCCTCGTCCGACCCGTACTTCCAACCCCCCCGACGTCCAATAGGGCCGGTAGGGAAGGGCGGGTCCGGCGGCGCCGACCGTCCCTCGACCACCCGCTCCTGATTCGGGAAGCACCTGACGGATCTCGTCCACGGAGGCCTCGCCTGCTTGAACCCGATCCAAGAGCTCGCTCAGTTCGACGAAGCGGGACTCTGCCTCCCGGATCAGCTCAGGCAATCTCGCTCTTGCCCGCTCGGCTCGCCCCGCCCGATCGTAGAAGCGCTCGGCGTTAGCCTGCGGAGAGAGCGCGGGATCGAGAACGATCCTCTTCGAGGTGCCCTCAAAACCCGGAACGGTCACCTCAGCAGCTCCTTTTCGAATCAGGCGCAGGTGCGCGAGAATCATGTCTCCCTGAACGCGGAGTGCCTTGGGGTCCGGGGTGGCTCCGAGTTCTCGCTCGAGCTTGCCCCGTTTCTTGCCAACCGCGCGGAGGGCTCCTTCAAGAGCGTTCGACCATCGGGAGGGGGTGAGTATCGCCACGGCTCCATCGGCCCGTCGCACCGCCTCCACGGCTTCGAGGAGCGTTTCTGATGTTCGGTAACCGCAATGTGGCAACTCGGCTGGATAGGGCTGGTCTCCCCACTCGCATTCGAGGATGTAGGCCGGCCGTTCCACGTCTGCCCCGAGACCGATCGCCCTCAGGTGCAGCCAGAGGTCGTAGCCGGTCTCGGGTGACGCGCTCCCGGCTGGTCCGTCCTGGCCGCCTAGGAGTGCGGGGGCGTTGATGGGGGACGTGAACGCGACGGATTGAAGCAGTACGCGCCTTCTTTCTTTCAGCGTCTCCAAGGGTTCGAGGATCTCGAGCCACTCCTCAAGACTCAGAGGTGTATCCACGCCTGACCTGTCCGAGATCGGCTTTCGGTAGGGGCTTCCAATCTGGGGCGCCCGTGTCCCCTGATGCGGCACCAGAATATGCCTGACCGTCCACTCCTCTCCCTCGACCACGGTGGCGTTGCTCCGGCCCGGTACGAATTCAACCACGATCCGAATGGCGCCTCCCCGCCCACGGATTCGGGCCAGTACGAAAACGAGGACCCTCTCGTCCGGTACTTGCTCAACCCCCGACAGCTTACACGGGAATTTGCGGCTCCCCTCGGGAGGCTCGGACTTGCCGAGGAGCTCCACACCGAGACCGGAAGGCCCGAGATCGACGAGCACAGTCATCTCGCGAAAGTAGGCGTGGAGAGTCCCGGCGCCGTGATCGAGAAAGATCCCCTTGAGCCGCGCTCCCGACAGGGCGCCGTTCAGTTCGGCCGCCACAGCGGCGGTCAGAATCGGATCCCATCGCATCGTCATCGAGGGAAGATAGCGGAGAACAGGGGTCGCGCCTGGCCGCGCAGCCGCCCTGTGCCCCACACCATTCTTGACATAACCTTACACGTCGATGGGTTGGGGTGACGATGCCCCACCGCACAGCTTTCCTTGTATTCCTTCAACAGCCCTCTAATGATCGAGAGTGCACCGAAGTTGGCCGGAAGGCAGGTATGAGCGAACTCCATCCCTGGGTCGTGGGGGCGGCCAGGGGTGCGCTTCCTCAGTGGGCCGTCGCCCGGAAGAAGCGCAGGGCACACATGGAGCGGGTCGCTGCACTGCTGCGAGAGTGGGGCGAAGGCCGGGGTGATGATCCGCGGGACGTCGAGCGTTGGGCCGCAGTGGGTTATCTTCATGACGTTCTGCGCGATGCGGATCCTGATGAGCTACGAGTCGCATCGTCGGTGCCTCTGGATCACCTGCCGGACGAAGTTGTCCACGGTCCAGCCGCGGCGGATCGGCTTCGCCAGGGTGGAGTAGCGGACGAACCGCTACTTGCCGCGATCGCGTTCCACACGCTGGGAAGTCCGGACTTCGATGATATCGGAAAAGCGCTTTATGTGGCGGATTTCCTCGAGCCTGGGCGTAAGCTTCAGCCCAAATGGAGGGCACAGTTGCGCGATGAAATGCCGGAGGGCCTCAACTCGGTGGCACAGGCCGTCGTGGGGAAACGGGTTCAGTTTCTGATCAAGAAAGGGCGGCCCGTGCCCACGGAGACCTTTGGGCTGTGGAACGTATTGGCGAAGGGGAGGTCATGGGCGAGCGCCTCCGAGCTCTAGTCCTTCTCGGCGTAGTTCTGGCCGCCGGAATTTTCATCGGATCGGCCGTGTCGCAGTGGAACCCGTTGCCCCAGCAGGAGATTGTGGAGCCGCCACCCAGGAATTTCACCGCCGCGGGCTTGGGTCGTGTGCGTGTGGAGGTACTCAACGCGGGGGGGAGGAAAGACATGGCTCGCCTTGCCACCGACCACCTTCGGGACCGAGGTTTCGACGTCGTCTACTACGGTAACGCGGAGGAATTCGGGCAGGACTCCACGATCGTGCTCGACCGGGTTGCGAGGCCGGAAGCGGCGGCCGCCGTTGCCCGAGCGCTCGGCACGGACTGGGTCGAGAGCCAGCCCGATACGACTCTTTACCTTGATGTTACTGTACGTCTGGGTAGGGGATGGATTCCCGACGCGCCCGTGAAGGAGAGTGAAGGCGAGGAAGTTCCTTGGTGGGATATTCGCAGGTTCCTACGATAATCGACTATGGCCAAGAAAAAGAAACGACGACATAAGGGTGGAGCGATTGGGAAGGTCCGAGGCGGACCGGCGGAGGTTCAGGCTCAGGAGGATGTTGGCTGGTTTGATATCGCGGTGGAGTGGACCAAGTCGCTCGTTGTGGCCGCAGTGCTGTTCTTGGTGATTCGCACTTTTATTCTGCAGACTTTCGTGATCACGTCTGGGTCCATGGAAGATGCGCTTCTGGTCGGGGACTTTCTGATCGCGAATCGTGCCGCTGTGGGTGTGCGGATTCCCGGGGCGATATGCCCCCCGATCATACCGATTCCCTGTAGGCGGGCTCGTCTCCCTGGATACTCCTCGGTCCGACGTGGGGACATCCTGGTTTTCGATCCACCGCATGAGCCCGATCTCAAGCTGGTCAAGCGCCTTATCGCTGTTCCAGGGGATACCGTCTCCATGAAGGACGGCCAGCTTACGCTCAACGGACAACTCCAGAGCGAGCCGTACGTCAAACACGAGAATCCCCTGGGGGACGACCCGGACTCCCGGATGGAATGGCAAGCCGAGCATCTCATTGACGGGATACCGAGCGAGGCCTACCGGCCCACACGGGACAACTGGGGTCCTCTCGTGATCCCGGAGGACCGGTACTTCATGCTCGGCGACAACCGGGATACATCGCTCGATTCCCGTTACTGGGGACTGCTCGAGGGCTGGCGGCTTGAGGGAAGAGCCTCGATCATATACTTCTCATACAACAGGGGCTCGTTCAGGGCGTTTGCGGGGCTTCCTGAGATTCGCTTCGGTCGGCTCTTCTCCCGTATACGCTGAAGCCCGGTGGCCGCTCTGGCGGCCTTATTTCTTAGCCGGGCCTCTTCTGTTTCCCGGGTCCCCCCCGGTTTGGGATATGCCAGACGTCATCCTGGTCGCCCGAAGCTGGCCGCATGCCGCATCGATGTCCCGTCCACGCGGTACACGAACGGCCACGGATACACCCCGGGCCTCGAGGACCGAACGAAACTCCTCGATGCGCTCTCCCCGGCTGGCTTTCCAGTCTTGGTAGGGGATGGGGTTGTAGGGGATCAAGTTCACGAAGGCGTCGACCGTCGAGGCGAGCTCTGCCAACGCCTGAGCTAAGCGCGGAGCGTCGTTAATACCCCTTATCATCGTATATTCGAACGTGATTCTCCGCCCGCCTGCCCGGTCGAACCGGACCAGGGCGGCCATGAGTTCCTCCAGGGAGTGTCGCTTCTCGAGAGGAATCAATTGGCTTCGCAAGTCGGACTCGGGCGCGTGCAGGGAGATTGCCAGTCGGAACTGCTCTTCCCGCTCAGCCAGCTCGAGGATGCCTGGAACGACGCCGACGGTCGACACCGTGATCCGCCGCGCCCCGACGCCGTAACCCTGATTGAGAATGGTCAGCGACGGGTGAAGCGCCTTTCGATTCATGAGCGGCTCCCCCATTCCCATGTACACGATGTTGGAAATTCGCCCGTAGCCGTTCTCGAAGCCCCACCTCTGGGACGCTCGGTATTGGGACACGATCTCACCTGATGTGAGTTGACGCTGGAATCCGGCCCAACCGGTCGCGCAGAACGTACACCCCATCGCGCAGCCCGCCTGAGACGAAATACAGAGGGTCAAGCGGTTCTTCGTGGGGATCAAGACCGATTCCACGAGTTCTCCGTCCGCGAGTCTCCAGAGATGCTTGACGGTCCCGTCGGAAGAGCGGGATACGGTATCGGCGGTGGGCTCCACGAGAGAGAACTCGGCGTCGAGCGCCTCCCGCTCGGCTATGGGAAGATTGGTCATCCCGGCGATGTCGGGGACACACTCTTCGAAGACCCACTTCTTGACCTGCTCTACTCGGTACGAGGGTTGGCCCCGGACGACAAAGTGTTCCGCCAGGGCCGCCTCCACGTCGTGGGGCGGCAGGCCCAGTAGATCCTTTTTCGCGTTGAGCATGGGTGGTGTCCTTCGGGCCGGAGGCACCCGATCGGTTCGGTAAGGACCCGGTGGTCACCGCACGGCGACGAGGGGGAAGATAACCCCATACGCGATGCAGCCTACTGTAGTTCTACAGCAGTCCTTCAGAGGTACGAAGATTTCTTGTATCGCCCAGATGCCAGGGTTAGACTTGAAACGTTCCTGATGTAAATTGAAGGTTGTTCAACAGGAGGGCTGGCTACTGTATCCGCTGTCGAACAATCAGTGATGGGTCGGGCTCTGGGAGGGTGATCACCCTCCTCGGATGGGGGCCCGCCGCTCTCTGGGCGGCGGTCCTCTTTTTATTGAGCGAGTTACCGGGGACCGGCGTTAGTCTTCCGGCCGATACCGACAAGTTGGTGCATGGAGGGCTGTATTTGATTCTGGGCCTTTCTCTTGCATGGGGTAAGGCGAGGACCGGATCCGGCGTCCCGGTGGTCGTGCTCCTGCTCATGGGGGTGGGGTACGGTGCGTTGGATGAGTGGCATCAGAGCTTTGTTCCCGGCCGGGACGTTAGCGTTGGGGATTGGGCGGCGGACAGCATCGGCGTGATGCTCGGCTTGCTGTTGTTCTCGGGCTTTTCTTCTCGGTTCCGTGACGATGATCCGGCGCCGAGCGAAAGTACTACAACCACAGATTCAGAAGGCTATTGAGGAAATACAGCGGGTCGCGCACATGGCGCTTGTGCGCGTTCAGACAAGGAACGACGACGAGGCGTAGCAACGCTACTCCGAG
>Ga0207963_1001642_pt1 | contig 11720 bp, 9 predicted proteins | sample Knorr_S15_td_NAD_FD_185604 | JGI IMG/M metagenome (GOLD analysis project Ga0207963, IMG submission 185604) | Marine microbial communities from Southern Atlantic Ocean transect - Knorr_S15_td_NADW_ad_2500m_LV_A (SPAdes) (version 2) | ecosystem: Environmental > Aquatic > Marine > Oceanic | place...
CCGTTGACCCTTCGTTTACAACGCAGCCGTGTGGCTGTCGAAGGTAGAGGAATCCACCGGAGAGACGATCAAGATCGATTGGAAGCCCTTCTCTCTGGCACAGGTCAATAGCGACAATAACGACGGCGGAATCAAGCTCTGGGAGCAGCCTGAGGTCATAGACGGGACCGACAAAACCTTCCTGGCCCACATGTCCGGTCTGGCTGCCAAGCGCCAGGGCGAAGAGGCCTTCCAGTCGTTCTTCATGGCCCTCCTCCGCGCCCGCCACGAAGACAAGAAGGACCTGCTGGACCCGACCGTAATGGAAGAAGCGGCGGTTGCCGCCGGTCTGGATATGGCCCGCTTCCGTGAGGACGCGGCCGATCCTGAACTGTTGAAAGACATCGCAGAGTCTCACACCATCGCCGTGGAAGAACACGGGGCGTTCGGCGTGCCGACTTTCATCTCCGACTCAGGCAACGCCACATTCCTCAAGATGTTCATACCCCCGGACGAACAGGCTGCGGAGATCTACGAGACCATGTCCAAAGCCATGAACGAGTTTGCCCATGTCGGCGAGTTCAAGCGCCCGCAGCCCCCTTGGCCTCATGGGGTCATCTAGAAACCAGTCCGCACTCAACCGGGCCTCCGAAAAGGCCCTTGAATCAACGCTGGGGTTCTCTTTCAAGGACCCCAGCCTGCTGCACCTAGCGCTAGTCCACCTCTCCTACTGCAATGAGCACGACTTGGACCCGTCCGAGTCCTACGAGCGGCTGGAATTCCTGGGCGACGCCGTCCTGGAACTGGCCGTTTCCACTGAACTCTACATCCGTTCCCCCAAGGCTGACGAAGGGGAACTCACCAAGACCCGATCCTCATTGGTCCGCCGCGAAACCCTGGCGCAGATCGCCCGTCGCATCGACCTGGGTAGTTATCTGTATGTGGGCAAAGGTGTCGAGACCACCAACGGGCGTCAACAGGACTCGGTTTTAGCCGCGGCTTTCGAAGCCTTGATTGCGGCGGTCTACATCGACCAGGGCAACGAGTTCACCCGTCAGCTCATCCTTAGGTTGATGGACCCCGAACTGGTCGAAGCCCAACAGATCGACGGACCTCCCGAGAACCCTAAGTCCGTCCTTCAAGAGATGATCCAGGGGCAGGGAATGGAGCCCCCCACGTATGATCTGGTAAGCAGCGAAGGCCCGGATCACGGGCCTGTGTTCACCATCGACGTGGTGGTCAACGGCCAGGTCGTGGGCACCGGTTCCGGCGGGAAGAAATCCGAGGCTGAAAAGGCCGCGGCCCGAGCTGCGTTGGCTGCGCTGTCCGGACAGGTCTAGACCTCACAGATTCCCAACTCGATAACAGGAAGCTAGATGCTCAGATTTTTCAGACGTAACCGCCAAGAGGACATCGAACACACCAAGAACGCGGTGAAACCCAGCCGTGAGCGGTGGTTCGGGCGCATCCTAAACGTGCTCCGGTCCTCCAAGCTGGACGACGCACTCTGGGAAGAACTGGAAGAGATACTGATCTCGTCGGACGTCGGCGTCGACACATCACTCCGAATCATCGAGGAACTCAAAGTCACCGTACGAGATCAACATCTGGAGTCCGGCGAGCAGGTCTTCGAGTCGCTGAAAGAGTCCCTGGTGGCGGGTATGGAGCCTGAAAACTCAGAATCTGTCTGGATGGATGAGACTGAGATATCGGGGCCGTATGTGATACTGATGGTGGGCGTCAACGGAGTGGGTAAGACCACCAGCATCGCCAAGCTGGCCAATCATTTCACCCAGGAAGGCAAGAAGGTGATCCTGGGAGCGGCGGACACCTTTCGGGCCGCCGCCGCCGAACAACTGGAAATCCTTGGCAAGCAGATCGGCGTAGATGTAATTAGCCACGAAGCCGGCGGAGACCCAGGCGCGGTGGCCTTCGACACCTATCAGGCCGGCAAGGCGCGGGGCGCCGACATCGCCATCATCGACACCGCCGGCAGGCTGCACACCAAGTCCAACCTGATGGAGGAACTCCGCAAGGTCTACCGAGTGTTGGCCCGGCTGGAGCCCCAGGCGCCCCACCAGGTGATCCTGACTCTGGACGCCACCACCGGACTAAACGGTCTGGCCCAAGCCAAGTCGTTCAAGGAAGCAGTGAATTGCACCGGCATATTCCTGGCCAAACTGGACGGGACCGCCCGGGGCGGCATCGTTCTTGCCATCAAGCAGGAACTTCAGGTGCCGATCCTGTTCATCGGCACGGGCGAGGGCATCTCAGACCTGGCCCCATTCGACACTCGGGATTTTGTGGAATCGCTGCTGGCGCCCGTTTCCTGATTCCCCGGTGTATTCAAGCCCTGCCTTCCGTTCGTCCTGAGCCTGTCGAAGGGCGATCAAAAGTCAATATCCTGACGCCGACAACGGTAGTTCCACAGGCCCAAAAAATACGGATTGCTAGACTCGAATTGCCGTGGATTCCGGCTTTCGCCGGAATGACGAGAGGGGCCACTCGTCCTGTCCCTCTGCGGAAGGATGTCGAAGGACCCGCGAATGGGTCATTCCGGCGGCCCTCATGCTAGATGCCCTGATTTGGTATATCGCCGTCCAGGTCCTTGGCATCTTGGCCCTTCCCGCGGCCTTCGTACTTTTCCGTCGGCTGCCCGACCGCGGCTTCACCCTGGCCAAACCGGCCGCAATGGTGTTCTTCTCCTACATTCTGTGGGTGCTGGGGCTATCTCATATCGCTCCCAACACCCAACTGACCATCATCTTGGTGCTGGCTGTGGCCGCTGTCCCCAGCGTTTATCTATTTCGCCGCAACCTGTCGGAGATAAAAGTATTCGCCCGGCAAAATTGGCCGGTGCTGGTAGCGGCAGAGGTCCTATTCATTGGCTTCTTCCTGATGTGGCTGGGCATCATTTCTGAGGCGCCTGCCATCAATCACACCGAGAAGCCAATGGACTTCGGGTTCATGAACGCGGTGCTCCAGAGCCGGTTCTTCCCGCCCGAGGACCCGTGGCTCTCGGGCAATCCCATCAGCTACTACTACTTCGGCCATTTCATGATGGCCTTCCTGGCCCAGTTGACCGGCGTTGCCTCCAGCGTTGGATACAACCTGGGCGTTTCTCTGGTCCCGGCCCTGGTTGCCGCCGGCGCCTTCGGACTGGTCTACAACCTCGTCCGGCTGTCCGGGGGCAGTCTCCGAGCGGGCATCGTCTTCGGTGCCCCTGGTCCCGCGCTGATACTCCTGGCTGGCAACCTGGAAGGCGCTATGGAGTTCGTGCATCTGCGGGGCTGGGCAGGAGAGGGATTCTGGGAGTGGGCCGGCATCAAGGGCCTGACCGCCGCAAGTACCGGATCGGGAGCCTTCCCCGACGGCTATTGGTGGTGGTTCAGGGCCACCCGAATGATCGACACGCTGTCCGGCGGGGTAAGCCTGGACTACACCATCACCGAATTCCCCATGTTCAGCTACATCCTGGGCGACCTCCATCCCCACGTGACGAGCTTGCCCTTCGTCATATTGGGCTTGGGTCTTAGCTTGAATATCTTCTTATCTACCGAAAGTTTGGGACTGCGCTGGCTGAGGAACCATACGCTGGAATCGGCGGCCATCGCGCTGTTCATCGGCTCCCTGGCCTTCATCAACATCTGGGACATGCCGGTTATCGCCGCGTTGTTTGGTGCAGCGGCATTGGTGAAAGCCTACGGAGACCACGGTGGCAACCTGCCCCAGGCCGCCAAGGGCGCGGTGGTAGTCGTTGTGCCAGTATTGGTGGTGGCCGTGGCGCTATTTTTCCCGTTCTACCGCGACTTCGACGCCGCGACTTCGGGAATCTTGCCGCTCCGGGACGTGAACACCAGGCCCTTCCTGCTGTTCTTGGTTCTGGGGCCTTTCATTCTCCTGGCGGTGTCTCTATTGCTACGTCAGATGTTCAGCCTAAAACGGCCGTCAGACAGCGACAGTTCTGCCTCGGTCATGGTCATGATCGTGGCGGTGACGCCGTTTCTACTCTGGGTCGCCCTGGCCTTCTTCGCCACCTGGATCGATGACGGCGCTGCAGCGGCTTTTGGCGAGATCGGAGGCCGGATGATACTGGTGGTCCCGGGACTGGCCCTGGTTGCCCTGGCGGGGTTCAGCGCCATGCAGCGGGTCAGGCTGAAATTGGACCCAGCGATGGCGTTCCCGTTGCTACTGGCGGCACTGGCTTTCTATCTGTTGATCGGGGCCGAGTTGTTCTACGTGGTGGACCAGTTCGGCGGCGGGTTTCGGCGGATGAACACGGTGTTTAAGACCTACTACCAGGCCTGGCTGCTGCTGGGAATCGTCAGCGCCTATGGCCTGTATTACATCTGGTCGGTCCGCTCTTCGGTCTCATCTGCCTTAAACCTGGCCCGCTACCTTCGAGTGGTGCGCTGGGTGTGGGTTGGGGCCACAGCATTCTTGCTGGCGGTCTCTTTCTACTACCCGGTGGGGGCGGTGCTGGACCGTACTGGCCTATTCGATGATGGGCATACTTTGGATGACAATACCCTGGACGGGCTGGCCTTTCTGAATGGGCCTGGGGAGAACGAACCGGGGGAATATGCCGCCATCCAGTGGTTGCGGGACGACACGCCTTGGGGCCGAATGGTTGAAGCCATCGGAGGGGATTATTCCAGGTTCGGACGGGTCTCATCCAGCACCGGACTGCCGACCGTGTTGGGCTGGATCGGGCACGAGCAACAGTGGCGCACATCGACTGCGTCCTTCCAGACTCGGGAGAATGACGTGCAGGCCATCTACAGCAGTTCCGATTCCGAAGAGGTGCGGCGGTTGCTAGAGTCGTATGATGTGCGCTACGTTTATCTGGGCTCAAGAGAGCGCGATACCTACGGCGGCGAAAACCTGGCGGACTTCACAGGTTTCCTGAAAACCGCCTTCGAGCAAGACGGCGTAATAATCTTCGAGATGCTTCAACCAAATGCTTCCACAGGCGGCCGAAAATAGATGACCGGCGACAGGAGATTTAATCGCATGCCCTGGAAATTTGTCTCCGGTCTCTGGGCCGGCCGTTCTTTTGGCTGGTTGGAAGCCGGGTTCCTGCTGGTGGTCATCGTGGCCCTGGTCATGCGGCTTTGGGAGTTGGGCGGGCGCACGGTCCACTACGATGAAGCTATCCACCTCCACTACGCCTGGCGTCTGTCGGAGAGCAGCGGCGCTTTCCTGGGCTGGCCCTGGATCTTCGGCACCGACTACATCCACTCACCATGGATGCACGGCCCGTTTCAGATCGAGTTCACCGCCCTGGTGTTCAAGCTATTCGGCGATACCGACGTGACCGCACGGCTTGGCTACGTCTTTTTTGGAACGGTCTTGGTAGCGGTGCCCTACTTCTTCCGCGACTACCTGGGACGCACCGCTTCGTTGCTGGCGGCGGTGATGCTGGCCCTGTCGCCAACCATCCTGTATTTCAGCCGGTTCGGGCGAAACGACATCATCATGGCCTTTTTCGCATCGGCATTGCTGATGCTGATGTGGCGGTACATCCACGAGGGCCACCGGCGCTACCTCTACCTGGCGTCGGCCGTTCTGGCGTTGATGTTCGCCACCAAAGAGACCACCTACATGGTGGTGGGAATCTTCGGGCTGGTACTGATCCTGCTGACCGTGGCGGAACGCCTACCGTGGCAGGTCGGCAGAGCCAATCTGCCTACCGCGGGCCGTTCCGGCGGATTCTTCTTGCTGTTGACCACTCTCACCTTGCCCCAGTGGTCGGCGCTTTCCGGGTTTGTTCAGGGGATCTTCGGCCTGACTCTGGTCAACCCGGACCCACAGACTGGAAACAACGTGTCCAACGTGGACGGCACCGACGGCTTGGTTGGAGCGCCGGCCTGGGCTGATGAGACTCTGCTGTTGCCGGTGCGGGACCTGGGAGTGGGAGTCCATGCGGCGGCGATCCTTCTGGGACTGGTGGTCCTGGCCTGGCTGATCAGCCGCGGGCCACTGACGGCCAGCCGAATATCTTGCATCACCGGGACGCCCCTGGCGGTGGCCGCCGGGGTCGCGCTACTGCTCTACCGGCCTCTGGCAGACGTGATCGATACCCGCGGAGTACCGGCCCTGGACCTGGGGATCGCCGCCATCCTGGCCACCGGAGCTTTATCGAGCCTGGTCTACTACCGGTACCCAGTCAGGAGAGGGATTCTGCTGCTGGTTATCCCTGCACTGCTGACCGCCCTATACGCCGTGATGTTCACTCCGGTGCTGGAACTCCAGTCGGTGGTCGACGGGATCTTGCCCAACGAGGTGACCATCGGCGCGGCGGCCAACGGCGTCCCGGCGAACTATGTAGTCGCACTGGCCGTCCTATCACTCACGATAATCGTCTCCATAATCATCGGAGTCCAGTGGCTAGGTGGCGCTTGGCTGGTCTGCGCCGGGATCTTCTATCTGATCTGGGCCGCCCTTTACACGACTTTTTTCACCCATATTTCGGGGGCGTTCAGCGGGTCTTGGCAGGGTATGGGCTACTGGGTCGCCCAGCAAGAAGTGGCCCGGGGCAACCAGCCCTGGTACTACTACTTCGTGGGGCTGCCGGTCTATGAGCTACTGCCGGCTGTCTTCGGCATTGCCGGGGCGGTCTACTTCTTCAGACGGGGGGACATGCTCGGTTTGGCGTTAGCTTTCTGGGCCGGAGTCACTTTCCTGGCCTACACCTTGGCCAGCGAGAAGATGCCCTGGCTCCTGGTGAACATCACCCTCCCTCTCATATTTCTGTCGGCCAAATTACTGGGTGAATTGGCGGAGTCGGTCCGCTGGCGGCAGGCCCTGCGGCAAGGGGCAGGGGGACTGTTTTTCGTGGCCCCGCTCGCGGCCCTGGGCGGGCTATTCGTCCTCTACGCCTATACGGGAAACGACAGCGGCCTGACGGCCCAACACTGGGCGATATTGGCGGGCTCCGCCGCGGCCCTGGCCGTCGCCGCCTTCCTGGTCCGAGTAAGCTCGACCGCCGGGGGAGGGGCACTGGCCGCCTTGGGCATCGCGGCTTTATTGTTGGGCTTCGGCGCCTGGAGCGCCGTCCGGGCTGGCTACACCTTCGACGACTCTAACCGCGAGATCCTTGTTTATGCCCAAGGAGGCTCGGACCTCAAGGACACATTTGCCGCTCTGGAAGAGCAGGTCTTTTCGTCGTCCGCCAGCGAGGCCAGCAACGGCGCCACGAACCGGAGGGCGGTGGAAGTTGACTATGACGTCTGGTATCCGTTCCAATGGTACGTTCGGGACGCCGAATCAGACGGTCTGCTCAGGTTCACCTGCTTCAAGTCTGAGGGAGACGACGGCTGGAACGCCAGTTGCAACTCATTGGAGTCCACACCGGGAGAGGACGAGTTCAGGCCGGAGTCACTGCTATTGGCCGCCGACCATGTCGGCCGGACCGGCGGGGAATTGCTGGAATACACCAAGAGCGAGCCCCTCCACAGCCTGCTCTGGTTCCCCGAGACCTACCGCCGCCCCTTGGAGGCCCGCCAGGACGAAGAATGGAAGGACGAACTGAAAAAAGACTTGGTGTTCTTCAAAGATGTGGCCGCCAGCAAAACTGCCTGGCGCAGCGCCCTGAGTTATTGGATCTTCAGGGACCTGGAGAAAGACTGGTTCACCGGCGACTACTACATCTTTGAAAGATGACCACAGCCGTGATGGCCGTTCTAGCCCCATTTCGTCTTGGCCCGCTATTTGCGCCCCAGGTATACTGAGTCCAAGACTCGTGGCCTGAGTATAAGGACCAGACTCTTTGTTCATCAATAAATGGCAGTTCTGGCTGGGCGGAGCCGTCAGCGTGGGTTTGCTGCTCCTCCTGCTTTACCAGGTAGACTTGGGCGAACTCAAAGACGCTCTACGGGACGCCAATTACTTCTTGTTGGCGCCGTCCATCGCGGTCTACTTCATTGCGGTGCTGTTCCGCGCTGTCCGCTGGCGGTACCTGCTGGCGCCCATGGGACTGATACCGGTGGGTCGGCTTTACCCGGTGGTGGTGATCGGCTACATGGCCAACAACCTGTTGCCGGTGCGCCTGGGCGAGCTGGTCAGGTCTTATTACCTGGCACGCCGGGAGAAGCTGAACACCAGTTCAGCCCTGGCGACCATCGCCGTGGAACGCGTCTACGACGGGATAACGCTGCTGGCCTTCGCTGTCCTGGCCACCCCGTGGTTGTTGCTCCTGGGAGAATTCGACGGCGCAGCGGACATTTCCCGGACCACCGGGGTGATCTTTTTAGCGGCGGCCATCGCTGCCTTCGCCGTATTGCTGGCCGTCTTTACTCTACTGGGCAGTTCGCCGGCATTAGCCAGCCGCATGGAAGGCCTGCTGAACATCGTTCCTCCCGGGCCCAGGCCCAAGATCAAAGCATTCTTCTGGACGTTCGTGGCCGGATTAGCCGTGTTGAACTCCCCATCGAAACACCTGGTCCTCTTCGTCTATTCGCTACCGGTATGGCTGCTCGAAGGCTCTATGTATTTCATGCTGGCCTACTCCTTTGGCATCGATGAGCATTTCGACTCGGTCGGCGTCCTGCTGTTGGTGGTACTGTTGCTCACGGCCACCTCCAACCTGGCGACCTCGGTGCCCAGCGCCATCGGCGGGATAGGGCCTTTTGAGATAGTGGCCCAGCAAACGTTGATGGCCCTGGGCGTGGGGGCGTCTTTGGCCGGGGCTTACAGTGGGTTCGTCCACCTGGTGGCCCTCTGGCTGCCGGTCAACCTGGCGGGCTTGGTCCTGCTGTGGAAGAACAACCTGTCCCTCAGGGAGATGAGCGCCGCTAGCCGGGCGGATAGCTTAGAGCCAACATCGGGTCTGGCCGGTGAGACCGCGGGAGAACACGACTGATGCGAGTGGGTATCATCGGAGGCGGCGTAGCCGGACTGGCGGCCGCTTACCATCTAACCAAGGAAGGACACTTCGCAGAGGTGTTCGAAGTGGCCCCATTCCTGGGGGGGCAGGCATCCACCTTTGACGTCTTCGGAGGCCAGCTGGAGCGGGGTTATCACCACCTATTCGTCAGCGACACCGAGATCTCGGACCTGATTCAAGAGCTTGGATTGGGCGGCAAGCTGGCCTGGCTGGAGTCCACCGTCGGTTTCTATCATGGCGGCAAGATCTGGGATTTCGCCAGCCCCATGGACCTTCTCCGGTTCAAGCCGTTGCCGTTCCTAGACCGGATCAGGGTCGGATTCTGGACGTTCATACTGCAGAAAACCAAGTCCTACAGCAAGTTCGAAGGCGTCACGGCGAGAGACTGGCTTTCCAAGCGAATGGGCCGACGGGGCTATGAAGTCATCTGGGAGCCTTTGCTCCGGGGGAAGTTCGGCGAGTTTTACGACAAGATCGGCATGACCTGGATCTGGAACAAGGTGACCCTGCGCGTGGCGTCCAGAAAAGGGGCCGGGCAGGTTGAGCATCTCGGGTACCCCATGGGCAGCTTCGGCGAGGTGATCGAAGTCCTGGCCGAGCGGATCGCGCAACAGGGTGGCGTCGTCCATACCTCGGCTTCGGTGACGCAGATCGTGGATGCCGACGGCTCGGCCACCACCATGGAAGTGCAACTGGAGGGCGGCGAAACCGAGCGTCGGGAATATGACGCCATCATCGCTACCACCCCGTCCTACGTGTTCACTAGGCTGGCACCGGCGATGCCGCCGGAATACCAGAGCAAGTTGGAGGACGTTGACTACCTGTCGGCGGTCCTGATGGTGCTGGTGATGGACCGGCCGTTCACCAACAAATATTGGATGAACATCGCGGACCCCAACATGCCTTTCGTTGCCCTGATCGAGCACACCAACCTGATCGACAAAGAACTCTACGGCGGCAAGCACATCCTCTACATCAGCAACTACCCCAGCCGGGATAACGAGCTGTACCAGATGTCGGGCGACGAACTCATGGACCTTTTCGTGCCGCACCTGCAGAAGATCAACCCGGACTTCGAACGCTCGTGGGTGATCGAATACCACCACCACCGAGTGGACGGCGCCCAGCCTATCGTGGGCGTCAACTACGGGGCCGGGATCCCCGACCACCGCACGCCCTTGCAAGGCTTGTACCTAGCCAACACAACGCAGATCTACCCCGAAGACCGGGGCACAAACTATTCGGTGCGCATGGGCCGTCAGGTGGCCCGGATGGTCATGGACGACGCCTCCTCAACAACGTGAAGGGCCTAGCCTTCTCCCTTTGGGAGAAGGCTAGGCCCGACGAATTCGAGACTCTCGACAAAGTCGGAGATGAGGGCGATAACTCCCGCAAGCCATCTCCCACCAAAGCAATACTGTCCAATAAAGCCATTTTCCCGGTGTTGCAAATCCCAGCCGGCCTTGTACAATCTATACGACTCTAGAGATACAGGCCCGCAAGTGGGCGCACCGATAGGAGAATACCTTGGCCAACGAGATCGAACCCCAACAGAAATCTGGCGAGACCCGCCGCAGTTTCCTAGCCAAGATGGGACTGGGCGCTGCCGCCCTGGCCATCGTCGGCGGACCGTTGGGCATGCTTGGCCGATTCCGCGGGGACCAGGATAAGGCCGCCGCCCAGGACTTCCCCAGCGAAGACTCCATCTTCCACCCGGCATCCGACCCCCGCCGGGACTCCCGCCGCAACGGCTAACGCCGTCACTTCAATAGCCTCCTAACACGAAACATCCAGACTAGCCCACTTGGCTGTCGAGCGCATGGGCTGTCCCTCCACCCCGTATAAAGTTTCCTGGAGGAGCAATGGCAGAAGCTAAACTCACCGTTGGCAATGTCGAGATTCTGGTCATGCATGACGCCGAGAGCGCCCTGCCTCTAGAGATGACCTTCCCCCACGTGACTGCCCAAGACTGGGTGCCGTTCAAAGAAAAATATCCCGAGGCGTTCGACGGGCCGGACAATTTGCGGGCCCACTTCGAGTGTTACCTGATTCCCTCCCAAGGGCAAACCATCCTGGTGGATACGGGGATCGGCACCAATGATTCCAATCCAGGCACCATCCAGGGATTGTTGGGCGGCAGCGTTGAGGGAAAACTATTATCCGAACTTGCTTCCGCCGGGATCGCGCCAGGCGACATCGACATAGTCATCATGACTCACCTACATCCGGACCACGTCGGCTGGAACGTCAACGCGGGAGGCACAGATCCTACTGCCACATTTCCTAACGCCCGGTACATAGCTCACCAGGCCGACTGGGACGCTTTCAGCGCCCCCAAGGACGAGGAGATATCTGGGTTTGGATATTGGAATGAGACCGTTGCGCCGTTGGAACGTCTGGGAGTCTTAGACCTTTTGGACGGGGGAAAACCATTGACCGGGGTGGTTATGGCCATAACCACCCCGGTCACACCCCCGGCTCCATGAGCCTCTCTATCGCCTCTTCGGGGCAGCGCCTTGATCCTAGGGGATGTGTTCCATAACCCGGCCCAAATAACCAAGACTGAGTGGGTTTTTTCGTTTGACTACGACTCGGACCAGGCGATCCGGATCAGGGGCCGCATGGTGAACCAAGCCGAGGCCGGAAACATCCCAATGGCTATCTGCCACACCACCGGGTTTGGCCGTGTTGTGAGGACCGAGGGGCGCCGCTACTGGCAGGCCCTGTAAACTTCCAAAGCCTAACGCCGGCCGAACTCCCGTTCCATATGGTTGGAACTGAAGTGGACCATGGTGGGCCGTCCGTGGGGGCAGGTATGGGGGTTGGGCGTGGCCTCCAGTTGTTCCAGCAGGGC
>Ga0207963_1001647_pt1 | contig 11694 bp, 8 predicted proteins | sample Knorr_S15_td_NAD_FD_185604 | JGI IMG/M metagenome (GOLD analysis project Ga0207963, IMG submission 185604) | Marine microbial communities from Southern Atlantic Ocean transect - Knorr_S15_td_NADW_ad_2500m_LV_A (SPAdes) (version 2) | ecosystem: Environmental > Aquatic > Marine > Oceanic | place...
TAGAATCTCTCTTAGGGCTGACATCCGTAACTGAAGAATCGGTGCGAAAGAACCTTCTGCTCTCCGCTCACCCCAAGCCTTACGTACGGTGGGGCGTAGTGCTCTCCTAGCACTCGCGGTCCAGGACTCATCACCACTAGAGTTGGTGACCATCACCGAGAGAGCTCCAGCAGTTATTAGGGCAGAGAGCCTTTGTCGCATGCTTCGATCTACTCCATCTGAATCCGCAGGAGCGACCACGATCACGTGATTCCCTGCAAACGGTCTTGCTTCAGAGGTTTCGAGAGTACCGGACCCTGAGATCAGAATTAGTCCACCTTGAGCATTACCGGTTACGGTAGTTCCTGAGACGGGGATGAGATCCCGGCCAAATACCAACCGCGTACCTGGAGCGTTAAGGCCCGATGCCTCGCTATCGACTACAATGGAGCGGAGTGGGTACCTCTGAATGAAGCTGCCATCTCTCGCTCCACCCCGAAGGCCTAGTCCTTCGAACTCTTTTGCGATCCAGGCGGCCGTCATTTCGAGGCCTGGGCTCGGCGTATTTCGACCTCCCATAGAGTCGTGAGCGATCACGCCAATCCGCTGGGCGTAAGCAGCTTCCGTAATGGTTGCAGCAGCTTGCGCGAGACCCGACTGTTGGGCGGAGACCCCTACCGGAAGGATGAGCACGACTAGGGCAGCTAGCGACCTCTTTCTCATAAGGGATTCCATGTCGACGGGGTATATGGGCAACGAAGTCTGAAGGAGAAAGCGTTGGCACACCAGCCCTTAGGCTACACCCATCCGGGTCACATAATGCACGACGTGTCCCCCCTCGCGCAGATTGGTCTCGGCAGCCGGATTTCTCGTCGCGGGAAGACCTGGATATGGAGCGACGCTTGGGGTACTACCGGTGCCTTTTTGTAGGCCCTACATATCATCGATCGACCGCAGGTACTCCCGGTCCCATGCCGCGATCATGCTCTCCAGCTCCGAGTAGGGGCCGGGCGTGTAGGCCTGGGACGATATGCCCTGTTGGGATAGGGCGCTCACGTCCCAATCCTGTTGGTTGGTCATGCTCCAGAACTCGATCGCGCCTCTCGGGTCGAAGTCCGGGGCCACCATTGCCGCGGGATGGAAGAGCCAGTCGCAGACCACCCTCGATCGTTCCGGCGCCAACCGTTCGATCCGGTGAATGAGCACGTAGTCGGGAAGCAGGCTCAAAAGCATGTTCGGGTAGACCGTGTAGTAGTGGACGCAGCTGAGCGCCTCGCCGCTCAGGTCTCCGAGTGAAGGCGCACATGTCTGTCCGCTCATGGTCATACTCCCGCCCTCGATCGACATCCGCATGGGGCCACCGAGAAACGGTCCCTCCTCCAGGTCGTTCGACGAGTTCTTGAAGGGTGTGAGCTTGTTCAGGACGGGATGGAGGCTCGGACAGTGATAACACTCGGAGTAGTTCTGGAAGATCAGCTTCCAGTTCGCGGGGATCTCGTAGCTGATGCTGTGAGCGATCTCCAGCTCATCCATTGTCCATGAGCCGAACTTGTCGATGAGAGGGGCGAAAGCCCGCTCGAAGGGCTCGGGGTCTTGGGCGAGGTTGATGAATATACAGCCCTCCCAGACGGCCACGGCTACGGCCTTTAACGGGTAGGCATCCTGGCAAAACGATTCGACCTCGTCCATGAACGGCGCGCCGATGAGCGAGCCATCGAGCGCGTACGTCCAAGCATGGTACCTGCACTGAATGGACTTGGATAGCCGGCCTTCAGACTCCGTGAGCAGCCGTGTCCCGCGATGCCGGCACACGTTGTGATGCGCGCGGATCTCGTGCTCGCCGTCCTCAAGGACGATGATGCTCTCCGACTCGATCTCGCACAGGAAGTAGCTGCCGGGGCCATCAAGCATGCTCGCGCGCCCAGCGTAGATCCATTGCTCGAAGAAGACCTTCCGGGTTTCGGCCTCATAGACGTCTTCACCCGTGTAGTATCTGCGGGCGAGGGTCTTCGCGCCTTGGGCTGTGCGAGTCGACATGGCGTATCCCTGAGAGCATGGTTTCGTACGGCAATCTGTTGAAAATATTGGCCTTTCTGAGGTCCGGAAAGCTCAGGCACCAATGTCTTGCCCGTGGATTGGCTGCCCGGTAGACTCCGCGCCATGCTGAGAACCACTCCCTTCCACTCTCGTACCGCACCTCTGAGCAAGGCGCAGAATTGGCGGCGCTGGTCAGGGTATCTCACGGCGAGCTCCTACGAACTCCATCACGACCGCGAGTACTGGGCGATCCGTAGCTCGGCTGCACTGATCGACGTCTCTCCCCTCTATAAGTACGGGATCGAGGGGCCGGACGCTGAGCGATTCCTGGACCGCGTCGTGACACGGGAAGTCACCAAATGCAAGCTGCATCAAGTGCTCTATACACCCTGGTGTGACGCCGACGGCAAGGTGATGGACGACGGAACGCTCACTCGGCTCACCGACGACTCCTTCCGGCTCACTTCGGCCGAACCGAACCTGCGGTGGCTGCTGGACAACGCGCTCGGGATGGACGTTTCGATTAGGGACATCACGGACGACCTGGCCGCGCTGGCCCTCCAGGGGCCGACTGCCCGTCGGATCCTGCATCAAGCCGCGGATGCGGTCGCGGACGACCTGGGCTTCTTCCGTCACACGACTGGTGAGATCGGAGGCGTGCCTGTTGAGATCACACGGACTGGGTATACCGGTGACCTCGGTTACGAGATCTGGACGGAGCGCGGCAACGCGGAGGCTCTCTGGGACGGGATCATGGAGGCGGGAGACGCCCACCTGATTCTCCCCGCGGGCATGCTCGCTCTTGACATCGCGCGCGTCGAGGCGGGTCTGGTGCTGATCGGGGTCGACTACGTGCCCGCGCATCGGGCCGTCATCGAGGACCGGAAGTCCTCTCCGTTCGAGCTGGGGCTGGGCTGGACGGTCAAGCTCGACAAGAAGTCGTTCGTGGGACGCGACGCGCTGATAGCCGAGAAGGAGCGTGGTCCTGAGTGGAAGCTCCGGGGGCTCGAGGTAAGTTGGGATTCTCTCGAAGCTCTGTACGGCCTGGTAGGCCTTCCACCCCAACTTCCTTCCGAGGGGTGGCGCGCGAGCGTACCCGTCTACAGCGGGAATGCACAGATCGGGTACGCGACGAGCGGGTGCTGGTCTCCGCTTCTCAAGAAGTACATCGCGCTCGCACACCTTCAGTCCAGATACGCCAGCGCAGGGACCGACCTCAGCATGGAGGTCACGGTCGAGCACCACAGGAAGAAGGCCAAGGTACGCGTGGTCGAGACGCCCTTCTTCAATCCGGACCGCAAGCGGAGCACCCCGGAGGTCGCGAGATGAGCGTGAGCCGATACGACGCGATCGTCATCGGGGGTGGTCACAACGGGCTGGTGACCGCGGCCTATCTCGCCCGGGCGGAGAAGAAGGTTCTGGTCCTTGAAAGGAGGCACGTCCTCGGTGGCGCCGCAGTCACCGAGGAGATCAATCCCGGGTTCAAGTACTCGGTGTGCTCCTACGTGGTGAGCCTGCTTCGGCCCGAGATCATCCGAGACCTCGAGCTGCCGAAGCACGGACTCCGGATCCTGCCGCTCGAGAGCACTTTCACGCCGCTCCCGAACGGCGACTACCTCGCGCGTTGGGCAGATCACGATCACACACGGCGAGAGATCTACCGGCACTCTCCTCGAGATGCCGACGCGTACGACGACTTCGGTAAGCTGATGTATCAACTCGCGGTGGCGGTAAAGCCGATTCTGGCCATGGTGCCGCCCGATCCGACCTCGATGAGTCCCAAGGATCTCATGGGATTCCTTAAGCTCGGAAAGCACTTCCGCAGCCTCGGCCACGAGCAGTTCCATGCGCTGTACAAGCTTATGACTATGAGCTCGGCGGACTATCTGGGGGAGTGGTTCGAGACGGAGGCGCTGAAGGCAACGATGTCGGCGAGTGGGATCATCGGGACCTTCCTCGGCCCGCGGTCGCCAGGAACCGCCTACGTACTACTGCACCACTACATGGGCGAGATCGACGGGGCGATGCGCGCATGGGGTTTTGCCAAAGGTGGGACCGGTTCAATCAGCGAGGCCATCGCAAGCGCCGCCCGGTCGCACGGCGCCGAGATCCAGACTGGGGCCAGAGTCGTTCAGGTTACTGTGAAGAACGGCAAGGCGACCGGTATCGTCCTCGATGATGGCAGGGAGTATACGGCTCCCGTCGTGGTCTCCGCGCTCGATCCGAAGCGCACCTTCCTCGAGCTGGTCGATGAGGAGTATCTGCCGGAGGACTTCGTTTCTGACATCGAGCGCTTCAAGATTCGCGGCTCCTCTGGCAAGGTGAACCTGTCGCTCAGCGAGCTTCCGGACTTCACGTGCAAGCCCGGCGTGAACCAGCTGCACAGGGGCGCGATTTCGATCAGCCCGAGTATCGATTACCTGGAACGTGCCTACGACGAGGCCAAGTACGGTAGCTTCTCGAGTCGTCCGTATATGGACATCATTATCCCGTCGATGATCGACCCGGGCATGGCCCCACCGGGCAAACACGTCATGTCGATTTTTGTGCAGTACGCGCCGTCGGATCTGCGCGGCGGTTGGGACGAGACCAAGCGAGAAAAATTCGGAGATGCCGTCATCGACACGCTCGCCCAATACACGCCGAACCTCCCGGACGCGATTCTGCATAGGCAGGTGTTGACGCCCTGGGACATCGATCGTGACATGGGACTCACCAATGGCAACATCTTCCACGGAGAACTCACGCTCCATCAGCTCTTCTGCATGCGGCCGGCCGTCGGGTACTCGGACTACACCACCCCACTGCGCAACTACTACCAGGCTGGTTCGGGGACCCACCCCGCCGGCGGCATCACGGGTGCGTCCGGGCGCTTGGCCGCGCTTCGGATTTTGGCGGATGCACCCCGGTGAGCATCTCCTACGACACCATCGTCATCGGGGCGGGGCATAACGGCCTCGTCGCGGCGGCATACCTCTCGAGGGCCGGTCACAAGGTGCTCGTGCTGGAGCGGCGCGACACAGTCGGAGGGGCCACCACCACCGAAGAGGTATTCCCGGGCTTCAGGGTCGACACCGGTGCTCACCGGACGGGCGGGCTCAGTAACCGGGTGGTGACCGATCTGGGGCTTGCTCGCCACGGGCTCGAGTTGCTCGATGCCGACCCCACCGTGTTCGTTCCCGTCGTCGAAGGAACGCCGCTCATGCTCTGGCGCGACCCTATAAAGACCGCAGAAGCGATCCGTGAGATCTCGAGCGCAGACGCCGACACTTGGGTCCCGTTCACCGAGTTGATCGGCAAGGCCGCTGGCTTTCTTGAAGCGGCATGGACAACAACCCCGCCGGACGTGACCGGCAACAACATCGGGGACTTGATCGCTTCAGCCAAGCTCGGGGCGAAACTTCGGAGGCTCGGCAAGAAGGACATGGTCGAGGTCATGCGGATTCTACCGATGTCCGTGTACGAACTCCTCAGGGACTGGTTCGAAAGTGACCTCTTGAAAGGCGCACTCGCCGCGTCCGCCGTGACTGGTCTCTGCCAGGGGCCGATGGCGGGGGGGACGGTCTACACGCTGCTTCACCACCACGTTGGCGCCGGAGCTGGTGTTATCCGTCCAACGCGGCGCGTGCAGGGTGGAATTGGGCGGCTCAGTGACGCGCTAGTGGCCGACTGTGAAGCGTCCGGGTCGGAGGTCCGGACCGGCGCAGCCGTCGAACGCATCATCGTCGAGGGTGGGCACGCCGTGGGCGTCGTCGTCGATAGCGGAGAGATCCGTGCCGAGCGAGTCGTCTCGAGCGCCGATCCACGTAGGACGTTCTTCGATCTCATGGAACCCAGCGAGATGGAGCCGGAGTTCGCGCGGAAGATAAGCAACATCCGCTACAGAGGCGTGTGCGCGAAGGTGCATCTCGTGCTGAGCGGGCTGCCCGACTTCACATGCCGGCCCGGAGTGGGGGACCACCTTAACGGCGTTATCTCTATCAGCCCGAGCCTCGAGTACGTGGAGCACGCGTTCGATGCGGCCAAATACGGCCACCCCTCGCGTCAGCCCTACCTAGAGGTCTCCATCCCTTCGCGCGCCGATCCCGGTGTGGCTCCCAACGGGAAGCATCTAATGTCCATCGTCTTCCAGTACGCCCCCTACATGCTTCGAGAGGGCACCTGGGATGACTCAGCCCGCGCCAAACTGGGTGACCTCGCTGTGGCGACCCTTGTGGAGTACGCCCCCAACCTGAGCTCACTGGTCGAGGCTAGCCATGTGATGACGCCGCTCGACCTGGAGCAGCAGTTCGGGTTGTCCGAGGGCAATGTCTACCACGGCGAGATGACGCTCGACCAGCTGCTCTTCATGAGGCCGGTGCCGGGCGCCTCACGCTACCGGACGCCAATCGCGGGCCTCTACCTGTGTGGCGCGGGGACACACCCGGGCGGTGGCGTCACCGGGGTACCTGGGTTCAACGCTGCTCGGGAGATTCTCAGGGACTGACGTCTTTCATGGGGTTAAGGAGATCTGACACTGCAGCTACATCTAGAGATAAGGATCGGCGACTAACGAACTTCTGGACTCTCCCTAAGTATCGGAAGCCTACCACCTTCGATTTCGTCATCGAGAATCGCCCAAGAAACAAACCCGTCATCAGAGCGTGGTTCCAGCAAGGTGAAGGCGAGCCGACCCAGTGGTTGATCAACGGAGACGTAGGCGGTTCCCACTGGGAGTGTCTCAGTTGTCAAAACCCATTCGCCCCAGACCGTGCGCTCGTTGCGCCCCTGGAATGCATTCGGGTTAGTCCGGGTGGAATCGATTTGGAAGCGCTGGACTAGACGTTCACGCTCTGTCGTATAGCGAAGGACTGTGATCCCGTGTGCTTCCAGCCTTTCAATCACCGCCTCTCCCTCCGGAAGCACGTAATACGCTTCAGGTGCGGTCTCGATCTCTGACGGACGGAAGGTCCCGTACTCGTACATTTGTGTCGGGATAGAAATGTCACGGCGTAGAAGCATGATCTCACCCGTGTTCGGATGCCGAACCTCGTCTACTTCACCCATAAGGATCATCACCTCGGTTTCCGATTGATTGAAATCAGCCCGCGTAGCGAGTTCGGTCCCAACCACGGATTCGAGGTCTGCTGTCTCCACAATCTCACGGATTTCTGCAGCGTTTTGCTCAGCATAATCCAGGACTTCCTCGACGAACCAAAGGGATCCAAGAACCCGATCCTCAAAACTCGCATACGCATAGGCTTCACTTAGAATTGCGACACGATTCCTAAGCCCCACATAGTTGTTGTTGAATCGAGGGCGGTGGTCGAACGTCCGCCATCCGGAACCACCACCCCGACCTCCAACATTACCGTAGTAGTAGTAATCCCAACCGTGCTTTTCCTTGATAAGCCGTGTGATTTCAGGCAACCAGCGATCCCTGAGAAGACCGTCTATCGCTGCAGAAGTATTCGGATGGAGTGGTGGTGAATAGGTCAGATGGTAGGCGTGGCGGGTCCCGTTCGTGGTATGGAGGTCTACCGCAACGTGGGGGTCATATTCAGTCATGAGGCGAACCAACGAGCGGGCCTCTGGCGAATCGAGTTTGGTATGGTCTCGGTTAAGATCGAGTCCCTGAGCGTTGGGACGCTGCCCCATTCCACCGATAGGGCCGTGTTGCCGGGGCCGGTTGCGTAACGACACACGTTCGTTCCCATCTGCGTTGTAAATGGGAGCGATCAAAAGAACAAGCTCGTCCGTCCAGCTAGGATAAACACCCATGGCATAGCGGCGGAGCAGCATGAGCAAAGCCTCCTTTCCGCACACTTCACCTCCGTGGATGTTGCCTTGGACATAGACACGGGTCTTACCAGTCCCGAGGACAGATGCAACTGAGGCGTCTGGAGCGCCGACGACGAGAAGCGGGAGCGCCCTACCTTCATTCGTATATCCGAACGTGGTCAGATGAATATTGTCCGACAATTCAGCTAGGCTCTCAGATAGCGCTATTACCTCCTCATAGGAGGTCGTTTCGACGAAGTCCGTCAGTTCCGCTCTGGTCAACAATTCCTCAATTGTTTGACCGCCAAGAGGCCTCGCTAACAGAGCGATCACACCAAAGAAAAACCACTGAATACCGGAAACCCGACTTACGATCATAGGGGAAGCTTCTGGGTTCGGGAAAAACGGATAGGCAGACCAAGCTATGCGGGCCCACCAACCCTGGCCACGAGCCGAAACATCTTTAACAGGAACACTCAACTGGTAAGACCTGAAACATGTTCTTGTCCCCTCCTGACCAGACCATCTGCTGCTTCAGCTAGGTAAGCCAAGCCACTCAAGGCAGTACGGCGACGGACCGGGTCCAATCCATCGATCATTCGATCCACTCGATCCGGGTCTAACGTGTTATGCGCCAGGCGAACCCGTTCCCCTGCTTCCGTTAGGCAAACATTCATCACACGTCGGTCTTCGGGGTCACGTTGCCTGGTCACATATCCTCCCTCCTCCAGACGGCTCAGGTTCAACGACATTGTTGAAGCTGTGACACCAAGGTGCCCAGCCAACTCACCCACCATCGTTGGATCAACCAAATCCAAGTGCGATAAGATCGTAGCCTGATGGAAACTCAAGACCTTCCCATCAACTGGATCGGTCACCTGCCGTGGACGACAGGCGAAGTAGATGCGGGGAAATGCGCTCAGAATGATCTCTACATCTGACATTGGACCCCTCCTCGATCTCCCGTAGACACTATTGAGAACTAACTAACCGCCTATTCAGGTCTATTATATATACTTTGATTCGTCAACTCAATATACTATAACCCTATGGTTATTGCCGATAATAGCTAGTCGATGAGGATGTAGTGATCACCCAACCCTCGTGAAGGCTGAGGTCATGAAAATAGTCCGACATTGCACAAATGTGCCCATTTCTAGCTATAGAGCTAGAATTTCTAAGAATCCGAACAGAAAGTGGTTTTTTTCGAACTATTCGGCGGTAGAAGAATCGAGAGTATCTCTAACCTGGTAAGCGATTCATATGGAATGGACAAGCAGCCCTGAAGCTTGGATTGCGCTTCTCACTCTGACGGTACTCGAGACAGTTCTGGGAATCGACAACATCATCTTTGTTGCCATCATAGCTGAACGGGTCCGAGAGGAGTCCAGAGCAAAAGCTCGTCAGCTAGGCCTCACGCTGGCCGTAATTACGCGGATTCTTTTGCTATTCTCGATTGTATGGATCATGAGACTCACCCAGCCACTCTTCGAAGTGTTCGGGCATGCTGTCTCAGGGCGAGACCTGATCCTCTTAACCGGTGGCCTCTTCTTGCTCTACAAGGCTACTCATGAAATCCATCAGAAGCTTGAAGGAGAGGACCCAAACACTTCAGCAACCGAAGGGGTTAGCTCGTTCGCATCCGTGATCGTGCAGATCATGTTGTTAGACATCGTATTTTCAATTGATTCGGTGGTCACGGCTGTCGGGCTAGCAGAGGATCTGGCCGTAATGGTGATCGCAGTCCTGATCTCAGGTGTCATCATGATCATCTCCGCCAACCCCGTTAGTCAGTTCGTGGGCGACCACCCGACGGTAAGAATGCTAGCGCTCGCCTTCCTGTTACTCATCGGCATGGCCCTGGTAGCTGAGGGAATGGGCCAACATATCCCGAAGGGCTACATCTACTTCGCGATGGGCTTCTCGGTCCTTGTTGAGGTCCTCAATCTCAAAGCGAAACCTCGGCAGGGACCCGTATTACTGCGCGGATCTATGATGTTTGATACCAAGAAACTATGAAACTGCCGACTAGGGATTCCGTTGAGTGATTAGAAAAAGGTGCCGCCCCTTCTTTCTAATAGGAGCGGCACCTAAGGTGCGCGCAGGTCGTCTGCTATTGATTCTACTGCTGCACGCCAACTGTGCCATCTGCTGAAACGTTAAAGTAGAGCCACATCCCTGTCAGAGCGTGTCCGGGAGTGTAGCACATCATCGAATAGTTACCCGCCTGATTCGCGATGAACTGGATAGACTCGGTTTCACCGGGCATGGTCGCGTCGATCATTGATGTAGGGTTCTCGGTGATTGCTCCCTGGAACACTGGAACTGGCTCTGGAGCACCACTGAAGGATGATGTCTCCCCAGAGATACCCAGGCTGTGAGCCATGACTGGGTCGTTGTTCACTAGTTCGACGGTAACAGTGTACCCCTCGGGGACAGTTATCGTGATCGCACCTTTAGTCGCACCGTTGAAGTTCCAGGAATTATTCTCGGTGGTTGAACCCGCAGTGATAGTCATGCTTACAGTGCGCGCTTCGTTGTCCACTTCGAACCACGAAGGTATGGTCATTTCACTAGTGGCCGGCTGTGGAGCTGCTGCAGGAACCGCGGAACCAGCACTATCAGATGTCTCGGCGGGCTCACCGCCACCACACGCTATAAGAGCCGTGCTAGCCAATGCTGAAATAAGGGTAGATCTCTTATTCATTATTCGAGGTTTCCTAGTGCAGTTAGAACCATAGGCGAGCCAGAAAACTATATAGTTTCAGCTCCTACTGGTATCCAGATTTAGGACCCACCAGAACGATCTAACTGGGTCACTAACGAAAGCCGTGGTATGTGCGCTGTATAGATGGGATGGGTTCCGGAGGCAGCCACCTGCCTGATTCGAAATCGAGCCAACGGTCGAAGAGGGCATCTGAGTAGGCCAGGTCTAGGCCCTCACCCGACATCCGTCGGGCTACTTCGCCTAGAACGCCTGAATATCCCCCCCTGGCTACCGTCACTAACTCTATGAGGCCATCGTACGCTTCACGGAAATCAGATGCCTGGAAACTGACGCGCTGGTCCGCATACTCGATGTGGGGCACACCGTCGAGCATCGACAGGTCTGCAGGTGGAACCGCGTGGAGTACAGCTTGGACCGGCTCTTCCAGACGCATGGCCCAAGTGTTTCGGTAGTTCTCGATCGCACGGCGGGCTGTAGCCGTGAGTTCAGCCCGCGCTTCATCAACTGGTCTTGGATCAGCAGTCGAAGCAGAAGTGGCAGTCTTCACTGTAACAAACTCAATCCACGGCATCGGACCAGCTAGATCCAATGCTAGACGGTCATCACCGGAAGCAAAAATGACCGGAACGCCAACCCGACCCCAGGAATAGCCGACAATCTCTGTCTCGGTCACTGACATGTCGTTGAAAAGGATGTCAATTCCCAGGGTGAAAGTGTGTGAAGCAAACCCACCGCTTCCTGTCTTAGCGTGCATGCCGACGACAGCCACTGCATCGTAGACACCGGGCTCAATCAAATCTACATACGCGTCGAAAATAGCGTCGCGACTCACTAGCACGGCTCGAGGATCTAGATCTTCAAGAAGCAGATCCGGATCAGGGTTGCCACTTCCGTGACCATCCACAATGTGCACCTCATCAGCCCCACCCTCGAAGAGCCCAGCGACAACGGCATTAACGTCTCCTGTCAAATACGTGCGGCCAACGGCATACCGGTCAGGGTGTGCGAATCGGAACGTTTTCGGGTCCGACTGCCCAGTCAGACCCTCCATATCATGGTAAACAAGAACCCTGGTTATGCCGTCCGTGTCTTGTGCAGGTTCCTCCAGTATACGGGACACTGGAGCGCCAGGGGCCTGTGTAGCACAGGCCCCTGCGAGGAGCAAGGCGAAAGCCAGCGTGAGGTGCCTC
>Ga0207963_1001650_pt1 | contig 11684 bp, 6 predicted proteins | sample Knorr_S15_td_NAD_FD_185604 | JGI IMG/M metagenome (GOLD analysis project Ga0207963, IMG submission 185604) | Marine microbial communities from Southern Atlantic Ocean transect - Knorr_S15_td_NADW_ad_2500m_LV_A (SPAdes) (version 2) | ecosystem: Environmental > Aquatic > Marine > Oceanic | place...
CCGCCGGTCGTACAGCAGCCAGTCACCGTCCGCGGAGTACTGCGAGAGCGTGTAGCCCCGCGCAATGTTGTAGCCAAGCTCGGTACTACGACCACTGGCTACATCGACCTCGAATAGACGATTGGCGGCCACGTACGTGATTCGGCTTCCGTCCGGTGACCAGACGAAGTTCCTCGTCTTTTGCGACTCGTGGCTCGAGAGCTTCCGCTTTGATCCGTCCTCGAGCGAATGGACCCAGAGTTCCTCCTCAAGACTCTCGTCCGATACGTACGCCAGTAGCGTGCCGTCCGGCGAGAACTCGGCGTATCGATCACGCCACGGAGAGGTGGTCACTCGGGTCTTCTCACCGGTCTCGGGGTCCGTCGGCACCAAGAAAATCTCGCCTCGGAAGTCGACGGCTGCGAAGTCGCCGGCAGGGGAGGGACTGAATCCCTCTACTCGACTCTCCACCTCGATCCACTCGATCAGGTTGGTCGTCGGCTCGAAATCCATGTCGATGGTGAGCTTCTGTGGCCGGCCATCAGGCACGTCCAGTGTCCAGAGCTCGTGCTCCTGCGTGAAGATGATCGTACGTCCGTCGTCACTGATGGACGGGTACTTCGCGCCACCGGTCGAGAAGTGGGTAACCTGCGTGGCGGTGCCTCCCTCCGGACTGATCCGCCAAACGTTGAAGATTCCGTCGCGCTCCGAGATGTGATAGATCATCCCGTCCACGCCCCACATCGGGATCGCGTCGTGCACGTGCTCTCGAAAGCCTTCGAGGTTCGTGTCGGTCAGCTGAGTGATCTCGCCGGACGAGAGGTCTTGCACGAAGATCTCGGTGCTGTTGTTGCCCCTGTACTCCTTCCGTGTCGTGCTCACGGCGCGTCGGTTGAAGGCCACCATGGTCCCCGCTGGGTTGATCATGGCACTCCGTGCCTGGTCCATGGCCATCGGCGTTGGAATCCCACCCGTGACAGGCACCATGTACATGGGCGAATAGAAAGGATGCGTGTGTCTGGAGGTGACGAAGAGCACCGAGCGGCTGTCCGGTGACCAGCCTCCCACGATGTCGCTCCCGGTGTGGAAGGTGAGCTGAGTGGGCTCGCCACCGTCAATCGGAACGATGAACACGTCGTTGTTCCCGAAGCGATCGCTCGTGAACGCGACCCACCGACCGTCGGGCGAAAAGCGCGGAGCGATCTCTCGGGCCACGTGCGTGGTGAGCCGTCGCCCGCCCGAGCCGTCCTGGTTCACGATCCAGATGTCGCCATGATACGAGAAGATGACCATACCGTGTCCGATGTGCGGGTCGCGCATGAACCGGATCTCATCAGGCGCTGCTTCGGCCGGCCAGCTCGCGACCAGCAGGAGCGTGATGGCCACGAGGATTACCCGGTGAATTAGCGGGGACAGAGACATGCGAGTCCTCCTTGGTCCATCGGAAAGGGATCGCAGCTCGAAGCTGCTACCGAGCGGCAAGAATAGGCCGGGGGCGATGGTGCGCCAAGGCGATGAAGTGGCGTAGGCCTAAACTGGTCGGTGAGGTGACCGAGCGGATCCATCCTCAAGAATGAGGCTCTAGCCGACTGGTCGATTCGGTCCCGCTCGTGTACGATCCGGAGACAGGGACTCCAGCGGAAATCCCATTACACTCAGCACGGGTCACTCATGAAGAAAAGTATCCTTCCCCTCCTGTTGGTGTGTGTGGCATGTGCGCCCCAAGAGACCAACGTCGAGGTCGCGGCCTGGGAAGCACAGGCTCAGAGTATCACGATCATCCGTGACGACTGGGGCGTTCCACATATATATGGCGACACCGATGCGGATGCCGTCTTCGGTATGATCTACGCACAGGCGGAGGATGATTTCAACCGGATCGAGGTGAACTTTCTCAACTCTCAGGGTCGGCTCGCGGAGGCCGAGGGAGAGGCCGAGATCTGGCGCGACCTGCGGATGAAGCTCTTCATCGACCCCGCGGACATGCAGACCCAGTACGAGTCGAGCCCGCAGTGGCTCAAGGACCTGATGGACGCCTGGGCCAACGGCCTCAACTACTACCTCTACAATCATCCTGAGGTAGCACCGAGAGTGCTCACTCGCTTCGAGCCGTGGATGGCGCTTACGTTCAGCGAAGGGAGCATCGGCGGAGATATCGAACGCGTGAACCTCGGCCGGCTCGAGGCGTTCTACGGCCAACCGCGTAACGCGCAGGCGGTCCTCGATCGTGAAACCTCCTCGGCGACGCTCGCCGTGGTGCCCTCCGGACTCAATGAACCGGACCCGGATGAGGAGCCTACCGGGTCGAACGGCATCGCCATCGCGCCGGCCAACACATCGGCCGGCAACGCTTTGCTTCTCATCAACCCTCACACCTCATTCTTCTTCCGCGAAGAGCTCCACATGGTCAGCGAGCAAGGACTCGACGCCTACGGCGCCGTGACGTGGGGCCAGTTCTTCGTGTACCAGGGATTCAACGAGAACGCCGGTTGGATGCACACGTCGAGCGGTGTCGACAACATCGACGAGTTCCTCGAGACAGTCGTCGAGCGAGACGGAACGCTCTACTACCGTTATGGGGACGAGGAGCGTCCCGTGACTGTCCGGCAAGTCACCGTCCCGTACAAGACCGACACCGGAATGGCGGAGCGCGAGTTCACGGTCTACCGGACGCATCACGGGCCCATCGTCCGGGAGGTCGAGGGCACGTGGGTGAGCGTTGCACTGATGGAAGAGCCGATGAACGCACTCATCCAGTCGTACATGCGGACTAAGGCGCAGAACTACGACGAGTACATCGAGTTGATGCGCACCCACACGAACTCGTCCAACAACACGGTCTTTGCGGACTCGGAGGGCAACATAGCCTACCTCCACTCCAACTTCATTCCGGTTCGCGACACTCGCTTCAACTATCTGCAGCCGGTTGACGGAAGTGACCCGGCGACCGACTGGCAAGGTGTGCACACCATCGAGGAGACGCCGAACGCTGTGAACCCTGCGGTCGGATGGCTCCAGAACACGAACAATTGGCCGTTCTCCGCCGCGGGGCCGAACAGCCCCAGGCGCGAGGAATTTCCGGTCTACGTGCAACGAAGCGGTGAGAACGCTCGCGGCCTTCACGCGATGCGCATCCTCGAAGGCAAGACCGACTTCACGCTGCAGTCGCTCATCGACGCCGCGTTCGACAGCTATCTCACCGGGTTTGAGGAGCTGATCCCCGCCCTCGTGCGGTCCTACGATCAGGCTGCAGCGTCCGATCCTCTCAGGGCGGAGCTCGCCGAGCAGGTCGGCATTCTCCGAGACTGGGACCTTCGTTGGTCGGTCGAGTCAATCCCCACCTCGCTCGCCATATTTTTCGGCGAGGAAGCGCGCCGCCTGGGTGCCACAGAGCGTGCGACGCCCCAGGAGCTGCTCCAGGCACTTAGAGCCGCCTCAGCAAGGCTCGAGGCGGACTTCGGGAGTTGGCGTACGCCCTGGGGTGACATCAACCGCTTTCAGCGGCTCACAGGAGATATCGTGCAGCCGTTCAACGACGACAGGGCCAGCACACCGGTCGGCTTCGCCTCCGGTCGGTGGGGATCGTTGGCCTCATTCGGTGCGCGGGCCTATCCGCAGACGAAAAGGTGGTACGGCACGAGCGGCAACAGCTTCGTGGCCGTTGTGGAATTCGGAGACCGGGTGCGCGCCCGCGCGGTCACCGCTGGTGGATTGGACAGCGACCCGTCTTCACCGCACTTCAACGACCAGGCGGAGCTGTACGCCACCGGCGACCTGCGGGAGGTCTACTACTACCGGGCAGATGTCGAGGGCCACATCGAGAGGGAGTATCACCCGGGGAACTGATTGTTAACGCTGACACACATCGCCGACACTCAACCACCACTTCCTTCTGAAAAAAATTTGGGTGGAGTTTCTGGAAGTTCAGTCTTGTTTTTCTCTCCATCCTTATGAGCATCCACCGGAGAAACCCCAAGAGAACTATTCGGTCATTTTCAACCTGATTTTAATCCTCCTGCCATATTAATCAGTTTACTAACGTCACCTATTATTTCTATAGCTGCAGACGTTGTTTGGTCTTCTAAGATCGTTCCTTTATGGTCATATAATTTTAGATAAATATTACCATCAAGGTATTCATGCACTCTGGGAACCATATCAATTTTATCAGGTGCATATAGCAAGCCTGCTTTATGCCCTTTTTCAATGGTAAGTTCCAACATGAGATTTTTCTGCTTTAACCGCCAAAAAAATGTATTAGAATCGTAATGGATTTCTTTGGTAACTGTATTTCTGTAGGTCGTAAAACGATAAAGATGATTGTTATAGTATAAACCAACGATAAATCCAGAAAAAGCTGTGTTTTTCCAGGGGATCGTTGCCAATGATGCTGTGATACTTAAATCATTATTCGAAAAATTATTTGATTGTGCCCAGATCCAGTTTTCAGGAAAGCTGCGGCCCCAGTCTTTTTCTATATAGCCTCGACCGCCAACAAAATCATAATTAGAACCATTAAATTCAATTTCGCCATCCAAGGAATGATCCATGCTCAGGATGCCATGAAAACATTCCATAGTGGGCACGTAAGCGTACCAACCCATACAGCCCGGTTCAAATAGAGTTACCGGCCAAGGTTTCAAATTATCTGCAGTAACCTGTCCCTTGATTGTAAGAGTCTCTGATTCAATATCTAAAATTATGTTTTGCGATGAAAAGTAGTTTGATCCAATGTGTAAACTGTAACTAGATGTACTACAACTGAACTGTTGAACCTCAAATCGCTCATAGAATACATCACCCTTGTCACCATCAAAAACCATTACAAAAGCTGTTTGATAATTATTACACCCGCTGCGATAAATACCAGGAATTATCGCCAGGGCCTGACCGTCATTCGTGACCATTTTATGGTACCATCCTTCAAAAAATGGTCTTTTATTCTTTTCCCCGTGGTAAGCACTAGGGTCACGCAAAAACATCATTTAATCATAAATTTATAAAATATGTCCGTTATGAAACAAAAAAGATCTCGTGAGGAAACCATTTGAGCCAGAGGCGTTTCATTTATCCAATATTCTGATTAAATGTGATTGACTATTTGCAATTAGTCTAGTTTACTCAAGTTGGACTAAAGAACACTGTTTTGGGCGTCCGGTGTGATGCCATGCAAACTTAGGCATCAATCGATACGGGGAGGTCCAGATGCGTAATTTTCGGACGGTTGGGTTCACGAGCCGCTGCTCGGTGATCGCGATCGGCCGCTCGACTATCGGAAGCCGGCGGGACCCGGAGGGGACTGACGCTGTGCTCCAGCGGTTCCCCGGTGTAGTGGCCGGTCGGTGATGATCGATCGTCACATCGGCAGGACGCCGATCGTGCGTCTGCAGCGCATCGTCGAACCCGACCACGCGGAAGTCTGGGTAAAGGTCGAGGGGATGAACCCCGGCGGATCGATCAAGGATCGGCCGGCGCTCGCAATGGTCGTCGACGCCGAGAAAAAGGGACTGCTTAAGCCTGGCGACACGATCGTAGAGCCGACGTCGGGGAACACCGGAGTCGGCCTAGCGCAGGTCGCGGCAGTACGCCGATACCGCCTCGTGCTGTGCATGCCGTCGACGATGAGCTTCGAGCGCAAGAAGACGCTCGCTGCGTTTGGCGCCGAGGTCGTCTTCACCGATCCAGAGATGCGGATGATCGCTGCGATCGCTGAGGCCGAGCGGATCCGGGACGAGACGGGGGCGTTCATGCCGAACCAGTTCGATAACCCCGCTAACCCGCGCGCTCACTACGAGACGACAGCGCCCGAGATTTGGGACGACATGGACGGCCGTATCGATGCCTTCGTGTACGGGAGCGGCACCGGGGGCACCGTCACAGGCGTTGGCCGGTATCTGAAAGAGCGGCTGCCCGACGTCCTGATCATCGTCGTCGAACCAGGGCGGAGCGCGGTGTTGTCCGGCGAAGAACGAGGGCAGCACAAATTCCAGGGCATGGGGCCGGGCTTCATTCCGCCGAACCTCGACCGGTCGCTCATCGACCGCGTCATGAAGGCTTACGAGGAGGACGCATTCCCGATCGTGCGGAGGCTCGCCCGCGAGGAAGGCCTCTTCGTCGGGATGAGCAGCGGCGCTATCATCTGGGCCGCGCTCGAGGTCGCCCGCGAGTTGGGACCAGGGCACCACGTCGTCTGCATCGCACCGGACTCCGCGAGTAGATATCTCACGACTGAGCTATTCGACGAGGGCGAAGACAGTCCCTGAAGTACTGACACACGTCGCCGCCACTGAAACACCATTTTCTGGAAAAAATGTGGTGGGGCTGCTGGTGTCAGGCTACCAGTTCCCGCGGACCTGGAGCGGGACGTCACTCCGTGGATGCCCGACTGTTGAATTCCAGGGACCAAAGTTCGTGCTGCCTTCACCGAGCTGAGTCGGGCCGTTCGGGATAGCAACTACGCGACATTCTGAAACGTCTTAGGCTCTATTTTCACACGATAGATCACTAAGCTGTTAAAGGGGTCTTAGCCGGTTATCCGGCTAAGACCCCTTTCGTAGTGTTTTTCCTGAGAGAGCAAGCACAGTTTTGGGCGTCTCGGCATCTTGACGCGACCCGGCGCGCGGTCGGAATGTGGACCTCCCCGAAACCTATCGGTTGATCCTCAGTCCTGGGAGGTTGCCCTTGTCCGCCGTGAACACATCGATGCAGGCTGCCACCATGGTGGCAGCCCTCTCGGCTTTCGTCGTGCTCGGTTGCTCGCCACCGAACACACCAGCTGAGCACCCGCCAGCGGGACCGATCGAACTCTTTGATGGCCGTATCATCCCCGCCATGCCGGAGCTTCTCGGACTAAGGGCACAGTATGGGGTACGCCTCGGATGGCTGGAACAGAAACACCGGGTCCTGCTGGAGCTCATGCGACAGCACGACATCGACATGTGGATCGTAGTCAGCGAGGAGTTCCATCAGGACCCGATCATGCAATACATCGCACCACCCCTACACTATACCAGGCGGCGGGACGTGCTCGTTTTTGCCGACGACGGGTCGGAGCGGCTCACGGCCTACTCAGACTATTGGCGCCCGACCGCGGACTACGCGCGGTTCATTGAGCCACTGCCGTCGCCCCGGAATGCCCGCGGCATTCAGGAAACGGCCTCTGGCCTGCGGACGCTATGGGAGCAGTTTCAACCCGAGCGCGTAGGGCTGAACATGGGAGGCACCCGCGGTCACGACAGCGGCCTGACCCACGACTCGTACACGTTCCTAGCCGAAACGCTTGGGAGTGAGGCAGAGGCTCGGTTCGTGTCCGCCGCAGACCTAGTTGAGGCCTACTTCGACACTCGGCTGCCCGATGAGCTTGAGTACTATCGCGACCTCGTCCTTGCGACGGATGTGATCGCACAGAGGGCGCTGTCGAACCTGGTCATCAACCCTGGTGAAACCCGGGCCGCCGATATCAAGTGGTTCTTCGAAGAGACCATCGCAGAGCTGGGTGTGGGCGGCAGGCCCTGGTTCGAGATTCACGTAGCCGTGCAGCGCTTCGACCCGGTAACCGACACAGTGATTCCGTACGTGCACCCGGCGCCGGATGATCTGGTCTTCCAGCGCGGCGACATCATCCATCTGGACTGCGGCTTCGACTATCTGGGATTTGCCAGTGACTGGCAGAAGGTGGCGTACATCCTCCGCGACGGCGAAACAGAGGTACCCCCCGGTCTGGTGAGGGCCCTCGAGAACGCCAACATCGTGCACGCGGCATTCGCGTCTGCGCCGCGCCCGGGCATGACCGGATGGGAGGCCACCCTCGCGATCGCGGAGCGGCTCGAAGGAGTCGCTTTCCTGCCGAGCCTTTATTCGCATCCGATCGGATATCACGGCCACGCGCTGGGGCCGTCCATCAACGCGCGCGACATGGATCTCTCCTCCCCGCCCGAACGGGACTCCTACCTGCGTGAGGGGGCCTACCGCTCAGTGGAGTTCAGCGCGACCACAGCGGTACCGGAGTACGGTGGCGCAGAGGTGAGGATTCCGATGGAGGATGACGCCTACCTCACGTCAGAGGGGTACGAGTACTTCAGGCCGTACCAGACGGAGTGGTACGTGATCCGGTAGCTGTCGCGTACCCGTAGGAATGGGGCGTTCCCGTTCATGTGTCCTTCAGGACTAGGTAGCCGTCCACCTTTATCCCTCCGCTAAGTAAGTGCCACTCCTATCGCATCCCCCCTATACCGCGACCGTTTCGGACTCCTCCACTCTCGGGGGGTGTCACGAAACGCCACCCCCCCTCGGCCAACATCCTCAGCGCTTCGTCCACGGCCTCCTTCAACTCGCGGTCGAAGCCCGCGAGCTCGTCGTTGGGCGTGTTTTCGACGAAAACGTCGGGCGCAACGCCATAGTTCTCGAGATTGATTCCGTAATTGTTCGGCTTAGTGGGGTCCCAGGTGACGACGAGCGATCCTGGGGTGCGGATCGTCCCACCGTGAATCAGGCCGTAGCTCCCGGTGGCGATTACGGCGGCGCCGGTCGGATTCCCCACGATCCGACCGAGGCCCAGGTCTCTGAAGCCCATCGGCGTAACCTCGGAGTCCGAGCCCGACCGATTGTTGACGAGCATCACCTTGGGGCCGGCGATTGCCTGACGGGGCCGACGGCCAGACGTTCTAGCGTCCCATCTTGAGTTCCAGAACTCGTAGGGGCGACGCTCGAGGATGTCGATCAGCTGTTGATCGATGTTACCGCCCCCATTGTACCGGATGTCCACCACGATCCCGCGCGCGTTCCAGAATTGGTTGATCTCGTTCTCGAAGCGCCGGAGCGAGGGCTGGTTCATCGAACGGATGTGGACGTAAGCGATACGGCCGTCCGACTCCCGTTCGACGAACTCGCGATTCTTCGCCACCCATTCCTCGTACTTGATGTTGTTGAGTGAGGTCACAGGGCGGATGCGGAGCTCTCGAGATCCGCTCCCGCTGGACTCATCAGCCACCTGAACAGTCACGAATTCATTGAGCGTGTGGTTCAGGATCTCCCAGTAGTTGTCGCCGGTGTGCACGACTTGTCCATCGAGCGCCAAGACGAAGTCACCTACCTTGATATCGAGCCATTCCTTGTCGGCGGGACCATCCCGGTAGACGTGACTCACCTGATAACGACCCCCGCCAGGCTCCAACTCGAAGCCCAGGAATCGAGTCTGATACGCACCTTCCTGTGGGCGACTCGGACCGCCGCGTACCCCCACGTGTGAGGCGTTCAATTCACCAATCATCTGATTAGCTAGATCGTAGACGTCCTCGTAGCTGCCCACGTGGGGTAGCAGTGGTTTGTAATCCGCCTTGATGGCCGCCCAGTCCTTCCCGTGCATGTTCTCGTCGTAGAAGCGGTACTTCATCACGCGCCAGCTCTCCTCGAAGATCTGCTCCCACTCGGCGCGGTGCTCGACCTGTACGGAGTAGGAGAACGTGACCCGCTCATGGCTGCCGGAGGGGAGTTCCATTTTATGGAGCTCGCTTCCCGCGCCTTGGGCGTTCTGAATAAAGAAGGCCGCTTCGCCATTACGGGTGCGTCGGATACCATCGAAGGTCCCGTCGCTCACCTTCTTTCTCCCCTCCCCGTCGATCCCGATGGAGAAGAGTCCGGGACCGTCGTCGTCTCGGCTAGTAAAATAGAGGGTCTCGCCGTCGGCCGAGAGGAAGTACGTGCCGACTCCGTACTCACCAGTCGTGAGTTGAACCGCGCGCTGCTCGATCCCGTCGGTGTCCACCTGAAGGGGGCCCGGCTCCGCTTCCTGGTCCTGCTCGGCTTTTCGGGCCTTCACCAGCGGATCGCTCGGATCTTCGGTCAACATCGCAAGGTGTGTGATGAACAGATGGTTCGTGCCACCGTCTCGGTCCGAACGGAAGACAAGATACTCACCGGTAGGCGTGAGAGTTCCCTGGGAGTCCCGGAACGGATTCGCAGTGACGTCGTGCTCCTCCCGGGCCGCGATGTCGAAGAGGTAGACGTCCTGATCTTGCTCCGCATCCCGCCGGTCGTACAGCAGCCAGTCACCTTCCGCGGAGTACTGCGAGAGCGTGTAGCCCCGCGCGATGTTGTAGCCGAGTTCGGTACTACGACCACTGGCTACATCGACCTCGAACAGACGATTGGCGGCCACGTACGCGATTCGGCTTCCGTCCGGTGACCAGACGAAGTTACTCGTCTTTTGTGACTCGTGGCTCGAAAGCTTCTGCTTCGATCCGTCCTTGAGCGAATGGACCCAGAGCTCCTCCTCGAGGCTCTCGTCCGATACGTAGGCCAGTTGCGTTCCGTCCGGCGAGAACTCGGCGTATCGCTCACGCCACGGAGAGGTCGTCACTCGGGTCTTCTCACCGGTCTCGAGGTCCGTCGGCACCAGGAAGATCTCGCCTCGGAAGTCGACGGCTACGAAGTCGCCGGCAGGGGAGGGACCAAATCCTTCTACTCGACTCTCCACTTCGATCCACTCGATCAGGTTGGTCGTAGGCTCAAAGTCCATGTCGATGGTGAGCTTCTGTGGCCGGCCATCTGGCAGGTCGAGCGTCCAGAGCTCGTGCTCTTGCGTGAAGATGATCGTGCGTCCGTCGTCACTGATGGACGGATACTTCGCGCCACCGGTCGAGAAGTGGGTAACCTGCGTGGCGGTGCCTCCCTGGGGACTGATCCGCCAAACGTTGAAGATTCCGTCGCGCTCCGAGACGTGATAGATCATCCCGTCCACACCCCACATTGGAATCGCGTCGTGCACGTGCTCTCGAAAGTCTTCGAGGTTCGTATCGGTCAGCTGAGTGATCTCGCCAGACGAGAGGTCTTGCACGAAAATGTCGGTGCTGTTGTTACCCCTGTACCCCTTCCGTGTCGTGCTCACGGCACGTCGGTTGAAGGCCACCATGGTTCCCGCGGGGTTGATCATGGCGCTCCGTCCCTGGTCCATAGCCATCGGCGTCGGAATCCCACCGGTGACCGGCACCATGTACATAGGCGAGTAGAAAGGATGCGTGTGTCTGGAGGTGACGAAGAGCACCGAGCGGCTGTCCGGCGACCAACCCCCCACGACGTCACTCCCGGTGTGGAAGGTGAGCTGAGTGGGCTCGCCACCGTCGATCGAAACGATGAACACGTCGTTATTCCCGAAGCGGTCGCTCGTGAACGCGACCCATCGACCGTCCGGCGAAAAGCGCGGAGCGATCTCTCGGGCCACGTGCGTGGTGAGTCGTCGCCCGTTCAAGCCGTCCTGGTTCGCGATCCAGATGTCACCGTGATACGAGAAGACGACCATGCCGTGCCCGATATGCGGGTCGCGCATGAATCTGATCTCATCAGCCACTGCTTCGGCTGGCCAGCTCGCGACCAGCAAGAGTGAGATGGCCAGGAGGATTACCCTTTGAATGAGCGGGGACAGAGACATGTGAGTCCTCCTTGGTCCATCGGAAAGGGATTGCAGCTCCAAGCTGTTACCGAGCGGCAAGAATAGGCCGGGGGCGATGGTGCGCCAAGGCGATGAAGCGGCGTGGGCCCAAACTGGTCGATCGGACACTGCCACCGAGGCGCGTTCTAATTTGGGTCGGCTTCACCTAACAAAATCGTCCTTCGTCAGTGAAGGTTGGTAGGTCGCCCCTAGTACCCCGACCCCCGGACTCCACGGCCGCCTAAGTCACCCGTGTGCTCCCCCTCTCGCAGTGTTACCA
>Ga0207963_1001651_pt1 | contig 11682 bp, 14 predicted proteins | sample Knorr_S15_td_NAD_FD_185604 | JGI IMG/M metagenome (GOLD analysis project Ga0207963, IMG submission 185604) | Marine microbial communities from Southern Atlantic Ocean transect - Knorr_S15_td_NADW_ad_2500m_LV_A (SPAdes) (version 2) | ecosystem: Environmental > Aquatic > Marine > Oceanic | place...
AATAAAGATTTTCAGATATTCTTTGTCAATCTCTTTCATGTCTTTTGTGTATGGGCTTTCTTCAATTGATTTTGTGTAATATTCACCAAGATAACCTTGAGAGAAATTGTTCTTTTCTAATGCCCTTGCAATGGCGTTGGCAGCTCGTACCCCATCATCAATTCCTACGTTAAGACCTTCAATTCTTGGACCGACAAAAATTCCTCTGCCGGCTGCATCACCTACAAACAAGACATTCTTATGGTATGGTTTTTTCATTCTGCAGCGTTTTCCGTCAGGAATTAATTTTGCGCCGTATTCGTCCTCAACATAATCTGTTTTAAACGTGATTCCGTACTCGGATGACATCTTTTCGCGAATCTCAGATAATTTGGATTTGATTTCATCTTCCGAGTTAAATTTTCCAGTCTTGATCACCTCTTTCCTTCTACTTGAAGAAAGATGTGCCTCACGGATTTCATACCAAGTTTTTATTAGCTTTGTTACAGCAAAACGGATCTGCATCTGTTTTTCCTTCTCTAATGTCTTGTCAATCTTTCCTCTTACTGGTACCTCGTCTTTGATTAACTCGGTAATCATCGGATTTTTTAACAAAGCGTCTAGCAGCGTATTGGGCTCTGTTGGGCTGTCCAAAAGAGAATCAAAGTGATATACTGCACCAACTGACAAGGTGTCTCTGTTTGTGTAAAGGAATCCACCTCCTAGATGGTTCAGTGTGATGTCGCCTGCAAAAAGATGAGCTGCCCCGCTATCCGCTCCGATTGTAAATGTCTCGTTAATTACATCTTCAGGTAATTTCACAATAGCTTTGACACCTTGATACAACTGTACTGCTGAAAATTTTGGTCTTGCACGGGTAATCTGTGCAACTTCGGAATTTACTCCATCAGCCGCTATTACTGCCTTTACTTGAAATTCATCTAGCTCATCAGTCTGAATTGTTGTTCTTTCTTTTTCAGCATCCCAAGAAATGTCATTTACATGAACGCCAGGAACTATTCCACCGCCACATTTTTGCGCGCTTTCATCAGCGCTTTGTGCAAACCAAGCATTTAGCTCGTTCATAAGAACTGAATAACCAAAATTTGATTGGTATTCATGTGCTGCTGTTAGATCCATGGAAAAAACTTTGTCTTTTGAAGTTGCGTGTAGAAGATACTTTGTAATTTTTCTCTGTAGTGGTGCTTCACTGACAAAGCTTTGCCCGTAAATATCTTCTACATTGTAGACTCTTCCTTTGTTTGGTTTTTTTGAATAAAGTATTCCGCCAGAAATATTTTTCACACCCACCTTTTCGCCTGCCTCAAGTAGGACTGCCTGTTTGCCCAAAGTTGATAACTGCTTTAGTGCAGCCAAGCCGGCTGAACCACCACCGATTATAGCTACGTCATACTTTTCCATTAAATCATCCAGCCTGTACTACTTGTTGCTGTTTTTTGAGCTCTTCAACTAATAGCGGTATAACATCTTCCATTCTCCCTTTGATGAAAATATCACATTCATTCTTTATTGGCGAATCCTCATCTGGATTTATTGCAACAACAAACTCTGAATCCTGCATGCCGGCTACATGTTGCATTGCTCCACTTATTCCAGCTGCAACATAAAGCATCGGACTTATTTTGCTTCCACTTGTTCCAATCACTCTAGCTGGAATCATGTAAGTAGAACTGATTGCCTGGCTTGCAGACAACAGCTTTTTTGAAATTGGTAATGAAATTCCTACTTCTGCGTCTAGTTGCTTGGCAAGTTCAACTACAAGCTTTATGTTTTGATCTGGATCATCTTTGATTCCTCGACCAAAGCTTACAACGGCTTTGCGAATTTCAAAGTCAACCTCACTTTTGATAGTTTTATGACTTAGAACTTTTACTTTTAGATCCTTCTCTTCTATTTTTGGTTCAAAAAATATTGTTTTTCCACTCCTTTTTGGATCCGGTTTGATGGGCTCAAAAACACCTGGTATGATACTACAGCCTTGAGGGTAGTATTCACGCTTTATTGCTGGGGTTGTGTTATTAAGGCAAAGAATTGTTGTCCACAAAAACCCCGAAAAATCTGGTCTGTACATTTCTAGAGTTTTTTTGAAGTCGACTGGTTTACCTTCTGTCTTAATTTGGTGTGTTACAGTCAGGTCTTTGATTACGAGCTTGTTAATATCCGAAGCAAGACCTGACTCTATCTCCACTAGTACGGTAGACGATAAATGCCGACCAATGCTGTCTGCTGCAAAAAATATGTAACGTGGTTTTTTGAATTGTTCGGCATAATCTGGGTCAATCTTTGATATGATCTCTTTGTCTAAAGCAATTTGGCTAATTACTTTGGTGTGAATTGTGTTTCTCATATCCTTTAGCTCTGGATGATCGGCACAAACTACTACGTCTGCACCATGTTCAATCAGGGTTTTAGAAAAATCCTTAATGTCAGTTCCTAAGATTACTGCAACTACTTTTTCATTTGATGAATATCTTGCGTTATAATCATCAAACAGTCTTCTTGCTTCCCCAAGCATTTCAAGACTTACAGGAAGAATTTTTCCATCAATGTGTTCCATTACAACGTAAACATGGCGATATGCTTCACACTCCGTTTTGCACGTATCACATCCACTGCAACGCCAGTCTTCAGTCATTTAATCACCATCGCAGAAAGCGCCTCTTTCATCTTAGCAACAACTTTGCGTATGTGTTCTGGATTTGAACCATCAAAAATCTCAGCCTGTCTTGTAGCCTTTCCTTTTGGTATACGCTCTACTTGGTATACTATAGTTGGTGAGCCAGCAAGTCCGACTATTGTTTTATCAACACCAAGCTGATCAATATCAAAAACTTTGAGGTATTGTTTGTAGTTTTTGGCTCTCTCGTTAGCCTCTTTTTGATATTTTTCAAAAGCAATTCTCTGAGAAACAGTAGTATAATTGGATTTGTAGGAAGGATCAATTGCGATAAAGACTGGAAGAGGAGCTTCGATTTCTTCGACAACGTTTGGTACACCGTTTAGGGTCAACAAACACTTGGCCACAACAGTTCTTTTTTCTAAATTTACGTTATAACTAATTACATTTCCAAGAAATGTAAATCCTAGTTTCCATGCAGTTTGTGGACCAGTCTGTCCCGTCTCTCCATCAGAGGCTCTGTGTCCAGAAAACACAATGTCCATCTTTCCTTGCATTTTTTCAGCAATGCCTGTTCTTAGAGTCTCGGCAGTTGCTAGCGTGTCTGCACCTGCGAAAATTCTATCACTATACAGGTGAAGTACATCTGCATCACAAGTTTGCTGAGCTTGCTCCAAAGCTAGTTCAGCAAATGGTGGACCCATTGAACAAACAGAAATCTTTGCACCATACTTGACCTTGGCATAAAATGCAGCTTTGGCAGCTATTCCACTATGAGGACCTAGTGTGCTTTTTGTTTCACTTCTATTGAGCGTTCCATCAGGCTTGTAGCTTACATTTCCCTCAGAAAAATCTGGTTCTAATTTTACAATTACGGCCAGATTTAACGGCTCCATGAACTGTCAATCTTTGTGCAGCCGATTTAAGTGTAGATCAAAATCCTGATAATGTAAAAATTATATTTGTTAAATTACTAATTTAGTGACTGTATGTATGCCTGAAGTTTTTGTTTCTTTTCTTCAAGTGTCAAAGGTAGATATTCCTTAAACATTTGTTTCATGTCTATCCTCTTTTGCGCCTTTTCATCATCAGACATTGAATCCCATTGCAACTTCATCTGCATGAAGTGAATAACCAATGAGGCTCTGTCCTGCAGTGATAATGACTTGTAAGCCTCACCCATCTCCTTGAATTGACGCTTCTTTTCTGCTATCTGCTCATCAGACATTCCCTTGAAGTAATTTTTCATTTTTTCACCGTGTTTTTTATCTGAAAACTTTTTGTGGCTGGATTTTTCCTTTTTTATCACATCAGAGACATATAGCGCCTCACCATTTCCCGCGTCAACTAGGATTTTGTGATATGCATGGTTGTCGGCTATCACTATAACCTTGTAAACTAGAAACCCGTTGACGTTTGCAAGTTTTCCATAAACCGCCTTTCCGTCTGAGACAGAGTTCTCACCAACAGCCATTGCAACAGCTAGTACAATTGTATCTTTTTGTCCAAAGTCATCCCCAGATGAGACTGGAATTGTTCCCTGGATTTGTGGATAGCTGAACTTGCCCCATTCCGCAAAGGCAGGAACGGTTACAATTGATATTGAAAATATGCCTATTACTAAAACTACTGCAATTGTAATTTTAGCTGACCGTCTCATGGCTTAACCGCTTTTACACTGTATAAAAAATGATCTTATGATTTGTTCATGGTGGTAAAATATCTGTCTTAATGCAACCAGCGTGGGATTTTCTTTATCACATGTGACGCTGAAACTCTCCCCGGTCCGGCAACTATTACAACCAAGCATGCAGCAAGTAGTATCAGATCAAGCTCAACGCCTCTGTCGCCAGTGAGGCTGCCTGCCTGCTTTACGTAGAAAATTGCGCCCAACATGACTATCGAAAGTAAAGATGCCGAGATTCTTGTAAGAATGCCTATCAACAGCAAGATTCCCGGAACAAGCTCAGCTAGAGCAATTGGAATCTGCATCTCTGCGGGAAGTCCAAGTGCTCCTGTCAAAAACCCAGCAAAACCAGTGCCAAACTTTCCGGAGCCGTGAGCGATAAAAATTACGCCAATGACTGCACGCATACCCATGTTAACAATATCATGAAGTTTGTGCTGGCTTAGCTGTGCTTCCAAGCAAAAACTTGTTGATGCCCCTATTTATTCAAAGTAGTTGGGCTGTGTAATTTGTATGTAAAAAATGAAAAACTATTCTGTTATAATATTGCCTTCTTGATTAAATGGAGGTATTTCAATGTCCACTTCAAACTCCTCTTTGCAGGAAAGACACTGATAGGTTTGTCCAATCTTTCTATGAAGCATTTTGTGGTTGCAAATTGAAAATGGTTCTTCCATTCCTTGACGCATCTAAAATGGGTCTAATAAACATGATGAGATGGTGATCAAACAAGTTAAGTTCACTTCCTAACCATGTGTAAAAAAATAGTATCAGTGACTATGTCCGCAACCGCAGCCATCGTGATCTTCGTGACTTTCTTGTTGTATCTTTTCGCGGCACTTTCCACACTTGTCCGAATCATCTGGACTGAAGAAACTAGTGCCGCAAACAACGCATTGTTTTCCCATGCAAAAACTGGCTAATTGCCCCTATTTATGCGAAGCAGTTGATACGTATGTAAAAAATTCAAAATTATATCGATCCTAGTCCTAAAAAAAACAATGAATTTTGAGGAAAAAGGCAAGGAAATTCAGAAGAGAATTAACTGGATCTCCGCAAAGATTCGAGATACAAAGTTCCAACTCCATCAAGAACTCACCGAGCTTCAAAAAATCCTAAAAGAGCAGGAAGAGCACCGGAGTAAAAAATGAGAAAGGTTCCAAGACCATTCAAGATGCCGTGGGGAAAGGGTATGGTTGTAGAAGAGGCTTCAATATCTTCCAGATACCACGAACCCACTGTCCAGCTGCTAGAGTTTGACAATGGCCACAAGGTGATAAGGTTCTGCTCGTACAACAAGGGAAGGTTCAGCAGATCCCCGTTAATGATAGATGAAAGGGACATTGGTAGGCTGGGAACCGCGCTCAGGAAGAAGAAAGAGATTCGAAAACTATTGTCTAAACTGTAAGGTCTAAGCTTGCCTGATTAATTCAGAAAGCTGCCTAGTTTTTCCTTCAGGCAGCTCCGTTATTCCGCCAATCAAGCTGTCGGTCATAACACCTTTGGTTGCAAGTATTTTGGCAGCCATCAGCGAAGTTTTTCCAGCCATACAAACCAGTAGTGGCTTGCTGTCACCTTCCAGGTCTTTGCTTAGCGATTCTGGAATTTGCCGTGTTGTCAATAGTTCCTGTGCGGTTCTTGCGTCTGTAACACAAATCTTGCTCTTATCAATGCCCAGAGACTTTGCAATTAGCTCTATTCCGGGTTCCTGTGGAGTATACTGAGCATGAATCCAAATTACTTTGTCATAGCCACTTACGTTTGCCTCCTGCAAAGAGACCTGAGTAGGACCTTCCTGTCCAATCGTTGCAAGGTTCTTTTTGTATTTTTCAATTCCGTCACAAATCATTGCGACAAACTTTCCACCGCCTTCAGAGTTTGCCTTGCGTAAGATTGCATAAAGTTCAAGTGCGCTGCTTTCGCCAATGTCGTGACCCTTTTCTACAAAAAACTTTAGGAGAAGTTTTGCCTGTTCCCAATCTATTTCTTGTTGTTCAGCGTATATCTCAGGTTCATATAGCGTCAAGCCAACTGCATTAGCCTTTGTCCTAATTCCTGCAACATCCTGATTGCTGGGTGGAAATATTACATATACCGACTTTTTTCCATATTTTTCAGACAGATATTTGCTCAGCCCACCGGACGTGCCGCCAGTACCGAACGTACAGAAGATGCTAAAGTTTTCCAGTGAATCTCCGTTTTCATGTAGTTGCTGGTCAATCTCAGCTGCGGTAACAGTTCTATGCGCCTCAATGTTCAGTTGGTTATCATACTGTGCCGGACAGAAGAAACCGTAGCTCTTGGCAAGAAACTTTGCCAAGTTTATGATGTCTTGGCTAGCTAAAAGTGATTCTATCTCAGAGCTTTCTTTATCAAAAATGTCAGTGTCAAACCCAAAATTAGATAATTGTGAACGAATGTTAGCTGCGGTTGCTTTTGCAACTAAAAGATCTTGCTTGCCTTCCATTCCTGGAGCAGGACAAATGTCCATGTCAAGATCCATGGTGTGTATATTCCCGTTTCTTAACTCCTCAAATACTCCCTCTTGTAGCTTTTTTGAGACAAGTGCAATTACATTTAGTTCAAGTTTAGATAATAGTCCAAGTGCTATTCCAAAGTTGCCTGATGTGGCTTCTATTACCGTTTGTCCAGTCTTCAGCTTGCCCGTAACAATAGCGTCGTGGATTATGTTGGCTGCAGGTCTGACTTTAATTGAACCCGTTAGCAGCGTAGAATCAAACTTGCCGAAAACTTTCAGATCTGCATCATCTAGATTTAGTTTAAAGACACTTTTTGCACATTCCTTAAAATCTTCGGTAATGTCAATAAGCGGTGTTGCGTTGACAACCTTTGTTTCGCCATCCTTCTCTTCCAGATGGGGAACCTTGCTCCATACCTCTTGTTCAAAGCGCTCAAGTAAAGCATTGTCAACTTCAGTCATGTGATCAAAGAGATTATAGGATCAATTTAGAGATTTCATTTTTATTGCCACTTGCCGTACCGTAGGCATGGACTTTATGCTGGAAGAGGAACTGATAGATCTCTATACTTTCTGCTTACAAAATCCAGACTCGGCAGAGGTTGAAGCAAAAAAGACACGAATCAAGGAGGTTGGAAAAGAACTCTTTGATGATGGTGGTGTTGATGCGTTAGAAAATTTCTTCTTTGCAATATCCAACAGGATAGAGGGAGAGATAGAAAAAGACATTACGCCCTTTAAGCCATTATGGAACGGTTTGTCAGATGAGTGGAATTACTAATCAAAAATTAAAAGATCTTTTGTCGGATATTATTGCAGTTGACGACGTTCTGCTTATAGTAAAATCAAATGGCGCAACCAGCGAGATGAGAAGTAATTCTCTAAGCATAAAACAAAAAGATCAGTGGATAACAATAGGGGACAACGACGGTCCGTGCCACATGCATGTCAATAATAACATGATAAAAAAAGCGGAATTCATTATGGAGGAAAAGCCGGAAAGAACAAGTTTCAGCGTGAGGTTTTTTGATGAGAGTAACGAAAGAACTCTTGCATGCTTTTTTACAAAAATGTACGACGAAAAAAAGAACCTTCTGGAACAGCGAAAGAAGATTTATGATAACATGCTAGAAAAATATGGTCAGAAGATCGAGTTTCCTTAGTGTTGCCCGAATGCAAGTTCTGATTCAGCCAGTTTAACTTTCAATTCATTAATGTGGGTTTTTAATTTTCGAGTCTTGACTACATCATATGGTCGGTTAAATTCAAGGGCTTCTAATTCATGCTCCAACTTATCAATCATGGCATACGCGCCGTCCTGTGAATCATCATGTCCCTGTGAATTACCGTATCCCACGAGTTTATTTTAAAATATGGACTATATAATCTAAGAAAATCTACATTAACCGATAATTTTTTCAAAGTCTGGGCTTCCCCTTAGGTGCTGAAAGTCAATGTCAAATTTTGCCTTGTACTTGAAAGAATAATCAATTTTTATGATGTGGGCTAAGAGGTGCAAGCCTTGTTCTGTGTCGCCTTTCTTTATCAGACTTGATGCTTTGTTGTAAATTGCTATCGTGTTTCTTGGCTTTTCCGTTAAGACTTGATCATAACAACTGATTGCATCATCATAATTTGAGAGATAGTGAAGTGAAAGGCCCTTGTTTACAAGCGCAAGTATATTTTTTGGATCAAGTTTCAGCGCCCTGTTATAATACGTGATTGCTTCAGCATACTTTCCAATTCTGCCCAAAACATTTCCCTGCCTGACAAGAGCCTCCTCATGGTTTGGGTCCAAGGCAAGCACTTGGTCAAAAATCTTGCCAGCCTCTTTTGGGTTTCCCAAATTCCAGCTTGACATTCCCTTTTTCAATAGCTCATCAGTTTGCATCAATTACTAGTACTAATTCCAGGTTTTTGTCCTTTTAGATTCCAAAAAAATAATTAGTCAGAAAACTTTGAAAAGTAAATGTCTGACTCAATTGCCTCCGAATTATTACAAAAATGGGCCAATACAGTAAAAAATGGAGAGCCGAAACAAGTTGTCAATCTTTACCATGAGGACGGAATTTTATTGGGCACATTTTCTCCCAAAGAAAGGGTTGGGCACGAGTTAATCTTAGAGTATTTTGAAAATCTTCTCCAATCTCCTGTTGAGGTTCAGATTGTGTCAGAACATCCGCACGTTTTTGAATCGGCTGCCGTAAATTCTGGTCTCTACAACTTTATCACAGGCGGTAAGACAATTGAAGCAAGATTTTCATTTGTATATAGCAAAAATGATACGGAATGGAAAATTATCTCACACCACTCTTCAGTACTGCCTGAAACTTGAAAATATAAAATAATTAGTTAGGATATGATTGTGTTATGAGGTCAGAACGGATTGTCACTTTTTTGCCAAGTGCAACGGAGCTGATTTACAGTCTTGGTGCAGAGGATAGGCTTTTTGGAGTAACTCATGAATGTAATTACCCAAGTGACGCAAAAACCAAGCCACGGATTATAACTTCAAGCTTCGACCCCGCTTCAATGTCAAGCAAGCAGATTGATGATAAAATTTGCCAGTTAATGACAGAAGGCAAGGAGATTTACAATCTGAACGAAGAAAACCTTCTTAATGCAAGACCGGACTTGATAATTTCCCAGGACATTTGTGAGGTTTGCTCTGCACATACTGATCACGTTAAGAGGGCAATGGACATCTTGGAAAAAAAGCCAGATGTTTACACGATGAATCCGCACGATATAGATGAAATTTTGAAAAGCATTGAAGAAATTTCAAAGAAGATTGACAGAGAAAAAGAAGGCGCAAGCCTAGTTGATTCACTAAGAAAAAGAGTTAGGTTTGTCAAGGACCAAGCTTTTGAAAAAATACCACGGGTAGCTGCAATAGAATGGATAGACCCATTTTTTACGTCGGGGCACTGGGTGCCAGAGATGATTGAAATTGCAGGTGGAAAAAATCTGATAAGTTCGGAAAAAATGCCCTCAAGAAAAATGCAGCTGGAAGAAATCAGAGATGCAGACCCAGACGTTATTGTAATAATGCCATGCGGCTTTGATGTAAAGCGAACAATAGATGAATACAATAAAACGCTAGCTGAAAATAAAGAGTGGAATGATTTGAGAGCGGTAAAGGAAAATAATGTTTATGCAGTAGATGCAAATTCATATTTCAGCAAGCCTAGCCTCCGAACTGTAACAGGAATTGAGATCCTAGCTAGCATATTTCATCCAGAAATTTTCAAAGGTCAAGAGATGCCAGAAAATTCGTACATGAAAATTAATTACTAAGTTTTTTGAAAAGGGCAGCAAATTCTTGTTCTGAATAAGGCGGTATTTTTAGTGCCTCCAAGTTTTCTTCAACGTGCGAGTCCAACTTTTGCCCAATCAGTGGAGCAAGAACACCTGGCGTCGATCTGACGAATTGTAGTGCATTAACCGACGGACTTTGGTTGGTTAGTTCCGGTTTGTTGCTGATCCATTGTAGCAGCTTACCTTGCATTAATGGTACACTTGTAAAAACTCCAATACCATGATGAATGGCTGCTTCCAAAAATGTCACGTTGTTAGAATCTAGTGGTTGGTTTTTTTGCATGAATGCCTGGTCAAAACTAAAGTTGTATGGTAATTGAACAAATCTAAATCCGTGAGTGTCTCCACCAACCTGTCTTGCAAGATCCATAACTTGGTCAAGCGACAAAAAATTTGGATTGTCCTTAGGAACCCTAAAGCACTCCCAAGTTGCCAGCCCATAAAACCTGATGCTTCCTTCCTTTCTGTGCTTTTCAAAAAATTCAAAGACGCTCTTTAGCTGCGCAATGAATTTGTCACGTGGCATCTGTAGTTGCCCCTCTACCGCATTGTGTAGATACATCAAGTCAATGCACTCCAGCCCCAAATTTTTCTTGCTGCGTGCTAGTTGGTCTTCTAGAAATGGAGTTGTAATGCAGTTATACTGTGATGAAATGTCTCCCTCTTTTACGATGCCTGTGTTTCCAAACTCTCTCATAACATACTGCATAAAGTCCTCTGGAGCATCGCCGTCATTTGTGACATAACCATTCTTGGTTGAGATGAAAATTTCATTTCGGCTAATTTTTCCCTCATCTATCAATTCGGAGATTGCCTTTCCAACTGTCCTTTCAGACTTTTGCGCACGATAATTTATTGCAGTATCAATTACGTTCACGCCGTATAGGACTGATTTTTTGATTGCATTCTTTTGTTGGAGATCAGTGTCAGCATCAGGATTGCCAAGGTAAGTTCCTATTCCTACGTTAGCTAATGTTAGATCCTGAATTTTTCTAAAGTTGTCTTTGTGTGCCGAAGACTTTCTAGCAAAGTTTTCAGTGCCCTCTGAGGTGGCAAAACCTTCAATCATTTGAATTGTATTTTCATAGCTATATTTTTTCTTTATCTATAGCCGTTCTAGGACTTGTGGCAAGAGCATCGGCAGTTTACATGCCATTTTTTAAACGGATTCTTTGTGAGGGGATAATTTCTGCCGTATTTCTCCGCCTTGAAATCCAAGTTTTCGTGCCATACCTTACATTGCTCACATTGCTGACCGGTGTACAATAAGATAGGATCTATTTGCCCCTAATTATAGAATTTTGCAGACTTATTTTATCAATTTTGTAGTATGGCGATAAAGATCGTGGAGTATTTTTCCATCAAATTCTTCTTCAAGTTTTTTGCCAGTTTCATGATAATATCTGTGCTCTATGTCCTTTAGCTTTTCAGAAAGATCATGGTTTCTTGATCTTTGTTTGAGATCTCTCCATTTCGCGACCAATCTTCGTATTTCTGACTTTTTCATCAAAATATGGTAATTTCCATAACTTTTATCTTATTGACATCGTTTGTTGAAGCAATGGGTTTTGGAGATTGGTT
>Ga0207963_1001658_pt1 | contig 11632 bp, 9 predicted proteins | sample Knorr_S15_td_NAD_FD_185604 | JGI IMG/M metagenome (GOLD analysis project Ga0207963, IMG submission 185604) | Marine microbial communities from Southern Atlantic Ocean transect - Knorr_S15_td_NADW_ad_2500m_LV_A (SPAdes) (version 2) | ecosystem: Environmental > Aquatic > Marine > Oceanic | place...
GGTGCGGTCTATTGGATGTCTTTCTTTTGGGTGTCAACTGAAGTCACCCAAGGGATCGCTCAGAGGATTATGTACGTCCATGTTCCGGCTGCATGGACATCCTTCCTAGCATTCGGCTTGGCTGCACTTTTCAGTGCGGTGTACCTCTGGCTTCGTGATGAACGGCTTGACCGTGCTGCCGTTTCTGCGGCTGAAGGAGGGATGGTTTTTGCAACGATCATGCTTACCACTGGGCCTCTATGGGGAAAGATCGCTTGGGGTACTTACTGGACTTGGGAGCCGCGGCTTACGCTCACGCTGCTGCTGTGGTTCATTTTCCTAGGGTACTTCTTGGTCAGGAGTTCGACTGAAAATCCAGAGAAGGGTAAACGCCACGCTGCGGTGGTGGCGATCGTTGGTGCTCTCGATATCCCCTTCATTCACCTTAGCGTTATCTGGTTTCGATCATTACACCCGGAGCCTGTGGTAATTAAGGCAGAAGGACCGACTCTCCCCGGTGACATGCTCACCACACTTTTGATGAGCTTCGGAGCTTTCACTGTCCTTTTCTTAGGGCTATTCCTTCTCCGCTATTCGCTCGAGAATCTTCGGTCTGAACTCGATACTCGCTCCCGTCATGCATCAGTGTAATTACTATGAATCGTAACCAAATTTTTTGCAGTCTAGTCACGGGAATCACATTCCTGATTGGTACCGTCACACTCTCTGCCCAGGAGATCTCAGAGCTTCCCGGCGCACAGCTTGCGACCCAGGGTCTTGGTCGCCCCTACTGGCATGTTTTCATCGCGTACGCGATTGCGATCGGAATAGTCTTTTTTTGGGTTGTTTCTATTGGCCGGCGTCTCTCGCAGATCGAGAAGAAGATCGGCAACTGAAAAAGCTTGAATCTGCTGTGACCTTATTCGGCCTAATGGTGAGGAGTGATGAAATCGGAAAGCGATTCATCATCATTATGACTAACCGTAATAAGGACACTTCATACGCCCCGATTCTAAGAATTTCCTAAAGCCCTTGTATATCCTCTGATGAATGCCTCATGGGGGCGGATTTATTGCTTGTTATCAGCAATGTCTCTTTGGCCATTGTGCTCAGCTGTACTGCTGACGGCCCAGACTACAACGATGCCTAGCACACAACGGTATGGATCTGGACTCATAAATATTCCGGTTGCTAGCGTTCTCCCCCACATGATGATTACAGGCACTTACTCAGGATTTTTCATGGATCTCAGTCGCACGATTGAGGTTGATGGGAGCGGTAATGAGGCTGGGTTTGGTGCGCCGATCAAAGATTTCTTTTCCGATGCTTCTTTCGCTTTCGGCCTATTTGATCGTGTAGAGATTGGTACGACCCTGCAATCCTTCAATGAGCCGGGCTTGGGTGGAAATATGTGGGGAGTCTTTGGCCGTGCGCAGTTACTAAGACCACAGGGTCAGGGATTGGGATTAGCGTTTGGGGGCAGGTATGTGACCACGCCGAGTTTTGAAGATGGGATAGCATATCAGCCCACGAGACTGGGGATACCCGACAAGCGGTTCCGTAAGTCCTACGTGGGCCTTGAAGACGTGAATACTAAACTAAGCCTATATGGTGTTGCGACTGTCCACATCCAAGGCTTCGATCAGGGCGCCCTCCCGGAGCACGATATTACATTTACGGGTGGTTATGGCTCGGGAATGTTCAAGGAAGGAGATGAACTCGAGTTCTACCGCTCTATAGACTCAGAGGGTTGGTTCTTCGGCTCAGCGGTCCATGTTGGGATTGGAAATAGCTCGATATTGAGTCTGATGAGTGAATACGACGGATTCGATGTCAATTTGGGAGCCCAGTTCGATGTGGCAGGAATCCGGATCGGGGCTCAGTACCTTGCGGTGAACTACTCTGAACCGTCAGGGGGTCATCACTCGGAGTATTGGAAACCAAAACTTGCCGTTTTAGGCTCGGTAGCCATAGGAGTCAGAGACAAGCTGAGTCTCCACCGCCCAAGTCTTATGGAAAGGTTTGCACCAGATACGGTGGTGCTTCCCGCCCCACCACCGGACACGGTCCGTATTGAAGTCGCCACTCTGCCTCCTGGAGGTGAGGGGTCGTTGGTGAACCTTTGCCTATCCACAGGTGAAACTGTGCAGGTTCGTTTGACCCCTGAGGGTGACACATTGATTGGTCCCGGCAGGATCCCAATACGCACCCTCCAGCCAGTCCTTGATTTCGCAGGAACCTATGCTGGAACTGCTCAATGGTTTGTTAGCGGTGATCCAATCTCTTTTGAGGGTCGGATGTATGAGAAAATGGTAGGTGAGGGTCCAGTGGACTGTGAGCAGATCATGCGAGTGGGGCAGCACTTAGGAGTCGGGCTTTTCACGCCGAGGAATGCGGATCGGCCGTTCGAGACTTTTTACGTGGCAGTCCGGCCAGGGGTATGGCAGACATATTTTTATCGTCAGGAACAACTGATGAGTAACTAGACTGTGATATGGATATGTTCCCAGGAGGGTCATTTACTGCCCTCCTCTATTCAGAGCCCTCCCAAAGAAATTCTATACAATCGTCGAGAACGACGAAGACCCGATTTGTACCATGGTATTCCAATGTTTTTCTGGTCACTCCCTCTTCGGGTCAGTAGCCTAGGTCAACAGGGAGACTTTCGCTTTATGTTCGGGTATTATACTTTGGATGTCGAACCCCTTGGAAGCGGGGTCTCACGAAGACGGAGAAGACATGGCCACGGCTCAAATGACTGACCAAGACCCGAAGAAGAAGACGGCCAAAAACCAGAAGGCTTTAGACACTGCGATTACACAGATTGAGCGCTCTTATGGCAAGGGCGCGATCATGCGAATGGGAGACGATTCATTTTCAAGTACTATCGAGGCGATCCCTACTGGTGCGATCAATTTAGATGCTGCAATCGGCATAGGGGGGATCCCGCGAGGGCGAATCAGTGAGATCTATGGTCCGGAATCCTCAGGCAAGACAACGCTCTGTCTTCAAGTGATCGCGAATGCTCAACGCCTTGGTGGTATAGCGGCTTTTGTAGACGCCGAGCATGCCCTGGATGTCGGATATGCCCGCAAACTTGGTGTAGATGTAGATAACCTCCTGGTCTCACAGCCGGACACGGGAGAGCAAGCACTTGAGATCGCAGAAGTACTCATTCGTAGCAATGCAATTGATGTCATAGTTATTGACTCCGTAGCAGCGCTCGTTCCAAGAGCAGAGATTGAGGGTGAGATGGGCGACACCCATGTTGGACTTCAGGCAAGACTCATGAGCCAAGCTCTCCGAAAGCTCACAGGTGCTGTAAGTCGCTCTAATACTTCGGTGATTTTTACGAACCAGATACGTATTAAGGTCGGAGTCATGTTTGGTAGTCCAGAGACGACTTCAGGAGGGCGAGCACTCAAGTTTTATGCCTCGCTCAGGCTTGATATACGCCGCATTGGTGCAATCAAGGATGGACAGGATGTGATCGGTAACCGAACCCGGGTAAAGGTTGTGAAGAACAAATGTGCCCCTCCGTTCAAGCAAGCTGAATTCGACATCCACTACAACGAAGGGGTCAGCCATACCGCGCTACTCATTGATCTCGGAGTCGACCATGAAATCGTTGAAAAATCAGGTTCATGGTTCTCCTACGGGGATCTGCGCATGGGGCAAGGAAAGGAAAACTCTAAGATTTTCCTAGTGGAGAACCCGGATATCGCCGAAGAGATTGAATTACGTTTACGTACTGCTTTAGGACTGGATCACGCGAATCAAGAAGAACTTGAAGAAGCTGATGACCTTGTCTCGGAAATGCTGGAAGGGGAAGTTATCGGCTGACGTTCTTAGGAGTTGGAACAAATGTAAGCGTTTGGCCTTCGGTCCTTCCGCTCCCTTGATTTCACACTAGCGGGTACTCCTTACACACCGCGTCACCCGTTATCGTTAAGAGTCCGGCTTCATAAATGCAGCTTTCCCTTAATGTGACTCCATGACGACCGCCGAGATCCGGGAGCAATTTCTCTCGTTCTTCGAGGAACGAGGGCACTCCCGAAGACAGAGTTCTTCGCTTGTGCCAGAGGATGATCCCACACTGCTGTTCACTAATGCCGGCATGGTGCAGTTCAAGCGCGTATTCTTGGGTCAAGAAGAGGTATCATTCAGACGGGCAGTGACATCCCAGAAGTGCGTTCGTGCAGGTGGTAAGCACAATGACCTTGAGGAAGTGGGACGCACTACTCGGCACCTCACATTCTTTGAGATGCTCGGGAATTTCTCTTTTGGGGACTACTTCAAGAAAGATGCGATCCGTTTTGCTTGGGATCTTTTGACAGAAGTTTATGGCCTTGAAGCCGAACGCTTCTATGCAACTGTCCATCATACGGATGATCAAGCGGCAGACCTGTGGACAACCGAGGTGGGACTTCCAGCGGAACGAGTACATCGCTTGGGTGACAAGGATAATTTCTGGCAGATGGCTGATACGGGACCGTGTGGCCCCTGTTCAGAGTTGCACTACGACCTAAGAGAAGACCGGACTTCTGTGACGAACACGGAGGAGTTTGTCGAGCTGAACAATTCTGGTCAGATCAGCGAGTTATGGAATCTTGTTTTCATGCAGTACGATCGAGCTGAAGATGGCAGCCTCACCGAACTCCCGGCCGCATCTGTCGACACGGGGTTGGGACTGGAGCGGCTTGCTTCGGTACTTCAGGGTGTGGGCTCTGTTTACCATACTGACCTTTTCCGCCCAATGCTTGATCGTGTGGGTGAACTAGTGGGAAGAGCTTACGACGCTGAAGCCGACGACGCTGTTAGCTATCGGGTTCTCGCGGACCACTCCCGTGCAGTTGCATTTCTTCTTTGCGATGGTGTCTTCCCGGGAAATGAAGGTCGTGGGTATGTGCTGCGTCGTATCCTAAGGAGGGGGATGCGCCACGCTTGGCTCCTTGGACAACGAGAACCAACACTCACGGGTGTAGTCGCTGCGGTCGTTGATAGTATGGGCGACACTTTCCCCGATCTGATCCATCAACGAGACCATTTACTTAAAACAACTCAAGCGGAGGAAGAGCGTTTTCTTTTGACTATTGAAGGTGGAATGACCCGATTTGACGAACTCATATCGGAGGGGGGAGGGACAATAGCTGGGCATGACGCCTTTAGGCTTTACGACACTTTCGGTTTCCCGATCGATTTGACTGAAATCATTGCTGAAGAAAGAGAGTATGACGTTGATAAAGTCGGCTTCGAAGAGGAGCTAGCTAAACAGCGAGCCAGGTCACGCGCAGATCGCGAAGAGGCCAAAGAGGTCTTCAGGGCGGGTGATATCACAGATGGGTGGACTCAAATCTCCGGCGAAGAGCAGACATTTGTCGGTTACGAACGACTCCATATAGGAACTGAGGTTCTTGCGTATCGTGTTCAGGATGAGGTAGTCGGCCTCATACTGCGTGAAAGTCCCTTCTATCCTGAAAGTGGTGGTCAGGTATCGGATGTCGGGGTTGTTTCTGGTGATGTCTGGAAGCTAGTTGTTCGAGAGGTAGCTGATGTAATGGGACAAACCGCAGTATTTGGTCCAATGGAGGGTGTATTCCCCGCCGGAGAAGAGGAGCTTCCAGTTGAAGCTCAGGTTACCGATCACGTTCGGCGAGACACAGTTCGAAACCATACCGCGACTCATCTCCTGCACTCAGCTTTACGAGAAGTGCTGGGCGACCATGTGGTACAGCGCGGCTCCCTGGTCGCTCCTGATCGGCTCCGCTTCGATTTTGCGCACACGGGCCCGTTGGATACCGATGAACTCGAGCAGGTGGAATTGATCGTTAATGAGGGCATCTGGGCCAATCATCCGGTTGAAATTGACCACCGCTCCTATGCAACCGCTGTTGAAGACGGGGCGATGGCTCTTTTTGGAGAAAAGTATCCTGACGAGGTTCGAGTTGTGAGCATAGCTGGTGTCAGCAGGGAACTTTGTGGAGGCACACATGCGAGCCAAACTTCTGAGATTGGCCTATTCAGGTTCGTTAGTCAGTCAGGAGTTTCGGCAGGAGTAAGGCGTGTTGAAGGACTTACTGGACGAGAAGCGTTTACTTACCTAAAGGGACGTGAGGCCGCTCTGGAAGAGGTCTCAGCGGTCCTGAAGACACGACCAGACGGGGCAAAGTATCGAGCAGAGCAACTTCTGTCCGATACTGCTGAACTTGAGAGCCTCCTTGATCAAGTAAGGTCGGAAGGAGGAAGTACCGAAACGGATGTCACTTCTGATGTGATCGATCTAGGAGGGGGCGACAGTGCACACTATCGGGGTGTCCGTATTCGCGCTCGGAATGCGGATGATGCACGAAAGTGGGGTGACCGATTTCTTGAGTCTGGCACCTCGGGGGTTGCAGTGCTGGCAGCTGAAATGCCTAACGAAAAGCATGTACTCTTTGCGTTTGTAGGTGAGGATCTGATCTCAAGAGGTGTGCGTGCAGATGCATTAATTCGGGAAGTGTCCGAGTTTGTAGGAGGAAGAGGTGGGGGTAAATCCCATATCGCTCAAGCTGGTGTGGAAGACACCACGAAGATTGATGAAGCGCTAGAGTCTGGTGCTAATACCGTGAAGGATTTTCTCCGAGAGGCTGAGGGGTGAGTGACCTAAAGGCATGGATTAGCGCCCGACGCCCAGCATCCCCGGTAGAGTTGGGACCTTGGATTGATGCGTCGAGAGTCACTGCCGTGTCTGCGTTTGGCCTCACGAACATTGCTTGTGATGCTCTAGAGCAAGCGCGATTGTCTCCGGGGCGCGTGCGGAACAGTGCCTTTCAACTTCTTACCGCAGATGCGTTGATCACCTATGCCTGTGAGTTAGCACTTGATGGCGAAGACCCTGACTTAGTCTTGGGAGTGATCATGCAGCATTCCGCTGATAGTTCTTAAGGGTCAATATTAGATCGTGTTAATCAAAGGTCCAATACTACTATGCTATAGGTTTTAATATAGAAGTGAGCCAACTGATTAGTGAGAAACCCTAAGATGCTAATTGATCTCACAGGTAAGAATGCCCTGGTAACTGGTGGATCGCGGGGAGTAGGCCGAGCGACAGCGCTCCTGTTGGCAAGGGCTGGAGCTAGTGTAGGTATCGGATATCACAGCCGTTCTGAGGAAGCGCAAGAGACATTGGATGCACTTCACGAAATTGGTGTCCCTGCATGGGCAGAAATGGGTGATCTTTCTGACCCTGGGGATGTGGAAATCCTCTTCAAACGAGTAGATACAGAATTCGATGGCTTAGACATCCTTGTTGGGAACCATGGGATTTGGCCAAATAGAGAAGCGAGTATTGCGGAGATGTCTAACGAACAATGGCAGAAGACGTTGGGAGTTAATCTACACTCTGTATTCTACACCTGTCGTGCGGCTGCCCACCGTCTTCGAGATCACGGGCGATTGGTTCTTGTCGGAAGCACAGCTGGCCAACGTGGTGAAGCATTCCATGCCGACTATGCTTCGACCAAAGGAGCGATGATGTCTTTTGTCAAAAGCTTCTGTATTGAGCTCGCCTCGCGAGATATTACAGTGAATTGCGTGGCACCAGGTTGGATTGACACCGAGATGTCGTCATCAACCTTCGAGGGGGCGGGGCGGGAGCTGATCTCTCGATCGATTCCACTGGGTAGGATTGCGACAGCTGAAGATGTGGCTGGCCCGATCCTATTTCTTTGTTCAGAGCTTGCACGTCATATCACCGGAGAAGTTCTGAACGTAAACGGAGGTGCTGTCCTGGTGGGGTGAGCACGGTCCAACTTTCGCCCCCTCCAGCAGTCCACTGGATTACTGATACGCTCCAGAAGGCGGGTCATGATACATGGGCGGTAGGAGGAGCAGTAAGGGATATTCTGTCGGGTCACTATGCGGGTGACTGGGACCTCACCACACAGGCCCGGCCTCGGCAAATAGAACAGCTGTTTAAGAGAACTGTTCCGATAGGGATCAAACACGGCACTGTGGGAGTGCTCGCTCGGGATGGGACTTTATTTGAGGTTACGACTTTTCGTAGGGATGTCGAAACTGATGGAAGACATGCAGTAGTAACCTTTGCTGACACAATAGAGGAAGACCTAGCACGGCGAGATTTCACGATAAACGCCCTCGCGTGGCATCCCATCGAGCAGAAGCTGCTCGATCCCTTTGGCGGGCTCAAAGATCTTGAGGCAGGCATTCTCAAGACTGTCGGTGTTCCTGAGAAAAGATTTGCGGAAGACTATCTCAGAATTCTTCGGGCCTTTCGATTCGCAGGGCGCTTTGACCTCAGAATTGACGAGGCTTCATGGAAAGCACTCTGTGACGGGAAAGAACACTTGAGAGATCTCTCGTGCGAGCGGGTTCGGGACGAACTTCTGAAGACTTTGGATCAGCATCGTATTCCCTCAAGAACCCTGAGCCTTTACGCGAAAGCAGGAGCCTTGGGCGCACTTTACCCTGAACTTGACGAACTTCGGATGGCAGATCATTCAATCGCCTTGAATCGATGGGAGTTTACGCTTGCATCAATAGATGAACTGCCTCCGGGCAACGCCTTTCTAAGGCTGGCCCAGTTCCTTCATTTGCTTGATCCTAAAAAGGTCGTCGGAATCCTTGTTCGGCTTCGGTTTTCAAATGCTCAAACTGATGAAACATCTCAACAGGCCTCAGCTAGTGCTCTTCCGGGGTTAGACGCGGATGATGAAGCCATACGCCGCTGGCTCAGTTCAAATAGCCCAGAGCGGCTTAATGCCCTGGCTCGTCTAGAATTGGCACGAGCAAGGGCTCATCCTTCTGTAATAAAGACGCCATCTGAAGTTGTAGACTCATGGCGCCGTGCTCGCCTTATACGTGCGACTGGTGCGCCGTTGAGCATCTCCGATCTAGCCATTGGTGGCAATGACCTAATTCGCATCGGGCTACGCCCAGGTCCAAATTTTGCTCGAATACTTGAAGACCTACTAGACTTCGTTCTCACAGACCCAACCCAGAATGAACGAGGGGTTCTCAGGGCCCATGTTGAGGCCAAGTTGGGTGCTTATGAGGAATGAACTCTCACCGGTCTTCCATACGAGTAGATTCACATTATTCAAACACGGTGCTTTCTAATTATTCATGACTGAGCAGCACATCCCACGAATACAGATATCCGGAGGGTAGCGGGATACCGACTCAGCTCATCGACATGCGCACCCCTGTGGACAGGGCAATACTGGTTGGGGCACCACTTCGTCAAGCCGTCGATCCTGCTCTAATAGAAGATCATTTAGAGGAACTCGCACATTTAACAGACACGGCTGGAGGCGAGGTCGTAGGATACTTAACTCAACGTATCACCAAACCTAATCCGAGAGTGTACCTGGGTGAGGGCAAGGCAGTAGAACTCAAAGAACTTGTCTCTGATCAAGAAGGGGACTTGGTAATTTTTGACGAGGAACTCACACCCGCTCAGGGGAAAAACCTCGAAGATCTTCTCGGTGTCCGCGTTATGGATCGCTCTGAATTGATCCTGGATATTTTCGCTACGCGTGCGCGTTCGAGTGAAGCTCGAATGCAGGTTGAGTTAGCACAACTAGAGTATCTCCTTCCTCGACTTCGACGGATGTGGATCCACCTCTCGCGCATTCGGGGTGGCATTGGACTCAGGGGTCCCGGGGAGACTCAGCTCGAGACCGATCGCAGACTTATACGGAAGCGTATCGCTATCCTAAGATCAAAGCTTCGCCAGGTTGCGAAGGCTCGTGAGGTTCAGCGTCAGCAGAGGGAAGGAACTTTCCAGGCAGTGTTGGTGGGCTATACAAACGCTGGCAAATCTTCCCTTCTAAGCTCCTTGTCGGGTTCGGACCTCTTTATCGAAGATCGCCTTTTTGCAACACTTGATTCGGCAACCCGTAGCGTCGATCTGGGCCAGGGCTACCAGGCGCTAATCACGGACACGGTGGGTTTCATCCGAAAACTCCCACATCATCTGGTGGCCTCATTTCATTCTACACTGGAAGAAGTGAAAGAAGCCAATGTTCTACTGCATGTGATTGATGCTTCTAGGCAGGATTGGGAGGATCAGCATGATGTGGTGATGGGTGTACTGTCTGAACTTGGCCTAGCGAACGCCAGTAAGGTTCTCGTTTTCAACAAGGTTGATCTTATCACTCATGCGGAAGAAGAAATGCTTCGTCGACGGATTCGAGCCATCGAACCTACTCCCGCGGTTTTTGTATCTGCCAAAGACAAGAGCACATTGCTAGCACTCAGGGAGACACTTGGTGCTCGGGTTCGGGCTAAGTTGGTCGAGGTTGTGGCCCACATCCCGGTGTCTAATGGACGGATGATCTCAAAAATGTATCAAGAAGCCGAGATTCTTAATCGAGTGGATGAGAACATGACGGTTTCGATTACGGCACGGGTCTCGCCCGCATTTCTCGGAAGACTCAAGGGATGTCCGGACATCCGTGTTGAATAGATTACTAACTATGTGATTTTAAGTAGGAGATTTTAGGCATCCTATAGAAAAGAGACTTAGTAAAGTAATACGTATAGTCTTCGGATACGGACCTGTCACAGAGGAGCTAAATGTGAGGCTTCGATTGGAAAAATGCGCTTCTATCTGAATATAGACCACGTGGCTACTGTGCGGCAGGCGCGGCGCACTGATGAACCGGATCCCGTAAGGGCAGCCGTGCTCGCTGAACTTGCCGGTGTGGACGGGATCACAGTCCATCTGCGTGAAGACCGACGACATATCCAGGACCGAGATCTCCGACTTTTGATGCAAATTGTTCGGACAGGAGTAAATCTCGAGCTTGCTGTCGCTTCTGATATCCTCGAGATCGCACACGAACTCAGACCCATGCAAGTGACACTTGTACCCGAAAACCGAGAGGAGGTGACTACCGAAGGCGGTCTAGACCTTTCTAGAGATTCGAAACGAGCGGAGATCGGTGGGGCGATACGTAGTCTGGGAGAGAGTGGAATAAGGACTGTGCTATTCGTCGATCCGGACGAGGAATCAATACGATGTTCCGCTGAGTTAGGAGCCGATGCTGTTGAACTGCACACTGGCGAATACGCCAACTCTTGGAGGGCGCAGCCAGAGGAAGAACAGATTGAAAGATTGGGTCATGCGGCTACCCTTGCCCGGGATCTTGCACTCGCAGTTCATGCTGGACACGGGCTTACCTACGAGAACGTAAGCCAGGTTGCAGAGATACAAGAGATTGAGGAGTTGAATATCGGACACAGTGTCATTGCCCGTGCGGTATTGGTTGGGATGGAAAACGCTGTGCGTGAGATGAGCAAGATTTTGAGGCGGGCGCGGTCAAAGGCATGAGGAGACGCTGGGGCATGGCGCTTACAGGTGCCCTAGTCACTGTTCTGCTTCTTTGGTGGGTACTCCGAGGCGAATCGTTAACGGACATCGTCGCCAAGATCGCCCAGGCTGATCTCTGGCTTCTAAGTGCCTCTATTGGTGTTGGAACTTTTGGTTACTTCATCCGGGCACTTCGGTGGAAGATCCTCTTGACACCCGTCAAAGCGGATACAGGACTCCGATCGAGGTTTGCGAGTGTTTCAATCGCATTCATGGCGAACAACCTTCTTCCAGCGCGAGTCGGAGATCTTGCCAGGGCGTATACCTTCAGCCGTCTAG
>Ga0207963_1001662_pt1 | contig 11591 bp, 8 predicted proteins | sample Knorr_S15_td_NAD_FD_185604 | JGI IMG/M metagenome (GOLD analysis project Ga0207963, IMG submission 185604) | Marine microbial communities from Southern Atlantic Ocean transect - Knorr_S15_td_NADW_ad_2500m_LV_A (SPAdes) (version 2) | ecosystem: Environmental > Aquatic > Marine > Oceanic | place...
CAAGCGGGTGTTTCAAGACAAGTAGATGTGGAACCTCAGCCTGGTGGTTTTACTAGCAATGACACAGTTTATAGTGTTGTACAGTGGACATCAGATTCAAAAAGACTTTTCTATACGACAAGGAGCAGAGATTATAAAACTTATCGTCTGTATAATGTAGATGCTCGGACTGGTCAAGCTACACAAGTTTTAGAAGAGGTTGGTTCAACCTATGTTGAGCTAAATCAATTTACTCGCTATCGCCCGGCCTGGCGTGTTATGGGCAACGGCTCAGAATTTATATGGTGGTCTGAGCGAGATGGCTGGGGGCATCTATATCTTTATGACGGATCTGGCAAACTCAATAATCGCATTACATCAGGAGCTTGGCTGGTTACGGATGTGATTCATGTTGATGAAGATGAACGTAAAGTCTATTTCACTGCGGTTGGTAAAGAAGAAGTTGGCAACCCATATTACCAGTATTTATACAAAATCAACTTGGATGGCTCAGATTTGCAATTACTTTCACTAGAAAATGCCGCCCACACAATCAAGCCGTTTCCTTCAGGAAAATTGTTTATTGATCAGTATTCCACACCGGATGCTCCTCCAATTGCTGTGGTTAGATCTTCAAATGGAGAAATAATTCTTGAATTTGAATCAGGCAATATATCACGGCTTGAAAAAGCTGGATGGAAACCACCTGTGACATTTAATGCAAAGGGCAGGGATGGTGTAACGGACGTTTATGGGTTACTTTGGTTTCCATCTGATTATGATGTCGCAAAAAGCTATCCCATTATTGATTATATCTACCCCGGGCCTCAAGTAGGCTCCGTGTCATTCTATACGTTTTCAGCAAATGGACGAGGCAATGCAAGAGCGCTAGCTGAATTGGGCTTTATTGTTTTTGCAGTGGATGCTTTTGGCACACCATTTAGGTCTAAATCATTTCATGATTTTTATTATGAAAATATGAGAGACAATGGACTGCCTGATCATATTTCGGCAATTAAACAGCTTGCCGCACGCTATCCTCAAATGGATTTGGATCGTGTGGGAATATTCGGTCATTCTGGAGGTGGTTTTTCATCGACAGATGCAATCTTTAGCTATCCAGACTTCTTTAAAGTGGCAGTATCCGGTGCTGGTAACCATGACAATCGCGGATATCACTTTGCATGGGGTGAAAAATATCAGGGTTTATTGGCGAAACGAGAAGATGATACGGACAGCTACGATAGTCAAGCGAACCAGAATATTGCCAATAATCTGCAAGGTAAATTGTTACTTCATTATGGTACTCTGGATGACAATGTTCATCCTAATATGACTCACAGAGTTATAGAAGAACTCATAGAAAACAACAAGGATTTTGACATGTTTGTTCTTCCTAATCGTAACCACTCATATGCTAATGAGCCATATGTTCTTCGAAGAACGTGGGATTATTTTGTTGAGCATTTGTTGGAGGTAGGTCCTCCTGAGGAATACCGACTATCCGAACCTTCTGAAGAATATAAACTTATGAGAAGTCGCCGATAGAGCGATCTCTTGAGTTTTGTTGTTCATGTTTGCTAAATACTTACATGATGTATCTTTGAATAACGGTCCTGTTCCAATACTATAAAAGGATTTGTGGATGAAATAAACCAGGAAGGGCTCATACCCGCTTCCATGATACTGTGGTAAATGACGAAGGACAATGTACACCTGCATGAATTACTTTATAATTAAAGGCCATATTGAAATGCCTCACTTAAGAAACTTCCTTATCAAAATCAGCATCATTTTTTTCATTGTCTTTTCAGACCTTCTCTTTAGCCAACAAGCTTATCCCGCTGCCAAAACTGGTGGGAACTATATGCATAACTTTTATCTTCCTCCGCCATCGCCCACCAGTCCTCGTTGGCCCGCATGGTCACCGGATGGGCAATCCCTTGCGTTTTCCATGCACGGTTCCGTCTGGCGGATGGCACTGGAAGGGTCTACATCGATAGAACTGACGAATAATACAACATATGACTCCTCACCTGCCTGGTCCCCTGATGGTAAGTGGATCGCCTATACAGCGGAAAAAGATCATGAGACTATGGATCTAATGATGTTGAATTTGAAAACTGGGAAATCTTTACCTCTAAAAACAGGTGAACATCTTTATCTGGACCCAGCTTGGTCTCCCGATGGTTCAAAGTTGGCCTACGTATCCACGGAGCCAAATGGATATTATAATATCTATGTTCAAAAGATTCGGAAGGGAAAACCTGTCGGACCCGCCCTTCAAATAACACAAGACAATGCCTATGGGGATAATCGACTCTACTTTGGGGACTACGATCTGCATATCGCGCCTACATGGTCACCAGATGGAAAAGAACTTCTGTTTGTCACTAACCGTGACACACCGCTCGGGTCGGGTGGCATTTGGCGTATGCCGGTGGAAAAAAATGGGATAAAAAAAGCACGACTTATTCATAACGAGCAGACACTCTTTCGTACAAGACCTCACTGGTCACCGGATGGAACAAGATTTCTTTACAGCTCCCATGTTGGAGGGCAGTTCAATCATCTATATTTGCTGCCGTCTGATGGTGGTGAACCCTACAAAATCACATTTGGTGATTGGGATAATTTTCATCCACGCTGGTCGCCTGATGGGACAAAGCTTGTTTATTTAAGTAACGAAGAAGGCCTACCTCAGTTGCACGTAATGAAAACAGTTGGAGGTAAAACAAAAAAGCTGGAAGTAAAAACTAAAGAATGGATTGAACCTCGCGGGACCCTTCAGGTGATTACAATAGATGGGGAAACAGAAAGTCCAACACCGGCTCGCATCTACCTACAGGCAAGTAACGGCAAGGCCTATGCTCCTGACGGCACCTATCACCGTGTAGGTCGCATGAAGGACCACCTGTTTCATACTGAAGGGACCTTCACAATAGAAGTTCCCCACGGGCCTCTGACAATAGAGGCGGTGAAAGGGTTTGAGTATTACTCAACTAAGGAAACAGTAGAGATTAAAGCTGGGGAAAGATCAAAAGTGACGCTCACCCTCTCACGAATGACCAATATGCCTGCCCGGGGCTGGTACAGTGGCAGTACACACGTCCACATGAATTATGCTGGGGACCTCCACAACACATTGGAGAATTTGATGTTTATGTCTGCCGCAGAAGATCAGTCAGTAGTTAATGAACTTGTGGCCAATAAAGACAACAGAATTCTGGATTACCAATTTTTCACCGGGGAAACTTCTCATCTGTCCACACCTGAACGGGTTTTATTTGTGAGCGAAGAATACAGACCTGCTTTTCACGGACACGTCTATTTTCTGGGTTTGACGGAACATCTTCTCTCCCCTTTTGCTTCAGGATATGAAGGGACGGCCATTTATAGTCTTTATCCGTCCAACACGGATATGCTGCGATTGGCAGGAGAACAAGGTGCCTTCAGGGGTTACGTGCATCCCTACTTTGGTGAAAATGATCCATTGTCAGGTAAGGAACCTTCTCTAGGTGGTGCAAAGTCTTTTCCTGTAGATGTTGCTTTGGGTACCGTGGAAGGGTTGGAAACTACCTATGCTAATCATGCTACCCTTTTGGTTTGGCATCATGTCCTAAACAACGATTTCAAAATTGTTCTGACAGGCGGTGAAGATTCCATCAGTAACCTTTACAGGAGCGCTGTTGTAGGTTCACAGAGATCCTATGTATACCTCGGTGATAAACCACTGACCTACAGCAATTGGTTAGAGGCCCTTCGAGAAGGACGTACTTTCGCCACCAATGGGCCGTTGTTAACATTTACTGTCAATGGTGCCATGCCCGGTGAAGATGTGAGACTACCTCAAAACGGTGGTACAGTAACTTTAAAGGGAGAGGTGCAAAGCATTGTGCCCCTTGATAAAGTGATGATAATGAATAATGGGGAAATTCTGAAAACAGTCCCACTCGATGAAACCGGCTCCAATGCGGTTTTCGAAATAACAGTTGATGTAGATGAGAGCGGTTGGTATACACTCCAGGCTGAAGGGAAAAGGAACACTCTCCCCATAAGCGATCTTTACCCCCAAGCAACCACTAATGCCATTCGTGTTTATGTCGGTGGTGACCCTATCCGTAATATAGAATCAGCTAATTATTTTGTGCGATGGATTGACAGGTTGCTTGCAATGGCTGAAGCGCATCCCGGCTGGCGCACAACAAAGGAGAAAGATCATGTATTGGGTCAGTTCAAGCAGGCACAGCAGGTTTATAAAGAATTGATGAAGTAGCATCCGATTTATGGAGAAAACATCTATGGAAATATCCCGGCGAAAATTTGTAAGAAACATGGGCTTGGGACTGGCCTCTCTAAGTTTGAATGCTAAAGCGCTGGCAAACAATGCGGCTGGAGGATCGGAAGCGCTCCTAATAAATGACAGGAATCATCCTAAACCGGCCCCGAAAGGTTACGACCGTCTTCCGCTGTCTTGGTATCAATCCAGAGTAGCGACACTAATGACAAACCTGCAGAAGGAACAGGTGGATGGAATTCTGTTGGAAAGGGATGTGAATAAAGTTTATTTCTCAGGATGTTTTCGGGGAAGCGGGGAACGGTCAACATGGGTGTTCTTTCCGGTTAAAGAGAAGAATGCTGCCTACTGGTACTCACCAGGGATTGACCGTGATTTGATCACCTCCTGGTGGTGTACTGAGAACGAATATTATTTTTGCTATCCTCATGCCGAAGGGGGATTCCCTAATAGGGGTGAGGTTATAAAAGGAAAAACAGTCAATCTTTTCGGATGGATGCTCAGCCGTCTGCGTCACCGGGGATTTGAAGGGAAAGTGATTGCTACTGATATGCGCTTCGGTGACCAGCAACTGAGAACCGTTTCCAGGGAACTGCCAAACGTCCGGTTCGTGAATATTGATGATGTCTGTCTTGGTATGCGGATAATAAAGACGGCTGAAGAGATTGCACTCACTCAGCGAGCATATCGTTATTTTGATAAGATTCATGCGTTTGCCCGGGATTTCATTCTTGAGAATGGAACAGACACCAACGATTTTGAGATTGGACAAGCGTTGCAGGCATACGGCATCAGTCTGCTCATGAATGATATTTCATACGACGGCAAACCCCACAGTGCTGTTGGGATGGAAGTCACTTCAGAATATGTAAGGGCGGGTGTTTCTACAGCCTATCCGCATCCAAACCAGCTGTTTTATAACCCAGTCAGAAGAGGGGAGCCAGTCTATGTAAATACGGACATTAAACTTGGCGGTTGTGGTGGTGAGGCTTATCGAAATTACCAGATTTACCCTGTATCCAAGCATCAGGAGAAAATATGGCAAATTGTGGCCGACTCTGTTCAGATAATGGTTGAAGAGACAAAACCGGGCACCCTTTGTTCAGACGTTGCCTACAAAGTGCACAAACATCAGGTAGCCAATGGAATGCAGGACTATATCTACCACCGACCTGGTCATGGAACGGGTCTTAATTTTGAAGGTCATCAGGCGCCCTTTCTTTCCCTCGGTGATCATTCACCTGTTGAAGAAGGGATGATGTTCAGTGTGGAACCGGGACTGTATGATTCAAAAAAAGGAGTCGGAGTTAACCCAAGCGATAATCTACTGGTAACAAAAAATGGTGCAGTCCTCATGAGTCGTGTACCGTTCTCAAAAGAGTGGAGTTTCCTTAAGATTTAATAGAACACCAACACCATGAAAAAGCTGTATTTACCCCCTACGGTTGTTTTTCTAAGCCTCTTTGCCTGCATGGATCAAAATAAAGATAAAGGAGACCTGATCATCGAGGATCTTGTTGTAGGGCAGGGGGTTGAAGCGAAAGAGGGAAATGTAATTAGAGTGAATTACACAGGTTGGCTTGAGAATGGAACTCAGTTCGACTCTTCGTTGTCTCCCGGCCGCGATCCTTTGGTTATCACACTTGGTGCTGGCCAGGTGATCCAGGGATGGGACGAAGGCATCCCCGGTATGAAGGTTGGCGGCAAACGCAGATTGACGATTCCACCTCATTTGGGTTATGGGAATCGGGCTGTTGGTGCAATACCGGCAAACTCTACCTTGATCTTTGAAGTTGACCTGCTTGGTGTAAATTAGAACAGCAATGATCAAAAAAAGTTTTTCAAAATAAAGGAGTAAAAAAATGAAAAATAAGTCCAGCAGTTTTTCCAGAAGGGACATGCTAAAACTCACCACCTGTGCTGGTATAGGCGTTGCTTTAGGGAAGATCCCTGTATTTGCTCAAGCATCAAAGTTGAAAGATATTATCCGGCGTCCTATACCTTCGTCGGGTGAAAAAATTCCCATCGTGGGGATCGGCACTGCTCGACGATACAATGTGGGGACGTCATCTAAGGAACGGGCGCCGTTGAAAGAAGTGCTTAAGCGTTTTGCCGATATGGGCGGCACAGTTGTGGATACTGCTCCATCATATGGTACGGCAGAAACAGTTGTGGGAGATCTGGTCGATGAACTAGGCTATCGGGACAAACTGTTTTTTGCCACAAAAGTGCGTAAGCCGGATGCTGAAAGTGGGACTCAAGAACTTGAAGAGTCGTTTAAGATACTGAAAACCAACACAATAGACCTTCTTCAAATTCACAATATGATTGGTATCGACACGATGCTTCCTATAGTTAGAGAGTGGAAAGATGAAGGACGTATACGGTATGTGGGTGTAAGCACTTCACGAGGGCGTCAGTACCCCGATTTTATCAAGATGATGGAAAAAGAAGATCTCGATTTCATCCAGGTGAACTATTCACTGCAGGCTCGAACGTCAGCTGAGCGAATCCTTCCGTTGGCAAAAGACCGTGGTATGGCAGTGCTGATAAATGTTCCGTATGGTCGAGGACGTCTGTTTAGCAGGGTGGGCGATCGATCTCTTCCTGATTGGGCATCGGAAGCAGATATCAATAGCTGGGGTCATTTTTTTCTGAAATATATTCTATCCCATCCAGCCGTAACCTGCGTAATTCCCGGTACTGCAAAGCTGAAATACTTGACCGACAGTATGGGGGCAGCCCAGGGAAGGATGCCGGATAAAGCCATGAGGAAACAGATGGAAGAGTTTTTTGACGGGCTGCCCTCTTAAAGAGACTTTAGTTAGGCTATTAATTCCTGGGGAAAGAGGATAGTCTTGACGGATTCTCTGGTGCGCATCTTACGTATTAACCGGGCTGAACTTCCTCTAGTTTTCCTCTCAGCCCTCTATTTTTTTTGTGTCCTCTGTGGATATTTCTTTCTCAGGCCAGTAAGGGAGGCTATGGGTGTTTCCCGGGGGATGTCTGATCTGCGATGGCTTTTTACAGTTACATCTATCACATCCCTCCTGGCCGTACTGGCTTTTGGGGGTGTGGTGGCTAGGATGAATCGCCGCCGATTCATTCCCCTAGCTTACCTTTTTGTTATGGCATGTCTCCTTGTTTTCGCAGGATTACTGGTCACCGATATAGCAGCAGGGGGAGGTTTAATAGGATCGGATACAGAGACCGTTATTTCCCGCCTGGTAGGGTATACTTTTTACGTATGGCTCAGTGTAATAAATCTTTTTGTCACCAGTATTTTCTGGGCCTTTATGGTCGATATATTCAACATTGATCAATGTAAAAGAATTTTCCCCATTATTGGCATAGGTGGGACGCTGGGAGCCATCTCAGGCGGTTGGGCCACCAGTGTCATAAGTGGTATAACTGAATCGGCTTACCTGCCTGTGGGGCTCATGCTGACGGGAGCCACCTTTTTCGGGTTGGCAATTCTCATCATCCTGATGCTGGATCGTCTTGCAATTCGGTCATCTCATTCACAACTCACCATGGAGCAGGTGAAAAATAATAAGGAAGAAACTGAAAAGATCGGTGGCACATTTTGGGGTGGTGTGAGAGCAATTGCCACCTCTCCATATATTCTTGCGATTGGTGTTTACATCATACTCATGGCAATTTCTAACACAATGATTTATTTCACCCAGGCAAGCATTATCCTAAATAATACGGATACGCTCAGCCAAAGAGTTGCAGGATTTGCACAGTTCGATATGCTGGCCCAGATAGTCACACTGTTTACTCAGATGTTTATTACCACTCACCTTATTAAGAGAATAGGTATCGGGTGGACCCTGGCTATATTGCCAGCAGTGACTATGATCGGTTTCGCTGTCCTTTCCATTTGGACCCTTTACGGGGTGATGGCAATTTTCCAGGCAGTACACCGGGCGACACGGTATGCTGTTTCAAGACCAGCGAGAGAGACGTTGTTCAGTGTAGTTTCCACTTCAGAAAAATATAAAGCAAAACCTATTGTTGATGTATTTCTATATCGCGGCGGAGATGTGGCAGGCGCAGGGGTGGATGGTTTGTTTGCAGCTTTGGGGTTGTCACTCACGGCTGTTGCCACGGCCACCGTACCCCTGGCAGGTGTCTGGGGGCTGCTATCTCTGCGGTTGAGCCGAGCTCAATATGCAAGAAGCCAGGCAACAGAAAAGCCGCTTGTTGAGAACTAATATTTCAATTTCTTCTATGGTGAAATTGTTACGTACAGTTTTTTCTCTATTGAGTGCGGTCTTTTGGCTAACATGCTCTACTGCTTCCCAACCTATTAATCCTGACCTGTGGGCGCCGGTTCAAGGACCGGAGAAGGGGCACCTTGTCATTGCTGGTGGAGGCATGCTGGATGGAACAGGAATTCTAGAAAAATTTGTGGAACTGGCTGGAGGTGAAAGGGCGGAAATCGTTGTCATCCCTACCGCCGGGACTGACCTGTATATAGGATTTCCTGATAGAGAGAAAAAATTAAGGGCCATGTTCCTGGATCGTGGCGCTGCCATGGTTGAGGTTCTTCATACTCGGGATCCCAACGAAGCTGACAATACTGAATTTGCTATAGCTGTCATGACCGCCACAGGTGTCTGGTTCACCGGTGGCCGCCAGTGGCGGCTGGTGGATGCATACGCCAACACCGCAACGCTGGAAGCGATTCGGGGTGTTCTGGCTCGGGGTGGAGTCATTGGAGGCTCTTCCGCCGGGGCCACCATTCAGGGGGCATATTTGGTAAGGGGCGACACCAGTGGCAATACCATCATGATGGGAGATCACAAGGAAGGATTCTCCTTTATCACAAATTCTGCCATCGACCAGCACCTCTTGAGGCGCAACCGGCAGTTCGATATGTATTCCGTATTAGCCAAACATCCCAGTTTGTTAGGGATTGGCCTTGATGAGGGTACAGCCATTGTGGTGAATAACTATCAGTGTGAAGTGATAGGGAAGAGCTATGTAGCCATTTACAACGGTTCATTAAACAGTGAAGAATTCCCCATGCTGAGCCAGAACGATTTCCGGCCATTCCATCTGTTGCGGGAAGGGGATAGATTTGATCTGGTAAAGAGAACTATGATCAGGGAGGAGATAGAGTGAAAAGCAAATATGTTTGGGCGGTTGTCTCGGTCCTTGTCTTTACAAAGGGCTGTTCCACGCCGGAACGTGAAACTACGTCTCTCCTAAAATCACTGCCTCAAGTTTCACCACCAGTTTTGGATGAGGCGCGGGCTGTGGAGCTGGTGAAACTGTCCCTCAACTGTGTGGAACGGGAATTTCCCTACAAGATTGGTTACAGGTTCGATAGCGAAGAGTGGATCAAGCCGCACTATGAAGTGACCCCGTCATTCTACGGCTGCTGGGACTGGCACTCAGCAGTGCACGGACACTGGACTATGACAAAGATACTTAGGATGTTTCCGGAGATTTCTGTGGCGGACAGTATTCGTGCAAAACTTCGTAACAACCTCAGCGCCGAAAAACTGGAAGCCGAATTCCGTTTCTTTACTGACAATGAGTTCACTAAGGGTTTTGAGCGGACATACGGTTGGGCGTGGCTCATGAGACTGTACAGTGAGCTGTCCACATGGGATGATCCTGAAGGTCAGCAATGGGCTGCAAACATGCTGCCTCTTGTGGAACTGCTGTCAAAGAAAACAGTGGAGTATCTGGAAGTCCTCTCCTCACCGCTTCGGCCGGGAACGCACCGCAATTCGGCATTTTCTTTCGCTCTTATGTACGACTATGCGACAACCATTGGTGACACCGACTTATTGGAGGGCATACAGCGTTTCAGCGAGAGATATTTTGCGAATGATACCGATTGCCCTACAGCCTATGAACCCTCCGGTACCGATTTTCTATCGCCATGCCTGGCTGAAGCCGAATCCATGAGCAAAACAATGGAGAGAAACGCATTCCCGGCCTGGCTGGACACATTTCTCCCGCCAATGGCCGATGACCGGTTCGCACCTCTGAGAACACCGCCGGTGGTACTGGATCCGGAAGATCCGGGCATAGGCCACCTTATCGGCCTCATGTTTCACCGGGCATGGACCATGAACCAGTTGGCGTCCGTGTTACCTGAGTCCGATACACGACGGGAGCTCTTTTCGCGGCTGGCAGCCATCCATGCCCGAGAAGGATACAATATTATGTTCGACAGCGGCTACGGTGGGGAGCACTGGCTGGCCACTTTTGCCGTTTATATGATGTCAGAATACAGCCGGCTCAACGACACTTCTCAGACAGGATAAGGGGAAAATTGTAATGAAATATTTGGTCATCAGTTCCGGACTCCGTCAGCAAGGCAACAGCTGGGAAATGGCAAACCTCTGCTGTGAACGGCTGCGGGAAAGTGAGGAGAAAGCGGAAGTTCTCTGTCTCAGCGACCACGAGATGCCTTTCTGTGATGGGAAGGCTTATGTTGATCACCCCACCACACAACTGTTCAGAGACAAGGTCGAAGCGGCTCAGGGAATTATTCTGGCCACACCGGTATACAATTTCGACTCCAACTCAGCAGCAAAGAATTTCATCGAGATCACGGGACAGGTGTGGGAGAACAAAGTGGTGGGTTTTCTCTGTGCTGCAGGTGGAGACAGGAGCTATATGTCCATCATGACACTGGCCAATTCTCTCATGCTTGATTTCCGGTGTATCATTATCCCACGGTTCGTATACGCATCAGGCAGCGCCTTTTCTGATGGTGCCGTCATCGATGAAACTGTTGTGAACAGGATCAATAAACTTGCTGATGAATTGGTCCGTTTTACCACAAGTTTGAACAGAAGTTGACTCCAATCCCCTTTATTTTTCTTTGAATATACGCTTTTTGTATGATATACTCGTTCGCTGGTCAGATGGGACTGACGTGGCGGAGCCATAGCTGGCCACCCAATCACTTAATAAAATAATTGCTCATGTAGACATGGACTGTTTCTTCGTTGCTTTGGAGCGGCTGAAAAATCCGTCTCTGAAAGGTAAGCCCGTGGCTGTAGGAGGCGATCCTGAGGTTGGGCGTTCCGTAGTGACATCAGCATCCTATGAAGCGCGGAAGTTCGGTATCCATTCGGCTATGCCCATGGCAGTGGCTATCCGGCGGTGCCCCGAGCTGGTGGTCGTGCCCACAGATTTTGACCTATACGACCATTACCACTTCAGGGTGAAGGAGATATTCCAATCCTTTTCGCCGGTAGTGGAAATGACGTCCATTGATGAAGGATACATAGACCTTTCAGGAACGGAGCGGCTGTGGGGCGGTCCTATGGAAGCGGGGGAG
>Ga0207963_1001671_pt1 | contig 11556 bp, 9 predicted proteins | sample Knorr_S15_td_NAD_FD_185604 | JGI IMG/M metagenome (GOLD analysis project Ga0207963, IMG submission 185604) | Marine microbial communities from Southern Atlantic Ocean transect - Knorr_S15_td_NADW_ad_2500m_LV_A (SPAdes) (version 2) | ecosystem: Environmental > Aquatic > Marine > Oceanic | place...
CTCTGAAGCCGACGTATCTCTGGATCTATCCCAGACAGACGGGCCGTATGAGTTGTATTACGACGACGGTCAATTAGAAGAAAAAGGGACCTACAAGGGCGGGGAGCGGGATGGTGTTTATGAGAGTTACCACCAGAACGGTCAGCCTCGGATCAAGACGGCCTACAAGGGCGGGGAGCGGGATGGTCAATATCAGGTCTACAACGAAACCGGTCGATTAACTGAGGAAATGATGTACAAGGAAGGGGTAGCTGATGGTCCCTTTGAGAGATTTTACGATGATGGTCAGCTGTGGATTTCAACGACTTACAAGAACGGTGAGTTCGATGGCCTGTATGAGCGGTACTGGGACAACGGTCAGTTAGAGGGCAAAGAGACCTACAAGGCAGGAGAATTGGATGGCCCATCCGAGCATTACTATAGGACTGGCCAGTTGTGGGTGAAGTTGCCGTATCAGAATGGTAGATTCGACGGCCTGTATGAGCGGTACTACGAGAACGGTCAGTTGGAGACCAAGGAGACCTATAAGGATGGTCAACTAGACGGACCGTCTGATCATTATTACAGCACCGGGCTGTTATGGATGAAGATTCCGGCTAAGGATGGGAATTTCGATGGACCGTTTGAGAGATATTTTGAGAACGGTCAGTTATTCGAGAGAGGAATATACAGAGCGGGTGAACGGGACGGGCCTTACGAGAGATATAGGGACAACGGTCAGCTAGAGGGCAAAGAGACCTACAAGGCAGGAATAGCTGATGGGCCTTACGAGAGATACCACGAGAATGGTCAGTTATTCGAGAGAGGAACATACAGAGCGGGTGAACGGGATGGGCCTTATGAGAGTTACCACGAGAATGGTCAGTTGTGGGTTAAGGGGATGTATAAGGCGGGTGAGCGCGATGGAGCTTATGAGGTGTATCGAGAGAATGGTCAGCTGCAAGAGAGTGGTATGTACAGGGCAGGGCAGAGGGTGGGTTCCGAGATGCAGCTCCAGAGGAATTGAAGGAGGTATGCTGGCATTGCTTCTCCAGGCGCTTGGTCGGGCGGTTGCCGAGGCAAGAGCAGCAACTCTAGCTTTATAGGTTAGGAGAGCTTATGCGAACGGTCTTAAGTACCCTTTTCTTGACCCTGGCGATTGCTGGTGCTGCGGTGCTTTATCTATGGTCGAAACCTGACCCTGCGGTAGACGCAGCTCTGAATGAAGCACTCATGGAAAGGTTGCGTATACGTGGGTACACTGGGCTAATCGAAGAGTCCTTGGAGGAGCGTCTCGGGCGGGCAGTTGACTTAAGGCTAGCCGATGTAGGGCGCTTCCTTTTCTTCGACCCTGTGCTTTCATTGACTGGGGACAATAGTTGTTCAGGTTGTCACGGGCCCAATGTGAGTTTCAATGACTCGAGGCCGATCTCGATAGGGGTTGGCAATAACGGTGTTGTCGGCCCCGGGCGTCGTGGGCCGCATAACCAGCGTCGTGCTCCGTCGCTCATCAATGCTGCATTTTACCCTCGTCTCATGTGGGACTCCCGATTCACGTCTACTTCTTTCGACCCGTTCAACAACGCACTGGGATTCCTCTTTCCTGATCCAGAAGGGGGCTCGTTATCACACATGGATCACCTCCTCGGTGCTCAAGCGTTTACACCTGTGGTAAATCGAGTTGAGATGGCTGGCTTCCAGTTCGCAGGTGATAACGATGCGATGCGGGATGAAGTTGTTCAGCGCGTAAATGCTATCGCTGAGTACCGTAGGCTTTTCGGCGAAGTTTTCGCTGATATTCGTGGCGGTGTGCCCCTTCGCTACGAGCACATCGCCCTTGCTCTAGCTGAGTTCCAGTTCACGCTCATTAGAGCCGATGCCCCGATTGATCGCTTTGCTCGTGGTGAAGCCGATGCGATGACAGCTGATCAAAAGCGCGGTGCGATCATCTTCTTCACACCGGATGTCATTCCGCCTTCCTGTGGTGAGTGTCACAAGGTGGACGCCTACGCAAACGAGATGTTTAGTGATTTCGAGCCACACGTGCTTGCTGTACCTCAAGTGTTGCCAGCGTTTCGCAATATGCGCTTCGACGGTCCGGGTGAAGACGAGGATTACGGATTAGAGCAACAAACGGGTAATGAGGCCGACCGGTACAAGTTCAGAACCTCTCCTCTCCGAAACTTGGCCTTCCAACCAGCTTTCATGCACAACGGTGCGTATGTGTGCTTGGAAGATGCGGTCCGTCATCACCTTGAAGTCTATGATCTTGCCCGATCATATGAACTCGACAAGCTAGATCCTGACTTACGGGCTTCAGTTGGCCCGGTGGAACCGATGCTCGGGAGTGTCCAGACACTGATCGATGCGTCCCGTCCATTACCTGATGAAGAGTTTGACCAGGTCTTAGACTTTGTCTTAAATGCTCTCACCGACCCGGGTGCACATCCAGATTCACTACGTGCTTTGGTGCCGGCATCCTTGCCTAGCGGTCTTCCTCTGCACCATTTCGAATGGGGCATCCAGTCGCCCAAGGGGTGCTAGAATCAGATGACCCCCTAACAGCGCGAGTGTATCTCCTTGCGTATGCGTCCTCCTTTCTGTCCTCGCGCACCCCACGCACCACCAGTATGATCCAGTGGACTGAACAGATCTCCATACGCCACCCTCTGTGGCACTGAGGCAAGCATCATGAAGCGTTTTGCCGGCATTGTAATCGTTCTCGCCGTCTTAGCTCCGGGCTATGTAACTGCCCAACAGCAGGAATCCTATGACTACTGGCGTTCTCAGAGGGATATGGTCAGCTATGGTCAGCAGGCGATCTTCATGTGCAATGGTCTGTTCACGTCCAACCGCACAATCGACCAAGTATTTGAACAAGAACTAGCGTACTTGGATCAACCCGTAGGGACGCCTGACGGTGGCGACTATGAAATTGATCGAGCCCGCCGAGCGGTATCGATCGGTGTCCCTGGAGGAACGCCAGTTATGCGTGCTGCCTTCAGAGAGGGGCTTGGATGCATAATCCTGGCACCAGATCAGACATTCGAGGATATCGAAAGCCTGCCGATACTAGATACTCCACCTCTGGAAGGTGATCCAGATAAGATCCCGTGGCCTGACGGTGACCTGATCGAGGACCAGAACCTCTTACCGAATGTGAATGCGGCTATCCTTGAGGATGCATCGAACTGGGCCTTTGAGCGCACATCACCCGAGCAGGTGACGCTCAGCCTCATTGTGGTCCATAATGGGAAAATCATTCATGAGCGTTACGCACCCGGTTTTGATATGTCTACCCGGACGAGGACATGGTCTACCGCGAAAAGTATCGCGGTGACGCTTATGGGGATGCTTGCTGACCAAGGAAAACTTGCGCTTAATCAACCCTTAGGCTTTGACTGGTTTCCCCGTGCCCAGTCACCAGACACAGATCCACGTAACGCAATCACACTCCGGAATGTCCTGAATATGTCTAGTGGACTGTACACAGTGGACAATCAGGGCCTCGAGTATGCGACTGGTTCCGGAATGTCCTATTGGGCAGGTGCGAGCTCCGTACGAGGTGCATTGAGTCGAGCGCTGATCCGCGTACCTGATACGATGTGGGACTACGAAAACTACGATACGCTGCTCGGTGTCTACGCTATGAAGCTAGCAATTGGCGACGATCAGAAATATTTGGAGTTTCCGCGCTCGGCGCTGTTCGACCGGATTGGGATGAGAAATACGCTCGTGAGTGTAGACCGTTTTGGGGACTTTGTTCTGAGTAGCCAGGTCTACACAAATGCACGTGACTTGGCACGCTTCGGGATGTTGTACCTGCAGGGTGGCACATGGCATGGTGAGCGCCTTCTCTCTGAGGACTGGATCAACTTTGTCCGCACTCCCGCAGCGGCGACCGTTGGTCGCGGTGGCCAGTATGGTGGTCAGTGGTGGCTTGTTCCTGAGGGTCGCGACGACGTTCCAACAGACGCGTATTCTACTGCGGGGAATCGTGGACAGTACGTTGTAGTTGTCCCATCACATGACCTAGTTATCGTGCGGAGGGGCCTCGACTACGGTCGCCAGGGTTTCAACCGATGGGACCTTACTAGAGAAGTGCTTAAGGCAATAGGAACTGTCTCAGACAGCAGGTAAGAAAGGCGATCATAGTACCAGTTGTGAGTGTCGGGTTCGGGATAAGGTAGACAATTGACTGTATCTAAGTCCTGCGCTTTTTCGGTCCAATTGGATAAGTTCTTCACCGTTGCAACCCCTTTATTCCGAGTGTAGGCTGGCACCTGATCGGTATGTTCAAAACGGGTTATATCCTGAGTCGCCGAGCGGACCTAGTGTGGTTTCTGGGCCTCCCCTTCGTGGCGGTCCTGATTGCTCTGGGTTTCCAGCGCTGGCTTCCGTACGTCGCCGTTGCATCCATCAACCTGTGGATTACGATCCCACATCACTACGCCGGTTGGGTTCGTTCCTACGGTATGCCTCAAGTCTGGGAACGCTTTAGAGAACGGTTGATTGTTGGCCCCTTCCTGATCCTCATTCTGACGGGTGCGGGCCTGATCTGGGCTCCGATTACGCTACTTCTCCTCGTCACAGCTTGGGATCACCAACACAGTGTGATGCAGCAGCACGGCCTGTCTCGTATCTACGATTTCAAGGCAGGGGCTGGCCTGCCGTCGACTGGTCGCTTCGATATCACTCTGCATTTCGTGCTATACGGCTTCATGTTTGTGCATGCACCGATGTTTCGTTTCCTGTGGATCCGAGAGATGCACAGGATGGATATTCCAGTATCGGTTGGATTCGTCGAGGGCCTCCTTACCGCTAGCTGGGTCGTATTGATTGTATATCTAGCGATCTATGCCTGGCATATACGAAAGACCATCTCAAGTGGTCAGCCGATCAACCCGATCAAGTATGTGTTTATCGGTGCGAGCTATTTCCTCTGGTATTTTGTTGCCTGGAACACAAACTCAATTCTCCTATACGCGGTCGCCCACCGTATTATGCATGGGGTTCAGTACATCGTCATGGTCTATTCTTTCATGCGGCGCACTGCGGACGTTCCAGCAGCAAAGCCGGGATTTTGGAGCCGGCTAGTTGGTCAAGGGAAACTTCGTTGGTTCCTCGTTGGTGGGGTTGCCTATGCATTTCTATTCCAACTTTTGATCAATTATCCACTGGACGAGTTCGGCTTCGGGGTCGTGAATTTTGCACCGTATCCAGCGATACCCCAGTTCAATCTCCCAGCTCTCGACTACGAAGCTTCTTATGGACTGTTTTCACAGATGATGGTCTATGCTTACGGTATGATGCACTACTATCTGGACTCATTCATATGGAAAGTTCGAGATAAACAAGTGCAGGCTGGGCTCTGATGGCTGTTCTACAGAGATACAGGATGTTAGTGATCGTCTATGTAATCGTTCTAGGGATCGGTACACGCGAATACCTCGTTTCACGGTCTGGCGGGACACTCGAATGGATCAGTGGTTGCCAAGCGTCAGCTGCGGCTTGTTCTAACACAGGCATGGAGACAACCGGGTCTTCGGATGACTCATTATTCTGGACACGGCATGCGAAGATGACAGAGGTGGTTGCTCAACTTAACCCAGAAGACCCGGATACTGATTTCTTGCTGGGAATGCAGGCACTCTCAGAAGGAGATGTTGAGGAGTCGATCCGTCGACTCGAAGAGGCGCTCGAAGTTGGTGCAAAGCATAACAACTATCTGCTGCAATACTACGCACAATACGAGTTGTCACGTGGAGCAGACTGGCGCCGAGTGAACCGCGCTGTGAACCGGTGGCGCATCAACCATCCGTTCTCGGCGGATCCGCTTACGATTCCTCTCGGTGCCGGCCCGGAGACCCCTCGGGACGAAAATGAGATGTATGAAGCTCTTGAGGCTATCCCGTGGGTAGCGGGTTCGCAGCTTGAGTCTTTTATCTTGGAAGACCAACCTCGCTGGCAGATATCATTGGTGTTCCAACCTGGGGAGACTGTAGATATGAGGGAGGCGATTGAGGCGGTAACTCTTTTGTCACTCCCTCCGAATGACCGACAGCGTTTTCGAGTGCGGTGCAGTACCCTAGTTGATTGCACTATGGTGCCGCGCTGAGGCCCCTTACTCCCTAATAAGCCGTACATTCAGCAGAGTATTAGCTGGCTCAACCGGACAAGATTTTATGAAGAAGAAGACATGGCTTGCTCTCTTTGTGCTCATAACAGTGAGCGTTCCTGGTCAGGATATTGAGGGCCAGGTATTCCCGACCGATGATTCCGTCATCCAGAATATGTGGGAGGAGGGCATGGAGGGCGGATCACAGGTTGTAGATTTGGCTCAAGCACTTCTCGATTCGATTGGCCCTCGACTGATGGGTTCGCCTGGCTTTGATGCTGCAGGGGATTGGCTGGTTTCCAATTACACCGCCTGGGGTATCAACGCAGAAAAGCAACTGTATGGTACGTGGACCGGGTGGGAGCGCGGCTATACACACCTCGATCTTGTTGCACCTCGCAAGCGAACATTGGAGGGAATGATCCTCGCCTGGAGCCCGGGCACTGATGGCCCAATTGAGGGTGAGGTGATTGTACCGCCTCTGTTCGCAAATTCTGATGAATTCGAGGCATGGTTGCCCGAAGTCGATGGCCGAATTGTGGCGATCTCATTAGCAGAGCCGACCTGCCGGGAAGACCAATCTTGGTTGGACCACGCTACAACTGAGTCTTTCCAGGAGATGAATAACGCTAGGGATGAAGCACGAAGGGCATTTGCAATGTCAAGACAGGCCATGGGGCCTGGTGCCCCCGAGAGAATTGCCGATGCTGGTGCAATCGCAGTTTTAACTGGACGCTGGTCTGCTGGTTGGGGTGTAGACAAGATTTTCAGTTCTCCGACGGCAGGCATACCGGGAGTCCATCTGAGCTGCGAGGACTACGGCCTTGTCGCTCGCTTAGCTGAGCGGGGACAGTCACCTCGAATCCGGCTTGACGCTCAAGCTGAGTCTCTCGGTGAGGTTCCCGCATTCAATGTCGTTGGCACAATTCCTGGCACCGAGTTACCCAATGAATACGTACTATTGAGTGCGCATCTTGATTCTTGGGATGGTGCTTCAGGTGCGACCGACAACGGTACCGGTACGATCATGATGCTTGAGGCGATGCGGATTCTGAAGGCCACATACCCAAATCCGCGTAGGACAATCATGGTTGGGCATTGGGGAGGCGAGGAGCAGGGACTGATCGGTTCGACAGCGTTTGCGGCTGACAATGCAGAGGTTGTAGACGGGCTACAGGCTGCGTTCAACCAGGACAACGGTACTTGGCGGATCGATTACATACGGATGCAGGGGTTTACGGGTGCTGGAGCACATTTCGGGAGATGGTTTTCAAAAATCCCGGTGGAGATCACAGGTCATATAGAATTAGATATTCCCGGAGTTCCGGAGACTGGTGGAAGTGATCACATGTCTTTCATCTGTAAGCCTGCTCCGGGGTTCCGTCTGCAGTCGAACTACCCGGATTATCGGCAATACACGTGGCATACGAACCGGGACACATTCGATAAAATCGTTTTTGCAGACCTCCGGAATAACGCGACGCTTGCCGCGATGCTTGCGTATCAGGCATCTGAGGATCCGGAGCGAGTATCCTCAGATACTCGGATTTTGCCCACAGATCCGCGGACTGGTCAACCTGGACAATGGCCTCAATGTCGACCGCCAAGGCGCAGCCCAGGTGATTAGGTGTGAGTTGAAAGACTTGGTCTGATGCCGTACTCAAGATTTTAAGCAGGAGATATAAAAGATGTTCAAACGGTCTGTTTTTATCACGCTCATACTTGTATCTGCAGCTGGCAATTCAGTAATTGCACAGGAGGGTGACCTCCTCACACCCAATACGGCGCTCGATGTTATGTCGGGAAGCGTTGCAGATGTCACTTCCGATGGTCAGTGGTTGGCAGTCACGGTGCAATCTCGCAGAGACCGCACCGATGTTGATCATATGCGTTTCGGAGATCCGACGTATGTAAGTCCTGCAAGCACACGTGTACTCCTCATCGAAACCACATCTGGCGATCAGGAATGGCTATTCGGCGATCCGGTGCAGGTTAGGGGGCTGACATGGTCTCCTGACGACACTCAGCTCGGGTATTTCTTGATGGTGAGAGGCCAGTACCAGCTTAGGGTGTACGATATTGAATCTGGGAATACGAGATCCGTCAGCCTTAGCACTGCCAAAGAGATATCATCTAGCTCACCCCTTATTTGGGCCCCGGATGGATCGTCTGTTCTTCTCTCACTAAGGCCGGAAGCCTGGGCAGAAGAGGCACAACAGGCATTTGCTGTAATGACCTCTGGTCCAGTCGTTGTCCAGGATTCACGGAATGATTTTCTGGCTTGGGACAGAGTTAGGAATCTCGCTAACCGACAGGTAGCTGCGCTTGTAAACGTCAGCAGTGGGTCGGTCGAGGAAATCCTCCCCGAGGCTGACGTGCAGGGTCTCCGGTTTGGAGAATCTGGAGACTTCGTGACCTATACCGCTGTCAAACCTCAAAAAACAGCTTATGAGAGAAATGAGGGCACAGAGTATGAAATCCTCAAACTGGTGCTCGACGGATCAGCTCCGGAATCGATTGTAGCTGCAAGCGAGCGCCGTACAAACCCAAACTGGAACAAGGCTGGAGACGCTTTTGTTTACAGTGAGGAAGGAAATGTTTTCCTGAGAAAGCTCGAAGAGGACAGTGCAACCAATCTTACCGAGCAACATCGTGGTTCCGTGTCTGAAGACGATTCTACCAAGATGAGTTTCTCGCCGATGAGGTGGAGTCCTGACGACCAGAGTATTCTCATGAGTTCTCAGACGGGATGGCATATCCTTTCTCCAGATGACGGTGGCCTTGAGCTTGTGTTGCCACTCGAAGAGGACGAGGAATCGCGTCCTTCCCGGTCCGTCCAATCATGGAGTGAAGACGGTCGCTATATCTATTTCACCTACTCCGCTAGTGACGAATGGCAGCGAGGCTTGAAACGCCTTGATCTTCAGTCGGGCGCGATTGAAACCATGATGCTCGATGAAAATCTTTACCGCTCCTTTAGTTTCTCGGATGACGGTGGCACGGTCATCTATCGGATGTCGGACGGTAATCGTCCGGATGAGATTTGGGCCGCTAGTGAGGACTTTAGTGAGCGTAAGCAGTTGACTGATCTAAATTCTCAGCTTGCTGATCTTCCACTCTCGAAAACTGAACTCATCGAGTATCTCGATATAGACGGGAATACGCTGTACGGGATCCTCTATTACCCCGTCGGCTATGAGCCTGGCCGGAAATATCCTCTGGTAGCAGAGATCTACGAGCAGTTCTTCGATAACGGTTATAACGAGAACATGAACCTCATTACGGCTCAGGGGTGGTTCGGGTTCAGGCCTTCTGTGCGGTTTGAAGAAGGTTTTCCAGGTGAGGCCTGGCTCAAGGCGGTCCCATCTGCGATCAACAAGCTTGTTGATCGCGGTATAGTCGATAACGACAAGATCGGTGTGTACGGCCAGAGCTACGGTGGTTACGCAGTGAACTTGCTGATTACCCAGACCGATCGTTTTGCCGCTGCAGCGAATGTGTCCGGCAAAGTGAATATCATCTCATTTCTCGGCGATAGTCCTAGGATCACCACTCGTAACTACCGAGCGGCTGAGATTGGCCAAGACCGTATTGGTGCTACTCTTTGGGAGCAACCACAGAAATACATAGAACATTCAGCGATCATGTTCGCAGACCGCATCAATACCCCACTACTGATGCTTTCCGGTGAAGGAGACTGGAATGTGCCTGCAACGAATCAACGGGAGATGTACTATGCGCTCCGTCGACTCGAAAAAGAGGTTGTCTGGGTTAACTACATGAGTGGGGGTCATGGGGCGGGGCGGGCGAGTTCTGCTGAAGACTTCGTGGATCATTGGGAACGGATGTTCGATTGGTTCCGGGAGCATTTTGATGAGGCGAGTGGGGATCGCCCCATTTCTCAGGGTGAATCCTGAGATTGAACCGTTTGCTTGGTTTTCGAACTCGCGTTACCCGCTAAATTTCTCACCAAACCTGAGAAGCACTGAACTCACACTGCCCTGGAATAGTGTGACGATATAGAGCCTGTCGTACTCCATCTCAGCGATCGGCGTGCCAGCCTCCCCACCTAGGGCTTCAACGAAGTCCGGTGTCGTATTTGAGTGTCCTAAAACCAGATGGCGCCCAGGAGTAGCAGCTATAAGCGCGGCTGCTACAGCCAGATCTCTTGCATCGTACAAGTCGATCGTTAAGCCAGTAGCTTCTGCTGTGGGCTCACCCGTCGAAAGTGTACGCTTGTAGTCGGTTGAATGGATATGTGTTAGCCCGGCATCTTGGAGCATCTTGGACAAAAGCCGTGATCGTGCCCACCCAGCATCTGAAATCGGGGGATCGTCCGTGCCGTCCTCCGCTCGTTCAGAGTGTCTCACAAGGTAGACAACAACTGGCTCTTCTTGACCAGTGACTCCAAGTGGAGTGATGACAAGAAGGACTATGGACCACAGAAAGCTTAGACGCAGCATCGCAGATTTCTCGCTGGGTTGATTAGGCAGAATCGTGTCGCCCCAACCCCCCACAAGTCAAATTATCTAGGCTGGTTCAGATGAGGTGGTCGAGCGGTCTGAATACACTAGGGGACTGGGGGGAGCTCGGCCCATGAGTTAGGATTGAGATGAGCGCGTGAGTGAGGATCGCCGATGGCTTATGCCACCGGAGGAAAGTCCGAGCTCCGCAGGGCAGGGTGCCGGGTAACGCCCGGGCGCTGAGAGGCGACGGAAAGTGCAACAGAGAGTAGACCGCCGATGGCCGCTTGCGGCACAGGCAAGGGTGAAAGGGTGCGGTAAGGGCGCACCGGGCTTCCGGTAACGGGAGTCGCAAGGCAAACCCCACCCGGAGCAAGGCCAAATAGGGGACAAGGAGTTGCTCGCTCCAACTGAGTCCCGGGTAGGCCGCACGAGGCTGCCGGCAACGGTAGTCCTAGAGGAATGATCCTCCCCCGCGAGGGGACAGAACTCGGCTTATTTCACGCGCTCGTCTGACGGCGCCCGTCACTTTACCGTGGCGGGCGTCGACTTATTCCTACCCTGGTTTTCAGCTTGACCGGTAAGGTGGTTGCGCGATCTTGATCCTCAAATGCGCCCGTAGCTCAGTTGGATAGAGCGCGTGCCTCCGGAGCACGAGGTCACAGGTTCGAATCCTGTCGGGCGCACTGCTATAAAGCTAGTAACTACAATGGTTTACGGCCCTTCTGTGAGGATGATCTATGAGTGAAGAGACTAAGAAGGAGGACGAGGTTCGCACGGCCGACATCTTAATCGAAGACTCGGAAGCCGAAGTGCACCACTATGTAGGGATTGGTATAGGACTTGGTACCGCTTTCGGAGTGACCTTCGGAGTAGTCTTCGGTGAGGCAATCTTTAGTAATGTTGGTGCTGGAATAGGTGCTGGAATTGCTATCGGTATAGGTGTAGGAGCTGCTATCGGTTCTGCTCTTAGTCGCGCTTCTAGATAGCCGGGTC
>Ga0207963_1001672_pt1 | contig 11553 bp, 8 predicted proteins | sample Knorr_S15_td_NAD_FD_185604 | JGI IMG/M metagenome (GOLD analysis project Ga0207963, IMG submission 185604) | Marine microbial communities from Southern Atlantic Ocean transect - Knorr_S15_td_NADW_ad_2500m_LV_A (SPAdes) (version 2) | ecosystem: Environmental > Aquatic > Marine > Oceanic | place...
GGCCGCATCATCAACCCCATGTTGGCGGAAGGACAGGCCCAGGGCGCCATCGCCCAGGGTATCGGACAGGCGCTGTGGGAGGGTATGGAGTACAGCCCCGAGGGACAGCCTCTGACCGGTAGCTTAATGGACTACGGGCTTCCCACGTCGATGAATATGCCCGAAATGGAGTTGGACACCGTAGAAACCCTTTCGGACCTGACTCCTTGGGGCCTCAAAGGGATCGGCGAACTGCCTACCCTGGCCGCCCCCGTCGCCATTGCCAACGCGGTGATGGACGCCCTATCCGGCCTTGGGATACGGCACATCGATACCCCGCTGACGCCGGAGAAGATCTGGCAGGCCATGCAAGACGCCCGGAAATGAGCTTTCCGGGAACGACCGGCGGCTGATCGAGCTGTCCTTCGACAGGCTCAGGACGAACAGGAAGAGGAATCAGGCTTACACCCGTTGGTGCCCCTACCTCGTTCGTGGTGCTCTTCCCCGTTCGTGGCGAGCTTGTCGAACCACCTTCCTGAGTGAACACTTCCTGGGTTAACTGGGCAGGCCGCCGACTGCTTCGTCCATTGTGATGACCGGGTAGATCGTCGACGTGTTCCACACCGCCAGGCCCAGGTCGACCGCCGCGTCGTCAACGGCGTGGGCGTTGGGGCCGTCGACCAGAATAAAGGTCAAGTGAGCGCCTTTGCTGATCCATCCGCCCTGAAAAGTGCACCCGTGGCTCTGTAGCACCTCGGTCATGGTGGCGTTCATCCGCATTACCCGGTCTCGGATCTCGATGGCGACGCCGGGGCATTGGTCGGGGGTGTGGCTCAGCGACATCATATACAACATAGAAGATCAAACCTCATTGATGAATTCTCTGGACAAACAGGCATGAATTATATACCTTGCTATTGCTGAATTAAGTTGAAACTGGCGGAGACCGCTCCACCCCTTCTCTAACTCTCCCCCATAATGGGGGCGAGAACTGTGTCCCTTCCCCCTCCACGGGGGAAGGTTAGTATGGGGGTGAATCGGTGCTGGGCATCCAGTTCGGATCAGCGAAACCACCCCTCAAGGACACAAGAGATTCCTCACTTCCGCTACGCTACAGTTCGGAATTACAGAAGAAGGAGCATCAAATGCCATACGCCAACGTTAACGGGACCAACCTTTACTACGAGGAATACGGGACCGGACCGGCGGTCATGCTGACGCCTGGCGGCCGCAATGACACCAACGGGTTGCGTCCTATCGCCGCTCTGCTGTCCCCCCATTGCCGGGTCATTCTCCACGATCGCCGCAACTGCGGAAAGTCCGACATCGTCATCGGAGGCGAGTTGTCGGAGCAGCATGCTTGGGGCGAAGAGATGGCCGGATTGTTGAAGCAGATCGGCGCCGCTCCGGCCTACCTCGCTGGTGGGTCGGCCGGTTCCAGGACTTCCATAACGGTGGCGGTGCGGCACCCGGAAGTGGTCAAGGGCATATACGTTTGGGAGGTTAGCGGCGGTCCCACCAGCGGAGACCTGATGTCCCCCGGATATTATGGCCAGTACATCGACGCGGCGGAGCAGGGTGGGATGGCCGCCGTTGCCGAGACCGATTACTTCGCCCAGCGGATAAAAGACAACCCCTCCAACCGGGACCGGTTGATGTCCATGGATGCTAAGGAATTCCTGTCGGTGATGCGGCGCTGGCAAGCCGAGTTCGCCCGTCCCAACCCTGTGGGCGACCTGACCGAAGAGGAGCTGAAATCCGTCACGTGCCCCACCGTCCTCCTTGAAGGCAACACCCCCGACGACGTTCACCACGTATCGGCGGCGGAAAACGCCCATCGTTTGATGCCCAACACCGAGCTTCTGCCATCGGCGTGGACTCACGATGAGTGGGACGTGATCGGTCAGCACGACCATACTTTCGCCGGAATCGCGGCCACCAACCGATACTCCATGAAAGCGCCCTTTTATGCCGCGCAGATCCTGGAGTTCATCAATAAAGTCGAGGCCTCGGAACCCGCCACGGCCCAGGTTGGCGACTAAGAGCGCTTCCGAAAACTTCGGATAAGGGAAGTTCCGGCCCTTCGACAGGCTCAGGACGAACGGATTTTACCCGTTCGTGGTGAGCCTGTCGCCCCGTTCGTGGTGAGCTTGTTGAACCACCTTGCCCGGTATTCTGTTAGGCAGGAGAGCCGCATGGCGTATTCTGACGCCGATGCCAATAGTTTAATCATCGTCGGCGCCGGAGGGTGCGGCATGATGGCGGCCTTGGTGGCCGCGGCCAAGGGTGTCTCCGTCCTGCTGTTGGAAAAGACGGACAAGCCGGGCGGCAGCACCGCCTTCTCTTCCAGGGGCATCCGCGCCTCCGGGTCCAGGTTTCAGGGGGCTCTGGGAATCGACGATAGCCCGGAACAGTACGCTAGAGACATCTTCGGCAGAAACAGCAACGAAAGCGACGTACCCCTGACCAAACGCCTGACCGAGGTTTCAGGGGCGGTCGCCGACTTCTTGGCCGACGTTGCCTGCATCGATTTCAGCGTCGGCGAATTTGTTTTCGGCCACAGCGCCCGCCGCGCCCACTCCTGGAAAGAAGACAAAACCATCACCGATTTCATGTACGAAGCGGTTGAAAGGGAACCGAATATCCAGGTGCGATTCTCAACTTCCGTGCTGGGTTTCCAACAAGCAGATGACGGAACGGTCACCGGTGTGGTGACGGACAGCGGCGTCATCCCGGCCGCCAAGGTCATCCTGGCCAGCGGCGGCTTCGGCGCCAGCCAAGAGCTCCTGTCCCAGAACATCCCTGAGGTGGCGGGGGTCCATTTCCCCGGCCATCATGGCAGCACCGGCGATGGGATAAGGATGGGCCTGTCGGCGGGGGCGGCTCTAGAAAACATGGCCTCCTTCCAGCCATATCCCGCCCATATCGGCCCAGGAATGCGGTCGGTGTCGCCGGAAGTGATTATGGCCGGCGGCATCATGGTGGACCCGCGAGGAAATCGATTCGTTGACGAGACCAGATATCCCGGCGGCCTCAGCAACGGGATACTACAACTTCCGGACCAGCAGGCTTACGAGATTCTGGATCAAAGGCTGTACGAGTTGTTTCCGCACTACTTGGAAGAGTTCCTCACGGAAGGACTGCTGCACCAGGCCCCAACCCCCGGAGAACTGGCCGGCAAACTGGGAGTCGACGCCAGGGGTTTGGAGGAAACGGTGGAAGAGTACAATGGGTCGGTTGGAGCGGGGCCGGATCGATTCGGGCGCATCCCGCCGGAGCCATTCAAGGCTCCGTACTACGGCATAAGAGTTAAAGCCGCCCTCTACCACACTCAGGGCGGTCTGAAAATAAATACGGACGGCCAAGTCCTGCGCGCCGATGGCTCAATCATCCCCAACCTTTACGCCGGAGGCGGAGTGGCCACTGGAGTGTCCGGAGCCGGAATGGAAGGCTATCTGCCGGGCAACGGTCAGTTGGCCTCGTTAGGGTTGGGCATGCTGGCCGCCGAGCACGCCGCCGCGTCCCTTTTGGCGTAACCGGCTCCTCGCTCTTAATCCAGCAGTTCAATCTCGGTGAATCGTATCTCCCGGTCACTCAGGTTGAAAACGTCGTGCTCCACGCCCTTTTCCCTGGCGTAAGCGCCGCCTGCCTCCGTGGGGAACTTGGTGGAATTGCCTGCCGCATCGACGATCGTCAACTCGCCGCCGGTCAAAGGCACCACCACGTAGTCGTATTCATGTATGTGATGCCCGGTGGATTCGCCGGGAAGCAGCCGCCTCTCTGTCACCCGCACCCGGCTTGTTTCAACTTTCGGTATCGCTTCACTCATTGTTCTCCCGCCCCTTTTGCCGAATCCTGCCCTGGTTATCGAGCCGGGTTTCGTAAATCCGCCTCATTGAGTAGTAATTGCATCACCCTTAACGGCAACGAAATGCTATCATAGAAAGGACACTACTACGCCACTGATACCGGCTTGTTCGGCCAAAACCCGTCAAGTCTGGACAGATCGGACAACATCATCGACCCGGAGCAGCATGGAAAACCACTTCAACAATAACGTACGCAACCTGGCAATCATCGCCCACGTCGACCACGGCAAGACCACCCTGGTGGATGCCCTATTGAAGCAGAGCCAGGTATTTCGTGAGAATCAGCAGGTTGGCGAGCTCATCATGGACAGCAACCCCCTGGAGCGGGAAAGAGGCATCACCATCTTGGCCAAGAACGCCTCCATCATCTACAAAGGGGTCAAGATCAACATCATCGACACACCGGGCCACGCCGACTTCAGCGGTGAGGTTGAGCGCATCATGAACATGGCCGACGGCTGCTTGCTGCTGGTCGACGCTGTCGACGGGCCGATGCCCCAGACGACCTACGTCTTGAAAACGGCCCTAAGCCAGAACGTCACCCCAATGGTGGTTATCAACAAGACCGACCGGGCCGAGGCCCGGGTTGCTGAAGTCGTCGACTTGGTGCAGGACCTGTTCTTGGAGTTGGCCACCAAGCCGGAACAACTGGACTTCCCCGTACTGTACGCATCTGCCCGGGAAGGTCACGCGGTAAGCGACCCGGATGCCGAGCCTAAGGACATGCAGCCTCTTTTCGACGCCATCCTGGAGCATGTCCCGCCGCCGTCGGGAGACCCGGACGCGCCCTTTCAGATGCTGGTGGCCGCCTTGGATTATGACAACTACCTGGGCCAGGTGGCCATCGGCCGGGTAACTCGTGGAACCATCCGCTTGGACGACCAGGTTTCCCTTTTGGGCCGGGACGGGCAGTCTTCCCAACACAAGCTGGACCGGGTGTTCGTTTTCCGCGGACTAGGGCGCTCGGAAGTAGAGGAGGCCCAGGCTGGGGATATCGTCGCCGTTACCGGAGTCGACAACGTGGCCATCGGCGACACCATCGCGGACCTTGAAGGCGCCGAAGCTCTTCCCACCATCCACATCGATGAGCCGACGGTCGAGATGACCTTCGGTGTCAACACCTCGCCCTTCATGGGCAGAGACGGGACGCACTCCACGTCGCGAACGCTCTACGATCGCTTGATGAACGAGCTTCGCACCAACGTAAGCCTGCGTGTCGAGACCACAGACACCACCGACGTGTTCCTGGTGTCTGGGCGCGGCGAGCTTCATCTGTCCATCTTGGTGGAAACCATGCGCCGGGAGGGCTTCGAGTTCCAGGTGTCCAAGCCCGAGCCGGTGACCAGGGTGGTGGATGGAAAGGTCCACGAGCCTTATGAACGGTTAAATATCACCACCAAGGACGAGTTTATCGGCGCGCTGACTGAATACCTTTCCGGCCGCTTGGCCCAACTGGTGGACATGAAGTACGATGACGCCGGCAACGTCGATCTTGAATACCTGATGCCTACCAGGGGACTGATCGGGTTTACGTCTTTCTTCCTACGCACCACCCGGGGCAACGGGCTGCAGAGCAGCGCGTTTACCGAATACCGGCGGATGGAGGGGGAGATAAAGGCGGCTAACACCGGTGTCCTGGTGGCCTGGGAGGCCGGCGTGGCCGTAACTTACGGACTGCTGAACGCCCAGGGCAGGGGCGATACTTTCATCGATCCCGGCACACCGGTGTACGAGGGCATGATTGTTGGCACGCACCGTCGTGAAGGGGACATCCCCATCAACGTGTGCAAGGAAAAGCACCTGACCAACATGCGCTCCTCCACCGCCGACATCACCCGGCGGCTCAACGCCACCGTCCGAATGAGCCTGGACGAAGCATTGGACTTCATCGCCTCCGACGAACTGGTGGAGGTCACCCCGCAAAACTTCCGCATGCGCAAGAAGGTGCTGTCCACCTCAGGCCGCTCCCGCCACCGCGCCAACGCCGCCAGGGATAGGGCCGGGGCTGTTTAGCGGCCACATCGCTTTAGTGTTGTGCCTCGCTGTTGAGTCCTTCGACATGCTCAGGACGAACGGCTAAGACGAATCCCTCTGTTAGTGGAACAGTTATCTCTTATCGGTCAACTTTCCCCGTTCTTGGTGAGTGGGTCACAAGAGTTATAATCCCGATTAAGTACGGCCCCAGGGGACCCGAATCTATGCCGTCGTTATGTAAAGGAAATTTTAATGGTGATGGAAGTCGCTATTCTGGACGTAAAGCCCGACCTATCCCACGACTTCGAGGCTGCCTTCACCCAAGCCCAGACGATCATCGCTTCGATGGCGGGCTACGTCTCCCACCAATTGCAAAGGTGCCTCGAGACGCCCAACCGGTACATCCTCCTAGTTAAATGGCAAACCCTTAGAGGACCACACCCAAGGCTTTCGAGGCTCCCCCGAGTACCAGGAATGGCGCCGCCTGCTCCACCACTTCTACGACCCGTTTCCTAAGGTGGAGCATCATGAGGCAGTGGCGTTAGATTAGGTGGCTGGGCGTTCCGGATCCCACCCTATCCCCCAACATCGACACCGCACGCCTGACCCTGTATCATAGCTGCCACCGCGTTTAATCCGTAATTGAACCTTCAGATAAGAGGAGATACCCATGCGTGAAGTCGCGATAGTTGCACCGGTCAGGACCGCTGTGGGGAACTTTGGGGGCGGCATGCGAGATGTTTCCGCCGCCGAGTTGGGCAGCATCGTCATCCAGGAAGCGTTGAGCCGGGCCGGATTGGACGCCGAGAAGGTGGACGACGTTATTCTGGGGCACGGGTATCCCAGCGGCGAGAACCCGGCTATCGGCCGTTTGGTCTCCCTGAAAGCCGGACTGCCCATCGAGGTGCCCGGATACCAATTGGACCGCCGCTGCTCATCGGGGCTGCAGGCCATCCTCAATGCGGCCATGCTAATCCAAACGGAGAACGCCGACGTCGTCATTGCCGGGGGCGTGGAAAGCATGAGCAACGCCGAGTTCTACTCCAACGAGTCCCGCTGGGGCGCGCGCTTCGGCTCGGTTACTTTCCACGACCGCCTGGCCAGGGCTAGGGAAACGATCTCGCCCGAAGAACGGTTCGGCGTCATTTCCGGAATGGTTGAGACGGCCGAAAACCTGGCCAAGCAATACGAGGTTTCCCGGGCAGAGCAGGACGAATACTCCCTGCGCAGCCACCAACGGGCCGTCGCCGCCTCCGAGTCTGGGAAGTTCGCCGCCGAGATTGTTTCCGTTCCCATCCCCCAGCGCCGGGGCGACCCAGTGTCCTTCGACAAGGACGAGGGCCCCAGGAGCGACACTTCCATGGAAGTATTGGGACGGTTGCGTCCGGTGATGGCCGACGGCACGGTGACCGCAGGCAACGCCAGCAGCCAGAACGATGCCGCCTCGGTTTGCCTGGTCGTCGCCGCAGACAAGCTGGAAGAGCTGGGGTTGAAGGCCATGGGATACCTGAGAGGGTGGGCCGTCACCGGCTGCCACCCGGCCTACATGGGGATCGGCCCGGTGAGCGCAGTCAGCAAAGTCATGGGCAAGATCGGCATGTCCCTAAGTGACATGGACCTCATCGAGCTGAACGAAGCCTTCGCCGCCCAGGTGCTGTCGGTGCTCCGGGAGTGGAAGCTGCCCAACGACGACAAACTCAACGTGAACGGCTCCGGCATCTCCCTGGGTCACCCCATCGCCGCCACCGGCGCCCGCATCCTAACCACTCTGCTGCACGAGATGGAACGCAGCGACGCCCAGTTCGGCCTAGAAACCATGTGCGTGGGCGGCGGACAAGGCGTCGCTGCGGTATTCGAGCGAAAAAGCTAGCTATCAGCGGTTAGCCGTCAGGACACCCAATCCTCAACGTTGTAGGATGGGGCCGCTGAATGCTGAAAGCTGATCGCTACCAGGAGATTCAATGGCCATCAACAACGATATCGCCGACATCTTGGTAATTGGAGCCGGGGCGTCCAGCGCGGCTTTTTGCTGGAGCTTGAGCCAGGCGGGGATCAACGTGGTCTGTTTGGAGCAGGGCGGATGGCTTCCCCAGAACGCCTTCCCCACCACCGACCCCGATGCTCAGCTTCACTTACAGACCGATTTTAACTTTAATCCCAACGTCCGCAAGTTGCCTGAAGACTACCCGATTAACGAATCGGAAACTCCCATCGCGCCCTTGATGTGGAATGGGGTCGGCGGCGGCACTATCCACTGGGGCTCCCACATCCCCCGGTTTCACCCCTCTGACTTTCTCCTCAAAACCCAGGACGGCGTAGCCGACGACTGGCCGCTGACCTACGAGGAGCTTGAGCCGTATTACGACCTTAACGATCGGATGACCGGGGTATCCGGCCTCAATGGCGACCCCGCTTATCCTCCCAAGCCGGAGCGGCCCTGCCCGCCCTTGTCCATCCGCGCCAGCGGGAGAGCTCTTGCCAAAGGTTTCGACAAGCTGGGCTGGCACTGGTGGTCTTCGGACAGCGCCATCTCCTCGGTGACCTACGACGGCCGGGAACCGGATGCCGTCGGGCACCTAAGGTCTTCGGCGGGGGCCGACCTGAACTACTGGCCGAAAGCGGTGAACCAGGGGACCCGGCTGATTACCTACGCCCGGGTTCGGGAGATTCTGGTTGACCAGTCAGGCCAGGCCACCGGCGCCCTGTATTACGACCGGGAAGGAAATCTACAGGAGCAGCGGGCCAAGGTTGTGGTGATGGCCGCCAACGGCGTCGGCACCACCCGGCTGTTGCTTAACTCCAAGTCGGTTTTGTTCCCCAACGGTCTGGCCAACAGCTCCGGGCTGGTTGGGAAGAACCTGATGCACCACCCCACCGGCGTGATCCTTGGCATCTTTGATGAGTGGCTGGGCACCGATGAAGGCGCCCGGGGCAGTTCCATGCTAAGCCAGGAGTTTTACGAAACCGACCTGAGCCGGGATTTCGTCCGCGGGTACGAGATGCAGATTCTTAGCCAGGGGACGGCCCCTCTAAATGCCGCTTTGGGGGGCACCCAGGGCGAAAGGGTGCGCTGGGGGCCGGGTCATCATCAGGAGTTCCAGGAAAGGTTCGGCCACATCGCCGGTATCATCATCATGACCGAAGACCTGCCGGAAGAACACAACCGGGTGACTCTAGATCCGGAGATGACTGACAGCAACGGCATTCCCGCCGCCATGATCCAGTACGCCATCAGCGAGAATACGGACAAGATGCTGGGCCACGGCGTTGAAAGGGCCAAGGAGGTAATGGACGCTGCGGGGGCGAAGAAGGTGCTGTGGTCCCACCAGCGCCGCAACGCCGGCTGGCACCTGTTGGGCACCGCCAGGATGGGTGAAGACCCGGCGACCTCGGTGGTTGACCGGTGGGGCCGCGCTCACGACGTGCCAAACCTATTCATCATCGACGGCAGCATCTTCGTCACCGGCGCCTGCGTCAACCCGACCCCCACCATCCAAGCCCTGGCCCTTCGCACCGCCGACTACCTGAAAGGCGAGGGAAGGTCCATCCTGGAGTAACGACATGCCCCTTCCCCCTTTACGTGGGAAGGTTAGAGCCTGCCCTGATCCTTCGGTGGAAGGACGAAGGGATGGGGGTGAAACACCGCGGCTCCAAGAGATGCGGTCAACTCCTTCACATTGACACCCTATATCCGAAACCGTAGGATAACCTGGTGTTCAGGCATGGCGAATCGCCACTCATAGCCTTAGTGTACCGGACGATGATTTATAAAGTAGCGAGGTGATTTCTGATGGCCGACGTTTTTGGGACCGGTGAATTTCTTTACACCCACGTGCCCGATTGGGAGAAGCTACCCGATGGTATGACCTTCAAGGAGTGTCCCGGTGTTGCGGTGGACTCCCGGGACAACGTTTATGTCCTCACCCGTGGCGAACACCCCATCATCGTGTTCGATCAGGAAGGTAATTTTATACGCACGTTCGGTGAGGGCCACTTCAGCGCGAACCGCACCCACGGGCTGTACATCGCTCACGACGACTCCTTGCTAGTCGCCGACGACGGTATTCACACCATTCAAAAATTCGGTCCCGAGGGCGATAAGCTGATGGAGATCGGCGAGAGGAACCATCCCGCCCCGGCATGGAGCGGCCAGGCCTTCAACCGCCCTACTTCGGCCGCCATCATGCCCAGCAACGGGGACGTGTACATCTCCGACGGGTACGGCAACTCCCGCATCCACGTCTATTCCGGGTCCGGCGATTACAAATTCTCTTGGGGCAGTCCCGGCATCGACGCCGGCCAGTTCATCCGCCCGCATAACATCGCCGTGGACAGCGACGACCGAGTCTACGTGGTGGATCGGGAAGCTCACCGCATCCAGATATTCGACGCCCGGGGCAACTTCCTAAACATGTGGAACAACATCCACCGCCCCGACTCGATGGTGCTGTGGCAGGATCATATCTACGTCGGTGAACTGAACGGCATGGGCGGAGTTGACGAAGCGCCCGGGCTGGGCCACCGTGTGACCGTTTACGATCTGGAAGGCAACCGGGTCTGTATGTTCGGCAGCCCCGAAGAGGGCGAGGGCCCCGGTCAGTTCATCGCCCCCCATGGCATCGCGGTCGATTCCAAGGGCGCCGTGTACGTGTCCGAAGTGTCCTTCACCATCCGCGGCTCCAAGATGGACCCGCCCAAGGTGTTGCGCAGCTTCTCCAAGTACGCTAGGCAGTGGTAGGCGAGCGGTCAGCCGTTAGCTATCAACGCACCCCCCCACCTTAATCCTCCCCCGCAAGGGGGGAGGAGATTAGTCCCTTCCCCCTTTTCGGGGGAAGGTTAGGATGGGGGCGAAAACGCTACGCCGGATCCACGTAAAAACACCAACCCGCTCCCAAGACCGGCAGGTGATTTAAAAGCTGACAGCTTTTTCCTGGAGGAGATTTCGATTGCAAGACGTTGGTGAAACTACCACCGTTGTTTGGAACGACGCTTTAGAAGCAATTGAGCGCTGCTATGAGTTGGGCTGGGGCGACGGGCTACCCTTGGTGCCGCCGACCCAGGGCCGGGTAGCCCAGTTTTTGGAGGCGGCGGGCAAGGCATCGGGTGAAGTAGTCGGAGAGATCCCCGAGCGGCGCCGCGAGATCACGGCGGGAAAGGTGGCCGCCAACGCCGTGATGGCCGGGTGTTTGCCCGAGTACATGCCGGTGGTGCTGGCCGCTACCGAGGCGATGCTGGCCCCGCCTTTCAACCTAGTCGGTCCTTCTTCCAGCATGGGCGGATCTGCGGTGCTGGTTATAGTGAACGGACCGGTGGCACAAAAGATCGGCGTCAACTCCCGAAACAACCTTTTCGGGCCGGGAAACCGGGCCAACGCCACCATCGGCCGGGCAATTAGGCTGATCTTAATGAATGCCTGCGCCGCCATCCCCGGACTGTTCGACCGCAGTGTGATCGGGCATCCCGGCAAGTACACCTACTGTATCGCCGAGGCTGAATCCGAAACCCATTGGAACCCGCTACACGTGGAACGAGGCTTCAAAACCAGCCAAAGTACGGTCACCGTATTCGCCTCGGAAAGCCCCCGCCAAGTCCGTTCGGTTGGGCATCCCGAGGCCATCCTGCACGCCATCGCCGACACGGCCTCCTCTCTGGGGACCAACATGTCAACCTCGGGATCGGTGGGTAGCCGGGACGCCGGGGTTCGGCAAGGGGAGATCGTGGTCACCGTCGC
>Ga0207963_1001678_pt1 | contig 11520 bp, 12 predicted proteins | sample Knorr_S15_td_NAD_FD_185604 | JGI IMG/M metagenome (GOLD analysis project Ga0207963, IMG submission 185604) | Marine microbial communities from Southern Atlantic Ocean transect - Knorr_S15_td_NADW_ad_2500m_LV_A (SPAdes) (version 2) | ecosystem: Environmental > Aquatic > Marine > Oceanic | place...
CGTGGAACAACAATTGAGCAAAATGATGTCCGCATCCATACTGTTGAACATGCCCTGGCAGCAGTAACAGGATTACGGATTGATAATATACTTATTGAATTAAATGGCAAGGAACCTCCAGTGATGGATGGCAGTGCCAAGGACTTTGTGGAGGCACTTTTAGATGGGGGCGTGGTTTTTCAGAATAAAGAACGCAAAGTCTTGGAAATAAATCGTGCGGTCAACTATACCGATTATTATCGGGATATCGATATTCATGTAATCCCATCTGACCGTTTCCGAGTCACTTTTATGGTAGAATACCCTCTTCCAGCGTTGGGTACGCAATATGAAGCAATCTATAATATGGAGGAAGATTTTGCTGTTGAAGTAGCCCCGGCCAGGACATTTTGTTTTCTTAGTGAGGTCGAAATGTTAAGGGAACAAGGGTTGATTAAAGGCGGTGCATTGGATAATGCGTTGGTAATTGTAGATAAAAAGATAGATAAGAATGAGATAGAACGTTTGCGCAATCTCTTTGGTATAGAAGAAACTATAATTCATGGTGTAAATGGTATTTTAAATGGAAAAGTATTGAGATTTAAAAATGAACCTGTTCGTCATAAAACTTTGGATCTCATTGGTGATTTAGCTTTGCTGGGAGTTCCCATCAAAGGACATGTGACTGCTGCGAGAGCTGGACATGCAAGCAATGTTGAATTTGTAAAGAAACTGAAAAAAGAATATTCTAAAGAATTAGATATGTTATGGAATGGGAATATTGATGGATGACCTGCTGAAAAAAACAAATTATGATATTCAGGATATCCTAAAAATCCTACCTCATCGTTATCCCTTTGTTCTCATCGATCGTATTGTTGAAGTAAAACCCGGTAAATCAGTAATCGCTATAAAAAACGTGACATTCAATGAACCATATTTCCAAGGGCATTTCCCGGGTCAGCGGGTCATGCCGGGTGTTTTATCTCTTGAGTCTCTGGCTCAGACTACTGCTTTTTTGATGCTGTATGAACTGGACGATCCATTAAAGAAAAATATGTTTATTTCTGGATTAGACAAAGTTCGTTTTCGTCGATTGATTACACCAGGGGACCAACTAATTCTTCATATTAGATTATTAAATAAAAAACTCAACCTATATAAATTTTCCGGTACATGCACGGTTAATGACAAGATAACAGTAGAAGCTCTGATATTCTCGAGTTTAGTTGACCGTATGGAGGTCTAAAATTTCTCTCCAGATTCACCCCACAGCTATTGTGGATTCCAAAGCTGAAATGGGAAAAGGTGTATCTATTGGGCCTTATTCCATCATAGACTCAAATGTGATCATCGGTAACGACACTATGATTGGTAATCATGTAACGATTGCACAGGGGAGCCGCATCGGTGCGGAATGCAAAATTTTTCATTCCGCATCCATTGGAGAAATTCCCCAAGATATGAAATTTGCCGGCGAACAAACAGAAGCTATTATTGGGGATAGAACCACTATTCGCGAGTTTGTTACTGTCAACCGGGGGACAAAAGTCACTGGGAAGACTATTATCGGTTCCGATTGCCTTTTTATGGCCTATGTTCATATTGCACATGATTGTCTTATTGGTGACCATGTTATTATGTCCAATATGACCACCCTTGGCGGTCATGTAGATATAGGTGACTGGGTATCTCTCAGTGGTGGAGTTATGGTTCATCAATTCTGTAATATTGGTGAGCATGCGTTTATTGGGGCTGGCTATTGGGCAGTGCAGGATGTACCACCCTACATCCTTGCTGCGGGAACACCTCTGAGATTTAAGGGCATTAACAGCATTGGTTTAAAACGTCGTGGATTTTCTATCGAGGAAAGAAAAACTATTAAGGATATTTATAAACTGTATTTTAAGTCTGATGTAAACCGGAAAGGTTCTCTATCGAAAATAAAAAACGATTTTCCAGACTCTAAGTATAAAACCTGTATTCTGGATTTTATTCAATCCAGTGAGCGGGGCATTATTTAATTATAATATGAGATTTTATCTGATAACACTCGTTTTAGCGGGTGTAATCCTGTCTGCTCAGCAAGCGAATTTCCGGTTTGATGATTTAGATAGAGAAGCGGCTCGTAATATTGCATTTCATTCATCATACTGGCTTAGTAATCATCCGCAGTTAGATCCAAATGATAATCATCGCTTGGTGATAAACGGAGGATTTTCTTTCTATTTTAGAAAAATCCATGGTACTAGATGGGTCTTACCGGATCTTGATATAGCTGTCCGGATTACCCGAAATCTTTCTTTAACTGCTAAACTATATGGCTTTCAGGTGGATAAAGATGCCCCGCAGGTAATTGGCAGTGGATTCCAGTACTATTTTGGCAATGAGGATAATAAAGCTTGGGTAACCTCATTTCAACGGGTTGATCTAAAGGGGATCGCTCATTTTCGACTGACATCTATTACTATGAATGTCCAGAAATGGTTTTCGGGGTCTTTTTTAAATTACAGTATTGGTGCTGGCGCTAATATCTTCAGAGAAAGATCTTACTATCACTCAACGGAAATACCTGGAAGAATTGAAGGCGAATCCAAATATTTTGATCTTGATGCCATAATACCTTTTAAGGGGTTCCGGTTAGGGGCAGGAATTAAAATTCACCCTGAGAGTCAATTATTTCGAACCTATATCATGAAAGATTTTTTTTAATGCAAAAAACAATATCGATCTTGGGTTCTACTGGTTCGATTGGTGTGAATGCATTGAATGTCGTCCGGCATTTATCCGATGAGTTAGATGTTGTGTATTTATCAGCACATACCAATGCAGAACGTATGGTAGAACAATGCCGTGAATTTCATCCTCAGACAGTGGTTATGACTGATGAAAATGCAGCCGAAATTGTTCACACTGAACTGATCGTAGATGGAATTGAGGTTCGCTCCGGTCGGAGAGGACTTTTAGATTTGGCCGGCAGGAAGGACGTGGATGTGATGTTGAATGGTTTGGTAGGAGCCCTAGGAATGGAACCGACATTGGAGGCGATACTTGCTGGCGTGGATGTTGCTTTATCCAATAAAGAAAGTTTGGTGATGGCAGGAGATATTATAACGAAGACTATGGAAAAAACCGGAGCTCGCCTATTCCCGGTTGATAGCGAACACTCTGCTATCTGGCAATGTTTAGTAGGAGAATCATTGGAGGATGTCCGTAGAATTATTTTGACAGGTAGTGGTGGTCCATTCCGAACTCGATCGATCGATACATTTGGAGATATAACAATTGATGAAGCCCTAAACCATCCCAATTGGGACATGGGAAAAAAAATAACTATTGATTCAGCCACAATGATGAACAAAGGCTTAGAGGTAATTGAAGCTTACTGGCTGTTTCAACTTGATCCATCCCAAGTTGATATTGTAGTTCATCCCCAATCCATCATTCATTCTATGATAGAATTGAAAGATGGCTCTATTAAAGCTCAATTGGGGGTGCCCGACATGAAGGTCCCCATACAATATGCGCTGATGTACCCCCGGCATGCGGAGGCTCCTTGGGAAAGGCTGAATTTTATGGAATGCGGGGATTTGACTTTTCAGCCACCAGATTCAGAACGATTTCCATGCATTAAGTTAGCCTATGATGCAATCGATCAAATGGGGACAGCTCCAGCTGTATTAAATCTGGCTAACGATTATGCCGTGGATAGTTTTTTGAATGGTAAAATCAGGTTTACGGATATTCCTAAGATCATAAAAAATGCGATGGAAAAGCATAAATGGCTAAAAAATCCATCGCTTAATGATTTGAAAGTGTTAAACAAGTGGACAAAATTGTACGTAAACAATTATTCCTGATTTGGAACTTTAAACCGATTTTAATGTAGATTTCACTAATGGGTAATATTTCATGATTTTTCTTTGGGCTACAATCTTAGTTTTGGGCGTACTCATCTTCGTCCATGAATTGGGTCATTATCTCGCAGCACGATCTGTTGGAGTCCGGGTGGAACGATTTTCCATTGGATTTCCCCCTCGTTTTATTTCCTTTAAATCTGTTGATAATGGCTGGGATGTACGCGTTTTCTTTTATCGCCGTCATCAAACCAAGATTTCGTGGAGACCTGTTTTTGAAACTCACTTTTCTAGCCCCGGGAGGATTGGGAGTACCACTGAATATGTTTTAGCACTTATACCTTTGGGTGGTTATGTGAAAATGGCCGGAGCCATTGATGAGAGCATGGATACAACAATAACCCATGCCCCAGATGAATTAATGAGCAAATCATTTTGGGCAAAGCTCTGGGTTTTGAGTGCCGGTGTGATCATGAATATAGTAACCGCTTTCGTTTTGTTTAGTGGAATAGCTTATGTACAGGGAAGACCTGAAGTGCTGACTAAGCCAGTAATTGCTGAAGTTCGCCCGGATATGCCCGCTGAAGCTGCCGGATTAAAACCCGGGGATAAAATTACCACCGTTAATCATGAATCAATTGCTTCGTGGAGTGAACTGCAATCCGCTATTAATAAGGTTCCTGACACCCCAATTACAATTACATTATTGCGCGGGACAAAAGAGATGGAATTTTCATTAACTACATCTCATTATATTGTTCCCAGAGAAAATGGTGTTGATACCTTGGGTGTTATCGGCATTATCCAGGAATCTGTATACCACCCAATAACACTTGGACAAGCAGTTGTATCCGGATATATTGGAACTATGAACAGCTTTGGAATGATTTTTTTAACTTTCGAGATGCTGAGCAATGGCTCTGCTTCGATGAAAGATCTTGGTGGACCGATTCTGATTGCTCAGTTAGCAGGACAATCCGCACAAGCTGGGTGGGCACCATTACTCACATTTATGGCACTAATCAGTGTTAATCTTGGGTTTATTAATATTCTACCTATTCCCGGTTTAGATGGTGGACATATTCTAATTATTATAATAGAAAGTATTATCAGACGACCCTTAAGTATCAAAGCCCGTATGGCAATTCAGCAAGTGGGCATGGCTTTTCTACTATTATTGATGGTAACAGTGATGTTTAACGATATTTCCAGATTGTTGAATTAGTCCACATTAGCCAATTCTAGGTTAAGCGACCCAAACTTCAATTTTATACTTATTTTTACAGGAAGTTTATCAATTTCTGTTGAGTACCAAATTGTTAATTGTCCTGCGTTTTTAAATGGTTTTCCATCAGTTCGTTTAGGAGTCACTTTTAGGGCATCGAATTCACCTGCGGGGACACGGATTGTTTCAATGGATGAAACATCAAATTGCAATTGAGTGATTTTTCTGCCATCAATTGTGTTCAACTGGAATTTATTTCCCGGGCTCAATGTTTTTTTCCTAAATAAGTAGATCAGGGAATAAGGATCATGAACAGGATGGGCATAAGAGATTGTGTCTTTTTTATAAATAAAAATATTTTCTTCCGGGAGAAATTGAGTGAAAGAATCATGTTTATATTTTCCTTCACGAACGACTTTTTTTACGGAAATAGGTGTCCATGTTTTTGAGTCTACCTCTATGTTGATTTTATCATTTATTGGGAATATATAATCAGTTACGGATATAGTTTTCGCTTGGTATAAAATGTGAATGACAGAACTCTTACCACCTATTTGTTGTTCACTGATCTTTAATTCTGCTTCTGCTACATGTATTCCACTAAAGTAGGCATGGTAATTAAGTGATTCGGTCCAGCGATCAGTTTGTCCGAACAAGACACAGTAAAAAAGTAAAGGTATACTGATTTCTCTCATCGAGTGATTATGAAATCACCATCTTGGTATTGATATATTGTTGATGCGTCTCCGGATATTTTACCATCTTCGATCATAAGCTTAATTTTATTGCCAAATGTTATTGATATGTCATGGGGAATTTCTAATGGTTGTTCTCCAGACCGGTTAACACTGGTTGTGATAATTGGCACTTTACATGATGATGATAAAGCTTTACAAAACGGATGATTTGGAATACGAATTCCGAGAGAATGGCCAGAGCCTAGAATAATATCATGGACCACCCCTGGGTTCACCGGTACAATCACAGTTTTAGCTCCGCCCAGTATTTTTAATGCTTTTTCTAGATCGGGGGATTGAAGATTAATCCACCTTGTAGCGATCTTTTTATCTGTAGCTAAGACGCTCATAGGTCCTGTTCGTTTTTTTAATCTATTCACTTTATTAATTGCATCCTTATTTGTTGCATCTGCACCAAATCCGTAAAGTGTATCGGTAGGATATATAATAACTCCGCCAGAAAGCACGATATCTAGGGCAGCTTTCAACGCATTATCATGTTGCCAGTTTATTTGGTTCAATTTGATTTTTCTGGTTTAGTTTTCCACCTTCGGTGAAACCAGAAATACTGCTCTGGATAGGCATGTATGAGTTTTTCCAGTATTACTGTATATGCTTGGGTGATTTTTTCTGTTGTATCATCTCCGGCAATGATTGGCAGGAATTCCAGCTGGTATTTTTGAAAGCCCGTTCGAACACAAACACTAAATATCATAGGAGCATTTGTATTTTTATGGAAAAGAGCCGCACCTTTTGGTGTGGAAGCCGGCATACCGAAAAAATCAATGAAGACACCTTTTTTCTTTGCATCCTGATCGCTCACTAGTCCAAGAAGTTTGTTCTCGTTGAGGATAGCGTACATTTTTTCAAGCGGTTCCTTCCGAAATATATGTTTCACACCGCTCAGTTCACGTTGTTCCTGAAAGAATTTATTTGCACCTTGATTTCGCTGACGATGGGCAACACCAACAAGTTTGTAATTATTAAGTCCCAGCCACACACCCAGCATTTCCCAGACACCAAAATGAGCGGAAATAAAGACAACTCCTTTCTTTTGTTTAAGGGCATCGTCCAACACATCTTTTCCGTGAATATCATATTGAGCGGTTTCCCATGCTCCAGGAAACGCTAAGAATTGTATAAAATTATAAGCGAAAAATTGATAAGAGTTTTTCAATGTATTTTCAATCCACCCTTCTGATTGATTCGGGAAGGCTCTCATCAGGTTTCTCCGAGCTAGATTCTTTCGTTTTGGTATGTGGTGATATCCCAAACTGGCGAGCCATTGAGCCAGGTGATATTGTGAAGATATTGACAATTGCGAGATAAACTTTCTCAGGTTCATAAGGAACTGGTATGTCAATTGTTCTGAAACTTTCATAGCCAGCGGGAAGTTTAGCTGTTAAAATCTTATCGAATCAGGGAATAAATACTGGATTGGTTGTAGACAAATTACAAGAAATAGAGTGAAATTTAGCTTACATGAGAATAGTTTTTATTTATCTTACTGTTTGGTTATCCATTCTTTATTCCCAGATTGTTTATCGAGTTCCAATTGAGGGGACCATTGATCTGGGTCTTCCACCATTTATAGAACGGTCTATCAAAGAAGCGGAATCAAACAGTGCGGATGCAATTATCTTTGAGATCAATACATTTGGTGGACGGGTAGATGCCGCAACTCAAATCAAGGATGCTATTATGGACTCAAGGGTCAAAACAGTAGCGTTTATTAATAAACGGGCAATTTCTGCCGGAGCTCTTATTTCTCTATCGTGTGAGAAAATTTATATGACTGGAGGAGCAACGATTGGTGCTACTACGGCTGTTGATATGTCTGGAAAAAAAGGCAGTGAAAAGGTCATCAGTTATATGCGTGAAGAAATGGCTGCTACAGCGGAAAAGCGAGGCCGCAGTAAGGATATAGCCCGTGGCATGGTGGATGAGGAATTGGAGTTCCAAAAGAAAGTAAAACGAGAGTATATTACTGAAGATGGTGAAGTTGATACCATTAAGACTGTAAACTATTTTTTAATTCTCAACGATGATACAATGTATGTTAATGATATTGAGGGCCGAAAACAGGGGAACCTGATAACTCTGACAACTGAACAGGCCCTGAAATACCGCATGGCAGATAAAATAGCAGAAACATTCGATGATGTGCTTGATTCACTTGGCCTGTCAGGTGCTTCTGTGTATGAAACAAGTGAAAACTGGTCGGAGTCCATCGTGCGATTTCTAACTAATCCAGTGGTGGCATCTCTTTTAACAACGTTTGGATTTCTCGGAATTTTGTTTGAACTGCAGAGTCCAGGCTGGGGTGTTCCCGGTACGGTTGGCCTGACCTGCCTGATTTTATCACTGGGAGCTTCATATATTGCCGAATTAGCCACCATGACCGACTTTCTCATTATTATAGCAGGATTAATGTTTCTTGTCTTGGAAACCTTGGTGATTCCCGGATTTGGAATACCTGGAATTGTCGGAATCGTAATGATTCTGTGGGGCTTATATTTGTTGTTGTTGCCCGATGTCCCTGTTGGAGAAGAAGTATTGAGTCAAGCCACCACTGGCCTGCTTATCGGAATTCTTGGGGGTATAGCAGGTTTAGTTATTTTATTCAAGGCTATGACCAGAACAAAATTTTGGATGGATTTAACTTCCCCAAGTATCCAGAGTCGTGATGAAGGGTACACAACAACCTTGGGTTGGGAAAATTTAGTAGGAGAAGACGGCGTTGCTGATACAGACTTGCATCCTTCAGGGTGGGTTAAAGTAAACGATCAGCGAATTTTTGCTGTTAGCGAAGGAGCATTCGTCAATAATAATACTGTAGTAACCATTCTATCGGTCGATGGAAACCGGGTTGTTGTTCGTGAGAAATCAAAGTAGGTAAAAAGGAGAAATATTATGCCTGTTATTCAAATAGCATTACTGATTTTTGTTGTACTATTTATTATTCTGTTCTTTTATTTTGTGCCATTGGGCATGTGGGTCCAGGCGGTTGTCTCACTGGGATTGGGCCATATACGAATTGTTGATTTGATCCGAATGCGTCTACGGAAAATTTCGCCGCGGCTGGTGGTTGATGGTGTTATTAACACTCATAAAGCAGGCCTGACGAATATTTCAACAGATATGCTGGAAACCCATTACCTTGCTGGCGGAAGCGTTGTTAACGTTGTGGCTGCATTAATTGCTGCAGATAAAGCTAATATTCCTCTTCAGTTTGCAACTGCCACCGCTATCGATTTAGCCGGTAGAGATGTAAAAACGGCAGTACAAACCAGTGTATATCCAAAAGTGATTGATGCGCCCGCTTCCGGGACACTGGCCGCCGTAGCGAAGGATGGCATCGAAGTGAAAGCAAGGGCCAGGGTTACCGTTCGTACGAATATTCCTGGCCTTGTAGGAGGAGCCACTGATGATACTATTATTGCACGCGTGGGAGAAGGAATTGTGAGTGCGATTGGCTCAGCTACAACTTATTCTGATGTCTTGGAAAACCCGGATAGTATTTCTAAATCTGTACTAAACAAGGGTTTGGACTCTGGAACAGCATTTGAGATTTTATCCATTGACATAGCAGACCTTGATGTAGGTAAAAATATTGGTGCCAGTCTGCAAGCGGATCAAGCAGAAGCTGATCTTCGTGTCGCCCAGGCAAGAGCAGAAACCCGGAGAGCTATGGCGGTTGCTGAAGAACAGGAAATGATTGCAAAGACTCAGGAAATGAGAGCAAAAGTGGTGGAAGCAGAATCTGAAGTTCCTAAAGCCATGGCGCAGGCTTTCCGTGAAGGTAACATGGGCATTTTTGACTATTACAATATGAAAAATATTGTGGCTGATACTGGAATGAGAGATTCCATTGCCGGGCCTAAGGATGGATCGACTTCTGAACCAGATGTTCACGATCATGATTAACAACTATTAAATGCCAAGTCAGATATTATAATCTAATGGGAAACTGGATCTTTCTAATATTGCTTTACCTGCTGTTTGGCTGGATGAAGAAAAAACACCAGGCCAAATCAAGAAAAGAGATTGAAAGCCAGGAAGATTGGGATACGGAAACACCACCGGCTTCTAGATTTGGTGTGCTTGATGAATTTCTGAAACCGCAGGCTAAATCGACAAAAGAGACTGAAAGCCAGGAAGATTGGGATACGGATACGCCACCGGCTTCTGGATTTGGTGTGCTTGATGAATTTCTGAAACGTAAGGGTTTGATGGATGAGGATGAAAAACCGGAAGAGCCTATCCCGCAAGAGAAAAAAGAATACTTGGATAGTCAGCCTGCTGTTGCCATGGAAGATGCAGATGATACTGATTACGCGGAGAATATCGATAGACTGGATGAGTTAGAATCGATCACGGAAGAAATAGAATCATTCAAAGATCATATCCTTGAATCTAGACTTGCATCACGTCACAAATCACAACCTACACATTCCGTATCTACATCTATTAATGCAGTGCGGATGCTGAATAATCCAGGAACTTTAAAGGATGCTATTATAATTAAAGAGATACTGGACAAACCCAGATCATTGAGACGTAAAATACGCTAGAATTTAATTAGATCAACTTATCAAATATTTCCCGGGCCTCTTTCTCCAGATCTTCCACACTGCTGTTGTTTGGGATTATAAAATCAGCCATGTGAACCTTATCTTCGTCCGGCCATTGCAGATCCAGCCGCTTCATGAAATCTTCTCGGGTCATATTCCCGCGGCTCATGGCCCGTTCAGTCCGAAAGCGTAATAATGATGTCACAACGATTACATAATCCATGTGAGTGTCTGCACCGGATTCATATATAAGAGCAGCATCCAGCACAAAAATCTTATGTTTATCTTTAATAGACACATCACCGAATTGCTTATCAATTTCACGAAAAACATGGGGGTGTATGATATTGTTCAACAGTAGCTGATTATCTTCATCATGGAAGGCTACCCGGGCTAGTTTTTGCTTGTTGATTTTATTATCAGCGCCCAGTATATCCGTCCCAAATTCTGCAATGATATCATTCTGGGCAGTTTCATTGGTATCGATGATATTCTTAGCTTCCTTATCAGCGTTGAAAATGTAAGCACCCCATTGCTTGAAAAAGCGGCTTACTTCACTTTTTCCAGATCCTATTCCGCCGGTTAATCCAACTCTTAGCATATTATACCAATGCTTCCATAATGCGCTTTGTGATTTCCGGGATGGTTCCCAGACCATTCACCTCCTTTAGAAGGCCCTCTTTTTTATAATAATCTATTAATGGGGCAGTTTGTTGCCAATAAACCTGTTGACGCTTCCGTACTACCTCCGGGTTATCATCGCTCCGGCCTGACTCTTTTCCGCGTAGAACCAACCGCCTTACCAATTCATTTTCATCAGCGGTCAGACTGATGGCAGCATCAAGTTCATGATCGATATCATTCATGATGACGTTCAACCCCTCTGCCTGCGGCAGCGTGCGGGGAAATCCATCCAATAGATATCCGTATTGACAATCTGGCCGCGATATGCGATGACGAATAATATCCAGTAACACTTCATCAGGGACCAATTTTCCTTTATTCATAAATGTTTTTGCTTTCAGACCCACATCTGATTCAGTTTCTATTTCACCCCGGAGAATATTGCCGGTAGAAAGGTGGATAATATTCAGTTTTTTCTTAATGCGGTCAGCTTGTGTCCCCTTCCCAACACCCGGAGGACCCAT
>Ga0207963_1001688_pt1 | contig 11468 bp, 10 predicted proteins | sample Knorr_S15_td_NAD_FD_185604 | JGI IMG/M metagenome (GOLD analysis project Ga0207963, IMG submission 185604) | Marine microbial communities from Southern Atlantic Ocean transect - Knorr_S15_td_NADW_ad_2500m_LV_A (SPAdes) (version 2) | ecosystem: Environmental > Aquatic > Marine > Oceanic | place...
GTGGGCCTGTAGCTCAGGTGGCTAGAGCGCGGTCCTGATAAGACCGAGGTCGTTGGTTCAAGTCCATCCAGGCCCACCATTCAGAAAAGTAAAAGACCGGGACGATCGTCCCGGTCTTTTTTGGTTGTCGCCCGTTGTGAATCAACGCGGAATATTCTTCTCCACCCACTCCAGCTCCTCCTCCGCTGTGTCAAAGTAGTTGAAGCGGTGGAACAGTTTCGTCGGTCCCCGTGATTTTTGCAGTTCTTCCCGCTTGGCGGTTGTTGCGCGCTGGTCCACTACCATTGTCTCCGGGTCGATAACTACCCCATAAGAATTTTGGGCAGCGTCTACGCTGACGAACCCGTCTAGGACGTCGTTCAGGACTTGGTCTGTTTCCCTTTCCAGGGGGTCGCCCCAGCCGCCGCCACCGGCGGTGTGGACGCGAACAAGGTCTCCCTTCTTCCAGATGTTGTCGTCGGAGAAGGCCCTGATCTCTTTCTCCTGTGGCGTGCCTGGGTTCATGGCCACTCTAGATGTTCCGCCGCCCATGCCGCCGGCCACGCCCCAGGTGGGGAAAATGTTGTTCTCCACCCGTAGCCCAAAAGTCCCCTCGTCGGCCAGGATGCGCACGTCGCGGATTATTCCGCAGCCGCCACGGTACTTGCCGGGCCCGCCCGAGTCCTGGGCGATGGCGTAGCGCTCCATGCGCAGCGGGTACTCCATCTCCATGAACTCCCCGGGGTAGTTCTCGTTGTGACGGCTGTAGATGGCGTCCAGGCCGTCGGCGAAGGGACGGGCCCCGTGCCCAACAGCGATGCCGTCGGTGCAGAGCAGCCAATCACCGCCGGACTCCTTCATCCGCCAGTAGGCGATGACGTAGACCGCCGACCCGGCCATGACCTTGCCGCCCGTGGCCTCGGCCAGCAGTGCGCGGACCGAGCTCTTTAGCTTAGTAAAAGTGTGGGCCCGGCACCCAAGCGCCGCTGGCCAATCCGGCTGCAGGATGCTGCCCTGGCGCAGTTGGACCTCGTCGATAGCTGCCAGCAGGCCGTGGTTGGGCAGCAGTGATGTGTCGTATTGGTGGAAATATTGGCCGAAGTAGGCTGACAGGGCGCCGTCGCTGGCCAGGAAATTGATCGATCCGTCGGCCTGGTCGTCGCTTTCGGTGGCGTCCAGTGTGATCCGGTCTTTGTCCCGGCTGAGTTTCACGTGATAGGAGTACCACCGATCGCTGACTCCGGCGTGGTCCATGTAATCGCGGACGCTGAAGCTGCCTTGGGGGATGATCTCCAGCGACTTCTCACGGACCATCTTGGCCGTGTCGGCCTGGTCGGCGTCCAGGGAAGCCAGGGTGGTCTCTTTGCCGAAGCGTGCGAACATCTCCAGAAGCCGCTCTTGGGCACGATTGGCGGCGGCCATCAATGCCCGGGTGTCTCCCTCCAACAAGTCAGGGTACCGGGAGTTTCGGAGGATGATCCGGTAGGCCTCGTCGTTCAGCTTGCCCTGGTCGACGATCTTGATGGGCGGAACCAGCGTGCCGTCGTGGAATATCTCGGTGTTGGCCGGGCCGATGCTGCCGGGCCGGGAGCCGCCCAGGTCCCAGAAATGGGCGAAAGAGTGACAGTAGGCCACGACCTCGCCTTCAAAGAACACCGGGGCTAGAAATGTCATGTCAGGGGTGTGGGTGACGCTGCCCTTGGACAGATACGGGTCGTTGTACCAGTATAGGTCGCCCGGGGCCATGGTCTCAGCCGGATAGGTGTCCCAGACGCACTGGACCATGTCACTACCCATGGTGTCGCCGTACAGCTCATGGCCGTTCCGGTCCAGGAAATTGACCTGGTAGTCCTTCTTCTCGCGGATGAAGGCCGACATTGCAGTGCGCTCGATGAGCAGTTCGCATTCCAGCCGGGCCGCCCGCAGGGAGCCCCGGACCAGTTGCCGGGTCACGGGGTCCACGTTATGGGTCGATGTCATTTACAGTCTTGTCCTTCAATCGATTGCATGATGCAGTTGCCGTATTCATCGATCTGCCCGGTCCAGCCCGGATTTATCAGGACGGTAGAGTCCATGCCCTCCAGGATAGCGGGGCCTTCTATGCCTGAGCCTGAGGCCAGCAGGTCGCGGTCGTAGATTTTGCAATCGACAAAGCCGCCGGCCTCATCGAAGAAAACTGGCCGTTGGCCGGCGATGGCTTGCTCGGGTCCCACCAGTCCGCTGGGACGGAGGGGCATCTCAACGGAACCAACGTCTCCTGAGGCGGCAACCCGGAGCGTGACTATCTCCACCGGCTGGTCCAAGGCGAAGCCGTAGAGTTGTTCGTGATGGGTGTGGAACCCGTCAATCACGCCGTCGATGGCCTCCTTGGTCACTTTCGCCGCGCCGAAGGCCACCGTAACCTCCGAGCCTTGGTGGGTGTACCGGAGGTCGGCCCGCCGCGCGAACACGTGCAGGTCTTGAGGAACCCCTTCCTCGTTGAGCCAGGCCCGGCCCTCGGACTCCATCTCGGCATAGACACGCTCCATGCCCTCCGGGTCGTAGTCCGGCTGGGTCTGTAGCGATGTGCGGGCGTAGTCGTTCTTCAACTCGGCCACTAGCAACCCGTAGGCCGAGGCTATGCCAGGGTGCAGTGGAGCGATGACCTTGTTGATGCCCAGCAGTTTGGCCACGTCGATGGCGTGCATCGGCCCGGCCCCGCCGTAGGCGACCAGGGCAAACTCGCGGGGGTCGTGGCCTCGCTCCACGCTGACGTTGCGGATGGCGCCGGCCATGGTGTTGTTTGCGATGCTCAGGATGCCGCTGGCGGCGGTGTGCAGCTCCATGTCCAATGGGCCGGCGATCTTTTCCCGGATGGACTTGGCGGCGGCGTCTGCGTCCAGGGGCAAAGTCCCGCCGACGATCTGGGTGTTGATGCGGCCAAGCACCAGGTTGGCGTCCGTGACTGTCGGTGCAGTGCCGCCTTTTGCGTAGCAAACCGGGCCTGGGACAGATCCGGCGCTGGCCGGTCCAACCGTCAGGCTGCCGTAGGGCGAGACGTTGGCGATACTGCCCCCGCCGCAGCCGATGGTGGCGATGTCCAGCATGGGGAGTTGGATGGGCCAAGTGCCCAGCCGCCCCGCCAGGGTTGTGGTTGGGCGCCCCTCCCGCAGCAGCGAGACGTCGGTGCTGGTGCCCCCCATATCGAAGGATATGGAGTTAGCGACGCCCGTGTTCTCTGCGATCTGCAGCGTGGCCATCACCCCAGCGGCAGGGCCGGATAGGGCGGTGTGCACCGGCTGGCGGGCTGCGATGTCGGCGCCGATCATACCGCCGTTGGACTTCATGATAGAGAAGGAAGAGTCGACGGCGTTAGCGCGCAGGGAGCTTTCCAGGTTGCCGATGTAGATGCTCACTCTGGGCATGACGTAGGCGTTCAACACCGTGGTCATGGTCCGTTCGTACTCGCGGAAAACAGCCAAGACCTCCGAGGATATGGAGACCTGGGCGCTGGGGTACTCCTCCAGTATCAACTCCTTGGCCCGGTCCTCATGCTCTGGGTTGGCGTAGGAGTGCAGGAAGGAGACGGCGATGGATGTAATCTCGTCGGCCCGGAACTTGCGGGCGGCGGCCCGAACCGCTTCTTCGTCCAAAGGAATCAGGACCTCACCGTTGAACCCGGCCCGTTCCGCGACTTCGACGATGTCCCTTGGGCGCACCGGCCGGTCGGGTTTGACCCATGTCTGGGGGTTCACCAACCGCGGCGTCCCGTGGCGGCCGATCTCCAGCACAAACTTGAATCCTTCAGGCACCACCAGTCCCACCGGCGAGCCCTTGTTCTCCAGTATGGCGTTGGTGGCGATGGTCGTCCCGTGGAAAACGTGTTTGACCTGGGAGGGTTTCACCGAGTTTGCGGCCAGCACCTCCCGGAGTCCGGTCAGGAATCCGGTGCTGGGGTCGTCGGGAGTGGATGGGGTCTTGTGGACCCGTTGTTCGTTGGTAGCCAGGTTGCAGAGCACTATGTCGGTAAAAGTGCCTCCCACATCCACCGCAACCGAATAGTCGTCCATGTATCTTCAACCTTGATTTATTACTTGAATGAGAAATGGCGGGGATTATTCTAGCAAACCCACCAAGGTTGCGCGACGGAAACGCGTCCTCGCCGGTTCGGGCGGTGGTCCGTACCCCCAAGGCTGGGGCGAAACGGGTACCGGGTAGAGGTGACGCTCTGGGCGCTTCAGAAGAGCGGTATGCGGAGGTCACTGGCCGCTGAAAGCTAAAAACAGATACACGTCACCGTGTTTGTGATGCCTTTGGTCGCGTGTATATTATGCCGCAGGATAACGGCGATATCCTCCTGGATGTCTGCTTCCAGGTCCACCACGAAATCGTGGGGCTCAACACCTCGCGGGCCCTGTCGCCGGCGATGGCTCCCAGCCTCTGGATGACCTCCCCAGTGTTGGCGGGGTCGGCGTTGACCAGTATGAATGCGTTAGCCGCCACGGCGTGACCTCCTATTCTGTGGCGAATCTACTAGTTGGAAGTTACCCCTGATCCAATCTCGATTTAGGCGAAGCTTAGCACTGCAACAGCTTTGGAAATATTGGAAATAAGGGAATCTAGGCCGTCTAACTTGTCTGTTTCCTCCGATGTGATTATGCTGGCGACAAGATATTTGGGGGGTCGCAGACCGGCCAAGTTTGCGGCCCTAGTCCGGAAGTTTTCAAACGACACGAAGGAAGGTTCCAATGGCTAATATTATCTCCGCCAAAGACCTCAACGGCCTGTTACACGGTAAGTCCAAGTTCGCGCTCATCGATGTTCGGGAAGCAGGCGAATACAACAGTTCCCACATCGCCGATTCCAGCCTGATTCCCCGGAAGGAACTGGAATTCAGGATGGATGTCTCAGCCCCTGTGAAGGGTGAGCTACTGGTTATCTGCGACGACGACGGCCGCCGGGCCACGCTGGCCGCCGCGACGCTAGAAAGCATGGGCTTCAACAACGTGTCGGTCCTGTCCCATGGCATCAACCAGTGGTCAACCGAGGGCTTTCCCACCGAGTGGGGCAGCAACGTGATCAGCAAGGACTTCGGGGAACGAATGGAGGTTGAGCATCACGTCCCGGAGATCGAAGCAACCGAACTGCACGAACGAATCGAGCGCGGCGATAAGCTGGTGATCTTAGACACGCGGACCCCAGAGGAGTACCAGCGGTTCTGCATCCCCGGCGGCCGAAGCGTGCCCGGTGGCGAGCTGGCCCTGCGCGTTACCGACATCACCAAAGACCTGGACAAGGACACGACAATCATCGTTAACTGCGCCGGCCGGACCCGTAGCGTCATCGGCACCCGCGTGTTGCAACGCATGGGCTGGACCAACATCTTTGGGTTGAAGAACGGAACCTCCGGCTGGCTGCTGGCCGGCTACGACCTGGAGACCGGTGGCGACCGGCTGGGCCTGCCGGAACCCTCGAAAGAGGGCCTGGCCGCTGCCTTAGAGTATGCCGACCAGCTGGCCGAAGAAGACGGCGTCCGATACCTGGACGTGGACACTGTTCAGTCTATGCTGGACGAACGGAAAGAGAAGACCTGCTATTTCGTGGATGTCCGCACCACCGAGGAGTATGCCGCGGGTCACATCCCGGGCTTCCGTTGGTTCCCCGGAGGACAGGTGGTGCAGCGCTCCGACGATGTGCTGGTGGTCAAGAACTGCCCAGTGGTCTTCTGCTGCGACGGCAAGGCCCGCGCCACGTTCATCGCCTCTTGGTACCGGCAATTCGGGTTCGAAGAAGTATATGCTGTTGACGGTGGGTCGACCGCCTGGGCCGCGAGTGGACGCCGGTTGGAGTCCGGCTCCAGCGACGCGATACCCAGCGGTCTCGAGGCAGCCCGCGGCCAGGTGAATATGGTCTCGCCCCAGGAACTGGATGCCGCCAAACCGGCTTCGGTCATCTGCGTTGAGATCAGTTCGGATTTCGCTGCCGGCCACGTTTCCGGCGCCCGTTGGGTACCCAGAGGCTCCCTTGAGATGGAGATAGCCGGGATCGCACCCGACAAGAGCGCGGCCATCGCGGTTACCTGCAACAACGGCCAGAACGCGACCTTGGCCGGGGCAACCCTCAAGGAGATGGGCTACCAGGACGTCTCGGTCTTGGAGGGCGGCATCGCTGCCTGGCGGCAGGCGGGGCTAGGGGTGGAGCAGGGCCTGTCGGGAGTAATGCGCCCGCCCACGGACATCGTCCCGTCTGGCCCTGAGCGCAACTTCGCTGACATGATGAACTACCTCCGCTGGGAAACGGCCCTGGGCGAGAAATACGCCGCTGACTAGCCGGGCACGGTGTGCTTAAATGAAAAAGCCCCGGCTGACACAGCCGGGGCTTTTTTCGGCGGATGTTTAGTCCGGTTCAAAAGACCTTCTTTCCTTACCTGTTGTCCCTGAAGTGAGGGTTTCCAACCCGCCTAGGCCTGAACAAAATGCGTTTGGCCCGGCGCGGTATCTCTGAACCGGCCAGATAGCAACTACTTTCCAACTACGGATTCGATCAATGGGAGCAGGTTAAAAACCGCGCCTACGAGTACCACCGAATCTTGGGGTGGGGTCTTTAAGCCTATATAGCCCATTTGCCGGTTGCGCTTAACTAATTTGCAGCCGCTACTCCGACGGTGGGCAGCCGGTGCTCTTTTATGGTGAAGACAGTCCCGGTGGCGAGTAGCAACAGAGCGATATTGCTCCAGATGGCGACGGCGTAGGTCCCCTGAGAGTCGTAGAGCACTCCTCCAAGGTAGGCGCCCAGTCCGGATCCCAGGGGCATCACGGCGAACATGGTGCCGTAGATCGTCCCCAACTGGGATATCCCGAAGCGGTCGGAGGCATAGGCAGCCGTGATGGAGGTGGTCGCGTTCCAAGAGAACCCCACCAAGAGAATCCCCACCAATAATGAGGGGATGCCTAGAGAGGGGACCTTTAGGAAGGGAATCCCCATGGATAGCAAGACTAGGATGAATCCAATTGCCCTCAGGTTGTAGGAGAAACTGAGCAGCCTTCGGCGGCCGTGCTGGTCCGACAGGTGCCCCAACAACAACGCGCCGATGATGGCCGACGCGCCGATAAGGCTGAACGCCCCGGCGGCCACTAACTTGTGGTACCCCAGGTCCTGGAAATAGGTTACGAAGTGAGCGTTCACGAAGCTCATGGTGTAGCCTCAAACGAAGTACCCCAGGGTGAGCCTGACAAACAACGGTGTGCGAATGGCTTCTCGGAACGTTGCGTCCCGGCCAAGTAGTTTTTCTCCTTCGCTTTTGGCTGCCCTGCCCTGGCCTCCATCCGACGCTCCCAAGGGTTCCAACCCCATGTCTTGGGGCCGGTTTCGGATCAGCATGAACCCTGCAGGTAATACCAAGAGCAGCAACAACAACGCCAAGAACCAATAGGCCTCTTTCCAGGTAAAGATCACCAGGAACAGGGAGGCGCCCGGCACCAGGATCATCGCGCCGAAGGACCCGGCGCCGTTGACAAGTCCCAGTGTCAGTCCCCGTTTGGTGTGGAACCAGGCGCTAACGATCTTGGTCAGGATTGGGCCGGTGCACAGGGTGATGCCGATGCTCATGATGGCGAACAGGGCGTAGAGCTGACCTAGGGAGTTGATGAAAGGGATGAATAGCAGGATCATACCCATGACCGCCACACCGGAAAGGACGGCGGCCTTGGGGCTGTATCGGTCGGCCAAATAGCCGGCCAACGGCCGCAGTAACCCTGAGATCATGAAGGTCAACGCGAAGGCCAGAGACAGGGAGCCCCGGCTCCAGCCGAACTCCTCGGTCATCGGCTTGAGGAATACGCCGAAGGAGAACTGGCCGCCGGCCACCCCGAATGAGACCAAGACGCAGCCCGCCACAACGAACCAGCCGAAATAGGTATTCCGTGAGAATAATCTCATCTTTGTCCTTTAGACCGGCTCTACCGCTGGACTGGTGAATGATGCCGGAGACGGTTGGAAAAGCCAGACCTCGGTCTGGGCCGGCAGCGCTCCCGGCGAGAACTCGGCGGTGTGGCCGTCCAGCCGCTTGACCCTGGACTGTGTGTTCAACCAACCGTCTGGTGGCTCTAATCCGGTGTCGCCGGCCATCAGACCGGGGATCTGATAATGCATGGGGATCACGACCTTGGGTTTCAACATTTCGATCAAGGAATCAACCTCTTGGTAGTTCAGCAGATGGTTGGAGTCGTCCACCGTCACCAACAGCACGTCGATCTCACCGATGGCCCGGGCTACTCCCGCCGGCCAGTCGGCCCGGTTGTCCCCCAGATGGAGGAAGCTTACTCCTCCGGTCTCCAGGCGGAACATCACGTTGGGAAATTCCCGCAGCCGCGACGCCCCAGAGTGCAGGTCCAGCACGCCCCTTATGCTCATGTCCTGGTAGGTGAATTCACCGGGCATCCTGATCAAGGACGCTCCCTCGGGCAACCGCTCGGCGGCGTCGTGGTCGAAATGGGCGTGAGTAATCAAACCCAAATCACATTCCACGTCCGGGAAAAGCCTTTGAAACCAATAGCGCCCAGCTATGTTGCGGTAAGGGTCGGTCAGCACCCTTAAACCGGCCTCTGTGCGCCACTGAAAGGCGCAGTGGCCGTAATAGGCAAGAGTTAAAGGCCCGGCAGCGCCAGTAGTCATAAATCGTTCTGAAAACACAGGATCGCTGAATAATAGCCATTCTAGCGGAGGTAGATCTTCGCTACCAGCGTCATATTTGGCGGAGTAACAATCATCACGTTAATCCCTTGCCAACATCAGGTCTACCAGGGCCGATGGTATCACCCAAAATAATGACCTGGCCGTCAACGGCTCTAATGCGGCCCAAAGAATCTTGTCAGCAGGCCTGAGATGGTGTGTCCAGGCCTGCTACAGGTCCGATAGCAGTCATTCACGGCGCTAGAGCCGATGACACCAATGCGTCAATCATCGCTCCGCCTGGACCGGCACTAATGGCAGTGAATTTGTGGGCCAGTACCACGGGGACTACCGCGTTCTCATATTCATCTGACCTGTAATGATCTATGAGTGCTACGGCCGACCCGAGCTGAGGATAACGATGGGGCTCCGACTTTTCATACCGAAAATTCGACGACGAGTCCTTCGACAAGAACGGATAAGGGAGGTCGAAAACGTATACTCCTCCCGTTGCGGTTCTATAAATGAAGCTCTGCCCGTAATAGTTATTAGCTCCGAGCTCATCGGTGTCGATTCTTGATCTGGTTCCTTGGCAATACGGACACCGAGAAAGCCAACAGCATCCAGGCCAATTCGCCCTAGGCCTCTACTGGGCGGACGGTAGTTTCAGCTTCCACCCACCGGTGGCCAAGCCCGTAAACCAAGCTGTGACAATCAGGACCGTTGACGGATCAGTCGAGAGAGCCCGCATGTTTTCGGACGTGTGGTACAACTTTATTAGCAGCTTCGGAAATCCCGTGGACAACATTTTCGATTTTATAAAGCTATGGCGAGAGAGAGCCAGTTGAAGTAAATACGAAAGTCCCGTGCTTTCCCTCTTGTATGGCCATAGGTTCCGATTGAGGGTGCTGTGTTAATAATCCGGATTTTGAGTGCCCTAGTTTTTTGGGTTGTGGCACTTGTTTCTGGCAGTTAGCCTTCATATCCCCGCCGTGGATACGAAGGCTAGTAGGTTAAACCTCCCCCTGGCATCTATAACTTCTCTTCCCACCTAACCGTTTAGCGATCTATTTCAAAAGGCAGTCGGATCCACCAACCTCGCATAAATAAAAAAACCGCCGGTGTCTAACTCCTAGCGGTTGACGCACATAAGTTGACTTTCCGGCGACGGACGGGCCACTAGGTGAATGGGCTCGGAGTTCTAGTGGTACTCGTTAGTGGGAATCGAAGGAGAGTTGGTTGGATTTCAGCATAGCAATGAACGCAGACAGAAATGTGGTTACTTCTCGAGAATGTCGGCAATTCGCCGGCAAAATAGCAGGCATGGCACAAATACTTAGGGTTGGTAGTCGTGGAATTGCGCTGGGAGATGTAGGTGGTGCCGAGGGACAGACTCAAGGTAGTGCGAACCACCACGTACTGTACAACCCTTCGACACTACTGCGATTATACAGATAACCATCCATTGACAACGAGTTTGTGTTCCCCAAGGTTCTTACCTGGACGCAGAGATAAAGAGGGCTCTCCGATCGGAGAGCCCTCTTTATCTCTGACCTCGATTCGTTATTAACTAGGTTCGGCCAACGGGACAGCGAGAGACGCGCGAGGGGTGTCGCCCAGGCTGCGGGCGATGTGTCCGTGACCTTCTAGGTCCTCAGCTACCAGGATATCTCCTGGTTCCATCTGACATTTGGACCCGTCGGCACATTCGAACTCGGCTGTACCGGATAGGTTGACCACATACTGCCGCCGGGGGGCGTTGTGATAATCGGAGAACGAAGGCGAGGTGCGCAGACCCAGGGTGATGTCGCCAGCGCCAACTCGATTGACGATTTCGGCCATCTCTTCAGGTGAGACATCCTCGAAATGGGACTCGCCATCATCGCCGGAGAATACTCGTACGATCTTCATGGATAACTCCTCGTGATTCTGTTTTTACGCTTCAGCTAAGGGTATGGCCAGAATATAGCGCTCGCCTTGGCCTAACCCGCGGGCGATATGCCCGTGGCCGGTAAGGTCTTCTGCGACGAGAACGTCGCCGGGGACTAATTGCCGTTTTGAACCGTCTGCGCATTCATATTCAGCGGTGCCCAGCAGGTGGAGTACATATTGGCGGCGGGGCGCGGTGTGGTAGTCAGAGAATGACGGAGCTGGGCGGGCGTTCAGCTGGATATCACCTTCGCCTAGCCGCTTGGCGATCTCTACCATCTCTTCGGAAGATACATCCTCTAAATGAGACTCACCGTCGTCCCCAGAATAAACTCTAACTATCTGCATATTCCTTCCTTAGTATCTGGTTGAAACCAAATCTCGCGAAACAATCGTGCTTACTGGTCTAACAATGGCACGGTGCAGGTGATACCGGGGCCACCGCCGACAGTCTTGGTGGTATGGCCTTGGCCGGTAGTATCCTCCACCAGTCGGGCATCGCCCGGTCCGAAGGTGTGGGTGGAGCCGTCACCCAGGCCTATCTCGATCCCGCCGGAGATGCAGATCACATACTGGCGGCGGGGTGCTGGGTGCCAGTCAATGAACCGGCCTGCTTCGTGCTCGGTGAAGCTGATTTGGGTGGTCTTGACCGCTTCAGCCAATTCGGGGTGGGTAGCTAGACTGGTCTCCTCAATGTGGGTCTGGCCGTCGTCGCCTGTGTACATTCGGTAGATGCCCATGTTTCGTCTTCTCCGGTAGGGCTGGATTTATTTTCTGCCGGAGTAAGCATGCCGCTCGGTATCCGGCGTCGGCCCACACTTTAATACCTGACGAGTGTTTGGGCAATATCTAAACTGAGCGATCACGATCAATCAATGGTCCCCGTTCAAGAACACGGGAGCATAAAGCCA
>Ga0207963_1001689_pt1 | contig 11467 bp, 9 predicted proteins | sample Knorr_S15_td_NAD_FD_185604 | JGI IMG/M metagenome (GOLD analysis project Ga0207963, IMG submission 185604) | Marine microbial communities from Southern Atlantic Ocean transect - Knorr_S15_td_NADW_ad_2500m_LV_A (SPAdes) (version 2) | ecosystem: Environmental > Aquatic > Marine > Oceanic | place...
AATCGTATCACGGGGCAGGCTCGGCGGAACGCACTCCGAGAACGAATTAATGACGCCTGTGTGACCCAACCGGGTGACAAACAGACCGGAGTGGCGAATACCGGTCGCACGAAGCCATGTTGGCTCATAAGGCTAAGAGGGGTAGCACCAGACGGTCACCCGCGAAGTGAGAGCGCATCTGGGGCTGCATCTGGCAGGCACCCGCGATCATCGGATGGGTATCCCGGTGGTATCATTGAAGGTAGGCAAGTCCAGCTAGTGCTGAACTCGATTCCAGCCCTGAACGGGGGCGGTTCCTGGAGATTACGGCATGCTTGTGCCAATGAAGGTCGACTATGGGGTCAGAACCCTGGTCTACCTCGCGCAACAGGACGAGAGCAGGTTCACTCCCACCTCGGACATAGCTGGCAACCAGCACATTCCCGAGCCCTACCTGCTGCGAATCTGCTCGGAACTACACAAGTCCGGCCTGATCGAATCGCGGCGGGGGCCGCAGGGCGGTCACAAACTTGGCAGGGACCCGGAGACCATTTCGGTAAGCGATGTTGTCGACTCGGTCGACTACTCGCTCGCGCCAGTCGACTGCGTAGAGGAGCCTGAGTGCTGTAGGCTCTCCGGGGCTTGTTCGCAGCGCGAGCTCTGGAGTGATGTCGAGGTGATGCTGCTGGAGCACTTGAGTAAAGTGACGATTGGCGAGTTGGTAAGCCAGCAAAGATCGATGGTGGCTGCGATTCCGGTGCACACGAACTTCTAGAGTTTAAATTCTGCACATCGAGCGATAACTCCGAACCTAACTCCCCAGTCAGTTGTTCCAATCCGCAGTCGATCGGGGCCGTCGCGTATCGACAAACCCTCACCGGCTATCAAACTGGCGGGGTCTATCAGGGTCAGTCGCGCTACGTTGAGGATTGTTCAGGGCGAAATGGCATGGACTGCGTAGTAGAATTCAATACAGACCCCCGGTCGAATTTGAGTTGCGCAATTATCGGCACATGTGCAGGACCGGGCTTAGTAAAGAGGTAATTCAGGGAAATGGCACAGACCAACGGCTTCACGCCGCTAACACCAGGACAGGTGCAACGATACAGTCGCCACCTGATCATGGACGGTGTTGGCAGCGTGGGGCAGCGAAAACTGATCGATGCGAAGGTGTTGATCATTGGCGCGGGGGGACTCGGGTCGCCGATAGCCCTCTACCTGGCCCTAGCGGGCGTGGGGACTTTGGGCATTGTCGACTTCGATACTGTTGATGTTTCCAACCTGCAGCGCCAGATTCTGCACACCGACGCGGATGTGGGTCGCCCGAAGGTGATTTCCGCAAAGGAAACCCTCCTGGCACACAACCCGGACGTCAATGTGATACTCCACGAGGAGCCGATCAACTCTGACAACGCGATGGATATCATCCCGAACTACGACATCATCGTGAATGGGGCCGATAACTTCGCCACCAGATATCTTGTAAACGACGCCTCTTACCTTGCCGGGAAGCCGCTGGTAGACGGCGCGATCCTGGTGTTCGATGGCCAGGCGACCACTTATCAGCCCGGCCAGGGTTGCTACCGCTGCATGTTCCCGGAACCGCCTCCCCCGGGTGAGGTCCCGAATTGCTCGGAAGCGGGCGTGATCGGTGCGCTTCCGGGGCTTGTGGGTTCAATCCAGACGCTTGAGGTGATTAAGCTCATCATGGGGGTTGGTGAGACGTTGACCAGCCGTATGCTGCTGATTGACGCCCTGACCATGGACTTCCGCGAAATAAAGATCCGCCGAAACACGGATTGCAAGCTCTGCGGCGACAACCCAGAAGTTACAGAGTTGATCGATTACGAGATTTTTTGCGGCATCCTGCCTCCAGAACCTGTAGTAGAACAACAGCCGGTGTCGGCCGATTAGTCGGTCGGCGCTGCGCGTCTCGGCGTTTATTCTTATACAGGCGTAAAAACCGACGAACCCACTTACCTCACGAAAGAAATCTTCTTGGCTTCACCTCTGGCCGCCGGATTATCGGCAGTAAAGAACGGTGCACTCGACGCCATTGGCAACACACCGCTTGTCGATGTGTCGGTTCTCAGCCCCGATCCAAAAATCCAGATTTACGGAAAGCTCGAATCGGTAAACCCGACTGGCTCTGTGAAAGACCGCGCGGCCAGGTCGCTAATTGAAGATGCCGAGCAGAAAGGGCTGCTCAAACCGGGTGACACCATTCTCGAACCGACCTCGGGCAACACCGGGCTCGGATTAGCGATGATCGGTCGTATACGGGGCTACAAGGTAAAGGTGGTCATGCCCGCCAGCGTTCCCCCGGAGCGGGTGAATTTGCTCGAGGCTTTCGGAGCTGAAGTAATCCTGTCGGATGCCGACATGGGCACGAACGAGTCGATCGTTATGGCCCAGCACATCGCTGAAGAAAATCCGTCGTACTACATGCCCTATCAGTACGGCAACGAAGCAAACCCACGTGCGCACTACACGACAACCGGTCCTGAAATTGTGCGCGACATGCCCGATGTCGATGTGTTTGTTGCCGGTCTCGGGACCGGCGGAACGTTGATGGGAGTGGGTAAGGCGCTCAGGGAACACAACCCGGACGTGCAGATTATCGCTACTGCCCCCCACCCCGATGACAAGGTGCAGGGTCTTCGTTCGATCGAGCACGGCTACATCCCGCCGATTCTCGATCTTGAAAAGCTCGATGGCAGGATTCTGATCGAGGGAGAAGAGGCTTTTTACTGGACTAGGAAACTGCTGACCGATGCGGGTTTCTTTGTTGGTGTGTCTTCGGGCGCAACGTTCGCAACGGCCAGGAAAATCGCCCAGAAGATGTCGGATGAGGGCAGCGAGGGCAAGATTGTGGCAATGTTTGCCGATGGTGGTTGGAAGTATCTGTCGACCGGGATTTACGGCGAGGATTACAAGTTCAACCAGGCTGAAATCGAGGGCAAGACCTGGTGGTAACCGGGTAATTTCGAGTTACTATCACGGCCCCAACGGATTTTTCCGGCGGGGTCTTTTTTATTTGAGAACAGGTTCAACCGTTCGGGGCGCATCCAAATGCCAAGACTTTCTTCGTCTGCACTGCCTGAACTGGTTTTCAAGACTGCGCGTGAACAGGCGCGCCTGATCGCTGACGGTGAAATTTCTTCAGTAGAGCTTGTGGGAGCTCATCTCGACCAGATCGAGAAGATCAACCCGGCAGTCAACGCGATTGTCACGATGGTGGCTGAAACGGCGTTGGGCAAGGCCCGGAAGGCCGATGAAGCGCGCAGCGCGGGCGAACAACTGGGGCCGCTGCACGGTCTGCCCATCGCAATCAAGGACCTGCAGGACACTGCGGGTATTCGCACAACCCAGGGTTCGCTGATTTACGAAGACCACGTGCCGACCCGGGATGCGCTGATCGTGGAACGTGTACAAAATGCAGGTGCGATCGTAGTCGGCAAGTCGAACACACCCGAGTTCGGTGCCGGTTCGCAGACTTTCAACCCGGTGTTTGGCGCAACCGGTAACCCCTACGATACTTCTAAGACCTGCGGGGGGAGTTCGGGTGGTGCCGGTGTTGCCCTTGCATGCGGCATGGTGCCGATTGCTACGGGATCGGACCTCGGGGGGTCGCTCAGGAACCCGGCGGCATGGTCGAACGTCGTCGGAATTCGATCGAGCATAGGTCGCGTTCCGGCACTCAACGCCGACCTGGGATGGGCGAATCTCTCGACGGATGGCCCGATGGGTCGAACCGTGGGTGATGTTGCCCTGCAGTTGAGCGTCATGGCAGGTTACGACCCTCGTCCGCCCCTGTCGATACGGGAGTCTGGTGATATCTTCAGCGGCTCGCTTGAGCGCGATTTCAAAGGCGTTCGGATTGCGTGGAGCAGGGACTTGGGTGGTAGGCCGATCGATGCCGAAAACAGCCGAGTCACCGAGTCCCAGAAGCATGTTTTTGAGGATCTCGGCTGCATCGTGGAGGACGACGAACCCGATCTTTCGACTACCGACGAGATTTTCCAGACTTTGCGTGCCTACAGCTATGGAATCAAGCACGAGATCCACATGCGAGACCATCGGGACAAGATGAAGGAAACGGTCATCTGGAACGCCGAGCGGGGTCTTAAACTATCGGCCATCGAACTGGCGCATGCAGAGCGAATGCGTACCCGGCTGTGGGAACAGCTGGCGGTGTTTTTTGAGAAGTACGAATTCCTGGCACTTCCGGTCACATCGGTGCCGCCGTTTTCGATCGAGGACGAGTATCCGACCGAGATCAACGGCGTTCAGCTGGAGACTTATCTCGACTGGATGTGGCCTTGCTACACGATTTCGGTGACAGGATTACCGGCGATCTCTGCGCCGGCTGGCTTCACACAGGATGGGCTGCCAGTCGGGTTGCAGCTTGTTGGCCGGCCACGTGATGAGATGGGCCTCCTGCAACTCGCGCATGCGTTTGAGGGTGAGACGAATTTCTGGAAGCAGCGGCCGGGGGTGGTCGGGTAGGTGTAACAACTGGGGGAGCGGGAGAAGGCGCTGGCGGCGGGTTGTCACGTGGTCGGACCCTTCTACAGGCTCAGGATGAAGTTTTTCGCGACGGCGGGGTGGTAACGGCTGGGCGATGACGAGGCTGCAGCTGCTGGAGATGACAGAGCGGCGGCGATCGATGAAAAAGGATAGCTATGGATCTCAAACTTGATGGAAAACGTGCGCTGGTAACGGGGGGTAGCCGAGGCATCGGTAGGGCGATCGCCAGGACGTTGGCTGCGGAGGGCGTGTCGGTAGTGGTGGCGGCCCGCGGTCAGGAGGCGCTCGATGCTACGGCGGCGGAGCTGGCGGCCGAAACGGGATCGAAGGTGGTCGGCGTGGTTGTCGATACAGGGTCGGACGCTAGCGTTCGGAATCTTGTCGCCGACGCAAAAAACTTGCTCGGCGGCATCGATATCCTCGTCAACTGCGCGGCGCGGCCCGGTGGTCAGGGTGCTGTTCCAACCCTTGCTGAAATCACCGAGGAAGAGTTCAACGATCACATGAACGTCAAGGTGATGGGTTACCTGCGCTGTGCCCGCGAGGTCGCGCCCCTGATGATCGAACAGGGCTGGGGCCGCATCATCAACATCTCGGGGATGGCGTCCCGAAACTCGGGGACGGTGATCGGTTCGATGCGCAACGTCGCGGTGTCGGCAATGACCAAGAACCTCGCCGACGAACTTGGCTCGCACGGCATCAACGTGACAGTGGTTCACCCCGGCATGACTCGCACCGAAGCCACGGCTGGAGTGGTGGCGAGGCGCGCTGAGGCGGCGGGAGTCAGCGAGTCTGAGATGGAGGAGCAGATGGCGCAGGGGAACTCGGTGCGCACGATCATCGACGCTTCCGACATCGCATACGTGGTTACGATGCTCGCTTCACCGTTGTCGATAGCCATCACCGGCGACAGTATCGCGGCGGGCGGCGGAGTGGGTACTGCTATTCACTACTGATCACCATCGCTGAATTTCAGATCGTGTGTCTGGCACCCGGTGAGCACGTATTATTGATGCGCTCCGGGGCCGACGCCCGTTCAGTTTCCCCGGAATTCGAATTCGATATTTCATTTCGCACGAGGATGCCCGACCGATGACCAAGCTTGCCGCAAACCTTTCGATGATGTTCACCGAGGTCGATATGCTCGACCGGTTCGGGGCAGCGGCAAATGCCGGGTTCAAGGGCGTCGAGTATCTCTTCCCGTACGACTATCCAGCAGAGCAGATCAGGGAAAAACTCGATCAGAACGGCCTGGAACAGGTGCTGTTCGACTTTCCGGCTGGCGACTGGGCGGCGGGTGAGCGCGGCATCGCGGCACTGCCCGACCGTGTCGGGGAGTTTCAGGACGGGATAGGCACGGCGGTTGAATACGCGAAGGCGCTTGGTTGCGAACGGCTGACCGTTCTTGCAGGTAAGTCTGCGCCGGGCGTTAGCGGAACAAATATGCAGGAAACCCTGATCGACAATCTCAAGTTCGCCGCAAACGCGGTTTCCGGTACGAATGTCACTGTGTTGCTCGAAGCGATCAACACGATCGACATTCCCGGCTACTCGGTTTTCAGGACCAGCCAGAGCCGGGATGCGGTCGAGGCTGCCGGATCGCCGAGTGTGAAGGTCCAGTACGACATTTACCACATGCAGATCATGGAAGGCGACGTGACGCGCACGATCGACGCTAACTTCGATGTGATCGGCCATTACCAGCTTGCCGACAACCCGGGTCGCCACGAGCCTGGTACAGGTGAATTGAACTACGACTTCCTGCTGCCTTATCTTGACGAAAAGGGGTACGGTGGCTGGGTCGGCTGCGAGTACGCCCCGGCTGGCGATACGGTGGCGGGTCTTGGCTGGGCGGCCAAGTACCTGTAATTTCGCCTGAGCCTTTACCGCGTTAAGAGAGATACGATCGATTGCGCCTGATTCGGGCGCCTGTGTGATAAATCAGCGCCAGCACGGAAGGTTCGTGCTGCCAGATTATGGAAAAAATGCCTAAGTTCGAAGCAAATCTTCAGTGGATGTTCAACGAATACGAGTTGCTCGACCGCTACGACGCGGCGGCGCGGGCAGGGTTCAAGGGGGTCGAGCTACAGGCGCCTTACTCAGCCCCTGTTGAGCAGATTGTCGAACGACTCGAGAGGAACAGCCTGAAGCACGTCATCATCAACTCGCCGGTGGCCGATCCCGACTCCGGCAAAAACAACATTGCCCTTCGCCCCGACCGGCGCGACCTGTACATGGAACGGACTGCCCAGGCGGTCGAATACGCGTCCGCCCTCGGGTGCATCGGTGTGAATATCGGCGTCGGTCCGCTCGATGACTTAGACCCTGACGAAGCTCGAACCACCCTCGTTGCGAATATGCGCCACGCGGCGGAGGAGCTTGGCAAAGTGGGGGTTGTGGCGCTGGTCGAAGCGATCAACACTCGGGACCAGCCGGGATTTTTCGTAAACACAACCGCACAGTCACTCGGTGTTATCGCAGAGGCGAATCACCCGAATCTTGCCGTGTTGTACGACTTTTACCATATGCAGATAATGGAGGGCGACCTGGCGCTGACCGTCAAAGAAAACCTTGCTTCGATCAAGCATATCCAGATCGCCGACAACCCGTTCCGCCACGAGCCGGGGACCGGCGAGATTAACTACGACTTCCTGCTGCCGTACCTCGACGAGATCGGCTACGAAGGCTGGGTCGGCTGCGAGTATGGTCCGAGTGGCGACACCGTAGATACACTCGGCTGGGCGTCGGAGTGGCTTTAGTATTTACTCCGTAGTTGGCTTCAAGCTCCGATTCGCCTCGAGCCAGTTCGATTAGCAACCTGCAGCGACCCCGAAAACGCAGAACAGTGAACACAAACGATGTAGCCCGGTTCGACAGTGAAGATGCACCGCTGCGTGCCGATATTCGGCGCATGGGCGACATGCTGGGTGAAACCCTGCAGGCGCTGTGGGGCGATGAGTTGTTTGAGCTTGTCGAGTATGTGCGGTCGGCCACCCGTTCGTTCAGGGATTCCGAAGATCGGGAGTTGCGGGACGAGCTGATCGCGAAGCTCGATGGAAGTTCGCTCTGGCTGGTGATCCGGCTCGTACGGGCGTTCACCAGTTACTTCCATCTTGCGAACGTTGCCGAGCAGCACCACCGAATCGAGTTCAAGGGCGTTGCCGGAGCCCGGCGAGAGTGGCTTGAAGAGGCGTTCGACCGTATTCGTGAGGCGGGCGTTTCAGTTGACGAGATTAGCGGGTTGATCGACCGGCTGGAAGTTCGCCCTGTCTACACCGCTCACCCTACGGAGGCCGCGCGGCGGTCAATCCTCACCAAGTTGCGACGGGTGGGAGAACTCCTTGAAAAGCGCTCTAACCCGAGGTTGCTGGAATCGGAATTAAGGCGCATCGACAGGAGGCTGGCGGAGGTTATTGAGGAGGTGCTTCAGACCGACGAGTTGCGGCATCAACGGCCACTGCCGATCGACGAGGCCCGCAACATCATCTTTTACATGGAGGATATGTTTGGCTCGGCCATTGCCGACGTGCAGGAAGCGCTTGATGAGCAGCTTGAAACGTTTGGCATCTCGAAGTCGCCGACGCTGCGACCACTGCGGTTCGGGACGTGGGTGGGTGGCGATCGCGATGGCAATCCGAATGTGACACATGAGCTGACCCGGCAGATCCTTGACCTTCAGCACGAGCGGGCACTGAAGCTATTCGCGCCGGCAGTGGCCGAACTGGCGCAGACGCTGAGCCAGTCAACTCGCATCGTCGAGATAAGCGAAGAGTTGACCGATTCGCTGGAGAACGACCGGCGGGAACTGCCCGGTGTATGGGAAGAGTTCAGGAGGCTTGACGAAGAAGAGCCTTACCGTCTGAAGTGCGCATATATGTACGAACGGCTCCAGAACGGGATCGCGGCGGCCGATGATTCACGTGACGACAGGCCCCGATACAGGAATGTTGAGCCCTTGCTGGCCGATCTAAAGGTGATGCTCGATTCGCTGGCGGCCAACCAGGGCAGTGCATCGGCAAGCGGAGAGGTGCACCGACTGATGCAGCGGATTTCGGCGTTCGGAATGACCCTGGCCACCATGGACATCCGGCAGCATGCTGAAGTGACGGGGGCGGCGGTCAACGAGTTGATAGACCGAGTAGACAACACGCCCGGTGGATTCAGGGGTCTATCAGTCGAAGACAGGGCGTCGCGGCTTGTAACCGAGCTCAAATCTAAACGAGCGCTTACTTCGAGGGCAGCATCGTTCACGCCGGCCACATCTGAGGTGCTTGATCTTGCCGAAACGATCAGGAGTGCCCAGGACGAGTACGGGCAGCAGGTGATCGAAAGCTGGATCGTGGCAATGACCCGCGACATCGACGATCTGCTGGCGGTGCTTGTGCTGGCGAAGGAAGCCGGGCTGGTGGTGCCTGAGGAAGGCATATCGCGACTCTCGGTCGTTCCGTTGTTCGAGGAGATCGAAGACCTGAGGCGTGCCGACGAGGTGATGGACCGATACCTGTCGATACCCGAGATCGGGACGCTGGTGAACGCGGCTGGCGGTGTGGTTGAGGTGATGCTCGGGTATTCCGATTCCAACAAGGATGGCGGAATAATGACTTCCCAGTGGGAGCTGTACAAAGCCCAACGGGCCTTGCGTTCGGTGGGCGAAAAACACGGGGTGGCGATTCGGCTGTTTCACGGGCGGGGCGGCACGGTTGGGCGTGGCGGCGGGCCGACGAACGACGCGATCATGGCCCAGCCGTATGCGACGGTTGACGGCCGTATCAAGATCACTGAACAGGGCGAAGTAATCTCCGATAAATACGGCCTTCCTGAACTTGCGCGCAACCACCTGGAGCTGTCGGTGGCAGCGGTGATCGAGGCTTCGCTCCTTCACGCTGAACCACGTTACGACGACGCCACGCTCGAGCGGTGGTTTAGTGCGATGGACTGGCTGTCGGAACGGGCCTTCACCAAGTACCGCAGCCTGATCGGAACCGATGGGTTCGTCGAGTATTTCATGACTTCGACTCCAGTCGAAGAGCTTGCCGGAATGAACATTGGCTCACGGCCTTCCCGGCGGACGGCTCCGGGTGGTGCAGGGTCTGATTCCCGGAGCATTGACGACCTGCGCGCCATCCCCTGGGTTTTCGGCTGGATGCAGAGTCGACAGATCGTTCCCGGCTACTTCGGTGTCGGCCGGGCGTTGTCCGACGCACGAGAAGCGGGTATGGATGACGTTCTTGGGGAGATGTTGGAGGAATGGCCATTCTTCAGGACATTCATTTCGAACGTTGAGATGACTCTAGTGAAGTCGAGCATGGACATTGCCGGGCACTACGTCCATGCTCTGGTAGATTCCGGCCTGCATCACATTTTTGAAGGAATAAAAGAGGAGCGGGACAGGGCGGTGACAGAGGTTCTCAGGATCACCGGGCAGGAAAACCTGCTCGACCGCCAGCCGGTGCTGAAGCGGACTCTTGCGGTGCGCGAATACTACGTCGACCCGCTGAACTACCTTCAGGTATCGCTGTTGTTAAGGCGTCGGTCGTCGGATGAAATCGACCCGTCGGTCGAGCGGGCTTTGCTACTGTCGATAAACGGCGTGGCCGCCGGACTGAAGAACACCGGGTAACGAAATGCAGACACCAGCGCCGAATACGAGTTCTCGATCGGAAAAGAATCCGGTCGTTTCGTTTGTCGCCGAAACCGTTGCGACCGGACTGGGCTCGGGACGCTGGCCTTTCGTTGCACCGGCGACGGTGGGGACCGTGGCGGCCCTGGCTGTTTACTGGCTGCTTGATTCGCTGGTATTCGAGCCGGGCGGGGGTGTTTCTTACGGAACGGGCGACGCGGCTTGGTTTTTCGGATTGATCGTGGTCACGGCGATTGCGGGTGTCTGGGCCACCGGTTACATCGAGTTGGAGGACGATCTCGACCCGTCTCGCGGTGTGATTGACGAATGGGTTGGCATGTGGGTAACGATTGCGTTCCTGCCTGTGACCTGGCCGTGGATGATCGCCGGTTTTTTCATGTTCCGTGCGCTGGATATCCTGAAACCACTTGGAATACGGCGACTCGAGGCGTTGCCGGGTGGCTGGGGCATCATGCTCGACGATATCGGGGCGGGGATACTCGGAGCGGTAGTTCTGAACGCGGTGCGCCTGGCGTTTTTCCCTTGAACGGCTAGCTTTTTTTCAGTACCTGGCCGAAGAACGCGTTTACGAGCTGAACGAACCGTTCGGGGTGCTGTGAGTGCATCCCGTGACCGCTATCGTCCCATTTCACGTGGCGGCCCTGTTTCAGCAGATCGATGGTGCGGGTCGTTTCGACGTCCCTGAGCGCCCCGCCCATGTCGGGGTTCGCCTGCATAAGCAGTACGGGCGCTTTCGCTGCGGCTAATACGGCATCGGGGTCCCACGACTCTGTCAGTTGACCGTCGATCGCCGCAGTCCAAACGCCGGGATCAGTCTTGGTCAAGGTGATCGCCAATTTTGCGATTTCCTCGTCCGACGACACTCCATCGATCTTTCTCAGCTCAAGGGCGGTGCCAAACACGTCGAGACCTTTGTTGCGTATATCAAGTGATTGCTGGAAGCGCGGGGCAAAGTTCGATTCATTGAACCAATCCTTGATGTAGAGGGGCGGATCGACCAGGACCGCAGCCGCAACGAGCGCGGGTGCCAGGGCGCATACCCCGGCAGCCGTGACACCCCCGAGCGAGGATCCGACCAGATGGGCGGGCTGTCCGATTACCCCGCGTAAGAACTCGATGATCTCGGCTGGATAGTCGTTGAACTCGTAACCGTCGGGGACGCGGCCGGAATCTCCGTGCCCCCGCAAATCGACCGCATATACATGCCATTGCTCGGAAAACTGGTCCATGACGGGTTCCCAACTGGTCCAGCGACTGCCCAGTCCGTGAATCAGCACCATCGGCGGGTCGTTGTCCGGGGCCTCGACGTAATTGACG
>Ga0207963_1001703_pt1 | contig 11446 bp, 7 predicted proteins | sample Knorr_S15_td_NAD_FD_185604 | JGI IMG/M metagenome (GOLD analysis project Ga0207963, IMG submission 185604) | Marine microbial communities from Southern Atlantic Ocean transect - Knorr_S15_td_NADW_ad_2500m_LV_A (SPAdes) (version 2) | ecosystem: Environmental > Aquatic > Marine > Oceanic | place...
CAGGCTGTGCTGCCGATGTCGCAGGACTGCTGCAGGCCGCTACGACGAATATTATCGCGAGGAGCATCAATTGCTGACGAGCGACACGTTTGGCAAGAATCAACAAGTTTTTCCCTGTGTTGGACGACTTGGATGATGATACCGCTGCGAAGTTGGATGCGGTCAGCATATACAACGGTTGCGATGCTATGGGGGATAGGGCGCGAATACGATTCGTGCCTTACGATGGACGAGTTCCGGGTCGCGTTCCGCCTCCAAGGATGGCGGGCGCCCACCAGTTGGCGGAACTGAACAATCTCATAAGCGCCGGCACCAGCAGGGCACGGACGACCGTCGAATCGATGAGTATCGCCAACGCAACGCCGAATCCCAACGTTTTGACAATGAGAATGTCTCCCGATGCGAAGCCCGCCGACACAAGAATCAGAACCAACGCCGCGCTGGTGATTATCCGGCCCGACTTCTCCATGCCCACCGCCACCGCATGGGTGTTGTCTCCGGTGGCTTCGTACTCTTCTTTGACTCGACTGAGGAGGAAAACCTCGTAGTCCATGCTGAGACCAAACACGATGGAGAACAACAGTATCGGGACCGACGCCTCGGTGATGCCCTGGGACGTGAAGCCCAACAGGCTTTGAAAATGGCCTTGTTGAAATACGAAAACCAGCGCTCCAAAGCTGGCAAGGATGCTCAGGATGTTGAGGGCCACCGCCTTCAATGGCAGCACGACGGAGCGGAACAGAAAAAACAACGCTAGATACGTCATGACAGAGACGTAAATTATCACCTTCGGAAAGTCGGAGTACATGCGGGTTACCGTGTCCTGAAGGTCAGGCGTGACACCTGTGACGTTGGTATCAAGGTCACCCGAAGGCGGCGAGGCGCGGATGTCTCGGGCGAGATCGTGGGCCGCGTCCGACACAGGGCCGTGGTCAGGCACAACACGGATCATGCTCAACGATCGGTCATCGCTGACCAGCTCGTCGAGAGCGAACGCAACCTGTGGGCCTCCGATGGTCTCCGGCGATGACAGTGAGTACAGGAATTGGAACTCCTCCAGGGTTACATCCAGGTCGGTCGAAAGGATGCTGTCAACTCGACGGACGCGAGGGTCGGCCTCCATGCGCTGGACGAATTCGTGGATCGCCGCGATATTGTCAGGCGAAAGGGTCGAAGTTTCAGATGTGTTTACCACGATGATCTGTGCAAGCTCACCGGGACCGAACTGTTGCGCCACTATGTCCCAACCGACTCGGGACTCGGCGTCCTCCGGCAGAACCGTCGCCCACGGACTGCCCAGTTTAACGCCCAAGAACGGAGCTCCCAGAAGCAACAATCCGGCAGTGACAGGAACGGCCACAGCCACGGGATGCCTCATTACCCAACGGGAGAACCTGAGCCAGAACATTCTGTCTCCCGATCTCATCAGCCTGACCGAGAACCGGTTGACGCGTGTTCCAAGCGTGGCAAGCAGGGCTGGAATAAGCGTCAGCGCTACGAGGAGCGAAAACAAAATTACTGTGATGCCGCCGATGCCCAAAGACCGCAGCATCATGAACTGGAAGAACAGCAGGCCAGACAGTCCGATTATCGACGTGACCGCAGAGAACACGATAGCTTTGCCCGCCGTGGCTAGCGTGTTTTGAACCGCTTCAGTGACTTCGTGACGGACCAGTTCCTCCCGGAACCGGCTCACCATCAGCAGGGAATAATCCACCGCCATGCCCAGGCCCAGGAATGAGGCAATGTTGAGGACGAATATGGACATGTCAGTGAACTGGGCCAACAGGTGTACCAGAGCCAGTGTGATGACAACACTCAAGGCTCCCATTGCCAGAGGCAAACCGGCGGCAATAACTCCGCCGAAAACGATGAGTAACGCGACAATAAGCAATGGCAGGGTGATGATCTCCGCCCGACGCAGGTCTTGCTCGCTGGCGACATTCAGGTCGGAGAAAATGGCGACTCCGCCTGTGACCCAGATGTCCAAATGGTCTCCGGGTCGCAGAGCGTCACGTATATCGGGAACCAGGTCTGTGGCCGCGTCTATGTCAGCATCGAGCAACACGAAGGCGTAGGTGGTTCGGCCATCGGGAGCGATCATGCGGTTGTTATCGGCGCTGTTGAACGTGATGAGCCTGTCCACCTGTGGAATCTGAGAAAGCGGGGCGGTGGCGCGTTCGACGGCCTCAACATATCGAGGGTCGGAGGCGTCGAGGCTGTCGCTAGAGAAGACTAGCGTGACCGATGATTCGGGAAGCTCCAGACGTTCGGACATCAACCGTAGGGCGATACGGGACTCGGTTTCCACCTCGCCAAAACCGGACTTGAGAGATGACGTCGCCTGGAAAGCGAACGGCACGCTTACGACGAACACAGCGCACCAGAAGGCGATTATCCACCATCGGAATCGGACGACGTGAGCGCCTAGAGAGGCGACCATTCAGTGGTCAGCAACACATTGTGGTGATCAGCCAGTTGCCAGACTCGTCTTCCGCAATCTCTAAACCGTGTCCTCAACACACAGCGTGGAATTTCGGAGATAGCTCGGAAGGAGGATGCGTAATGGTTAATGGACTCATTGGTTTGCTAGCCTGTTCATGACCATCTTCAACAACAGACAACAGTTCATCGAAAAAAGATGGGGCCAACGCACGAATATCCTTGAAATTTATTTCATAAGTGCCATTTGCACGCCGAAGTTCAAGATTAATTGCGTCTGAAATCGACCTGGCTGAACTCCGAGAGGTTAACACGTTTTTGGGAAGCAACGCATGAATATTTACTGTTGTCATTATGTTCTCCGTCAACAGGGGATTGATGCCACAATCAACACGCTTGGGAATAGCTTAGCACGAGCTGTGCGACGCTGGAGATTCTGGGTCATGTTCATCATTCCAACTCCTGAGTGGATCAGAAGTTGACGGCCCTCAACCAACATGTCATCTGTAACAACATATGAGCCTATACCGCGCTGACTGTCACCTGTTCCGCTGATTCGCTCATGAGTCGCGTATTCGATCGCTACCCAGTCATATGGGAACCTTCGAGCGTATTCAGGGATTCTCTCTAACGAAGTTCTTATTCCAACACCTGCATCGGCTATAACGCAAAACTATGCTCTGCCCTGTTGTGTAATTGTCGAAATGAATCGTCCTGATATGAGGCGATGGACGGATTCGCGTGCTGAGTGGCGTTGTTCGTTAATTCGCCGAATGTTTCAATTATCGTTGATTTGATATTGGATGTGATAAGTTTCAATTCATCCAATCGTTCGTAAATTACATTCGTGACTTTCTCGGCGTCAAAATCAGAACCAAAATTCGTCCACGGGAGAATTATTTGATCCCGATTCGTTCGATCCAAATGTTCGCCAATGATGGAAACGTCAAACTCTTCTAAACACCGAAACAAGCCAATCGAATTTAGGTATATTGCTGCCCTCGGTTCTTCTGGAACCAAGAGTTGACAAGATGCCCCCAATTTCATAACTTGCAACGCGAAAATCAAACGCCAAAAAGTCGCTGCGGGTCGAATTGCAACGCATTGTCGAAGATCAATTGTGACCTCTTCAAACCCACATCCCGCGTCGCGTGGGTCAATATTGCGCGTGTTGCCAGTTAGCAACCCCGCCTGGCCAAACCTTTTTGATGCGGTTATTGTAAGTGTCGGCATGGCTCGAATTAAACTTGATCAGGAATGATATTGTCTACTCCAAACCGTCCATCTTCTTCTGTGTGCCGTTGCGCTGACCATTGGTTTTGGCCTTGCCATTAGGGGATGATTTGCCTTTGGCCTGAGCACCCGGTCTCTCTTCCTCGTCCAAGTTGAGGTCGCTTACAGCTTCGATAGATGACACTGCGTCCCCTGGCGCAGGTTTGAATATTGTGACGCCCTGGGTCGCGCGGCCCATGCTCCGAATTTCGGAGAGGTTGGTCCGTATCACCTGGGCCTGCTCAGAGACGACATAAATCTCTTTGCTGTCGTCGATTATCTGAGCGTCGGCCACGACGCCCGTCTTTGTGCGGATGTTGAATGTCTTGACTCCGATGCCGCCCCTGCCCTGAGTGCGGTAATTTTCCAGCGGCGTGAGCTTACCATAACCCAGTTTGCTGATCACCAGCAGTCGAGTGTCGGGGGTTCCAACGTCCATCGATATGACTCTGTCCTTGCCTCGGAGTGTTATACCCTTGACGCCACCGGCGGCGCGCTGGCGCAGCGGAACTTCTGTTACCGGGAATCGGATCGACATGCCCTGTTCGGACACGATAATCACGTCGTCTTCTTGATCGGCCAGTCGCACCGAGACTAACTCATCTTCTGGCTTCAGGTTCATGATTATGAGTCCCGATGGCCGGATGTTGGACACAGAGTTGAGGACGACGCGCTTGATGCGTCCAGTCCGAGTCGTCAGCACCAGGTACCGATTGTCGCCGTGTTCCAGTTCATCGCCGCTTACAGCTATGACCTTGCTGATTTTCTCGGTGTCTGTGATCGCCAGCACATTCACGACAGGCACTCCCCGCGTGTTGCGGGACAGGTCAGGCCGGAGTTCATAGGCTGTGATCGATAGCACGCGGCCCTTGTTGGTGAAGAACAGCAGCTTTTGATGCGTGTCCACAACGAGGATGTGCTTCACGGCGTCGTCGTCGCGCTTGTTCATGCTGACAACACCCTTGCCCCCACGGTGCTGGTTGCGGTAGGTGCTGGCGGCTATGCGCTTGACGTACCCGCCCTGGCTGAGGGTGACTACAATCAGTTCGTGGGCCTCTAGCTCCTCACGGCTGAGGTCATGGGCGTCGCCGCTGATTTCGGTGCGGCGTTTTTCGCCGTACTTCTTTTTGATATTGTCAGTTTCTTCTTTGACCTGAGTCAGAATCTTGCTCTCGTCGGCGAGCAGTTCTTCCATGCCCTGAATCGTGGTTTGCAACGCTTGATACTCGTTCTCAAGGCGTTCCCGCTCCAAAGCGGCGAGGCGTCGTAACTGCATATCCAGGATGGCTTGGGACTGGCGTTCATCCAGTCCGAAACGGGTCATCAACTGGGCGCGGGCGGCCTCTGCGCTCTCGGAAGCTCGGATAAGGCGGATAACCTCATCCATGTTGCTTATGGCGATTCGCAGGCCGGCCAGGATGTGGGCGCGTTCGCGGGCACGCCTTAGCTCAAACTCGGTTCTGCGGCGGATGACCACCTGCCGGAAGGCGATGAACTGTTGCAACGCGACTCTGAGGGTGATCGTCCTGGGCATGCCGTCAACCAGGGCCAGCATGTTGGCCGAGAAGGACTGCTGCATTGCCGAGTGCTTGTACAGGTTGTTGAGCACGATCTGAGGCTGGACTCCGGCGCGAAGCTCCATGACCACGCGCATGCCGTCTCGGTCGGACTCGTCGCGGATTTCTGTGATGCCCTCAACGCGCTTGGTCTTGACCAGTCCCGCGATCTTCTCCACGAGGGCGGCTTTGTTGACTTGATAAGGCAGTTCGTTGACGATTATTTGCATACGATTCGAGCGTTCCATAGGCTCGATTTCGGCCTTCGCTCTCACGATGATCTGTCCCCGCCCGGTTGTGTAGGTGTTGCGGATTCCCTCGCGGCCCATGATTGTGGCGCCGGTGGGAAAATCCGGCCCTCTCACGTAGCGCATGAGCTGTTCTGAGGTCAAGTCAGGGTCGTCGATAAGCGCATTGATTGCGTTGCAGACTTCCCTCGGGTTATGAGGGGGGATGTTGGTCGCCATGCCAACGGCAATGCCGGAAGCCCCGTTAATCAGAAGGTTTGGGATTCGAGACGGCAGAACCCGAGGCTCTCTGAGCGAGCCGTCGAAATTGTCAGCGAAATCGACGGTTTCCTGGTCGATGTTAGCCAGCATTTCTTCGGCGATTGGAGAGAGCCGCGCCTCGGTGTATCGCATTGCTGCTGGCGGGTCGTTGTCAACGCTGCCGAAGTTTCCTTGGCCGTCGACCAGAGGCATCCGCAGGCTGAACGGCTGGGCCATTCGGACCATTGCGTCATAGACAGCAGAGTCACCGTGGGGATGCCATTTGCCTAGGACGTCGCCCACCAATCGGGCGCTCTTTTTGAAGCTGGAATTTGACCTCATGCTCAGGTCGTCCATGGCGAACAGAATGCGTCTCTGCACTGGTTTGAGGCCATCGCGAACATCTGGCAGCGCCCTGGATACGATGACGGACATCGAGTAATCCAGATACGAACTTCGCATCTCGTCCACAATCTGTGTGGACCTTATGAAACCATAATCGGTCTTGGTAACCATGCACGACTCCTGATGCGCTTAACATCTCAACGATGACGGACGGCGTTCGCCTGGAAGGTCAATAGTTGACCCAATTCTCAGGACGCTGAGGTCACTGGCAAGATCGGTCTGTGTTGCGAAAAATTTGGACGATTCCTTGAAGAGATGAACCGAACAAAACCGGTGTTTTGGTGCCATTCATGCAATCCATTGCATGAATGGTTGACGCTCGAAATAGATTACCAATTGTGCGAGGGTTTCACCAAAAATATCATACTATTAAACATCAACTAATTATAGCATTTTCGTAGCTAATTTTCACCTTTTTTGCGTTGTGAAAAGGCGCTCCTCGGCCCGTTCGACTAGTGACTGAAAGAGCCGATCGAAGTGGGGGGGCAATTCCATGCGGCGTTCAGGGTGAAACTGGACTCCGATGACCCAGCGATGGTTGGGGCTTTCCAACGCTTCGATCACGCCGTCTTCCAGTGAATAGGCCGACGCCATCAGCAGAGGCGACTTCTGCGCTTCACGCATGCCTTGATTGTGAATGCTGTTGACTCTCACAATCCCGCCCGAACCCACAACAGCGGCCAGTTTGCTGCCAGGAGAGATAAAAATTCGGTGGTATGCGACCTCGTCTATGTCACCGTGCTCTGTGAGCGTTCCCATGTGCCCTTCCACGTCCACCAGCGTGCCCCCAAGCGCGACGTTCAGAAGCTGGACCCCACGACAGATGGCGTAGACAGGCATGTCGTCATTGAGGGCGGCCCTCAGAAGGCTGAACTCCATAACATCACGAGGCTCGTTGAGCCACTGCTGGCGGGTCGTCAGAGGCTCCGAGTCGTAACGAGAAGGGTGGACGTCCTCGCCACCGGTCAGCACCAGGGCGTTGGCTTTTGCCATGAACTCCTCAACGCCAATACCGTGCTCAGGGAGTATGACCCACGGCTCTCCGTTGGAACGCTCGACTCCATCGACGTATTTCTGGGTGCTGTGGTCCAGACCGTAGGCGGTAACGGCGATGATCGGTTTATCTGAAGCGTCACTCACTGCGCGACTGCGCCTCCGTTTCGTCGACGGTGTGTAGGGTCTTACGTGGTTTTATCTGATCTCTCACAGAATCAGTGGAAGTTGGGAGCGCGTTTCTCCCGGAAGGCTAATAGAGCCTCTTTATGGGCGTCTCTGCCCTGGGATTCTCGGAATATCTTGCTCTCGTCGGCCAGAACCTTGTCGATGTCGTGTTCCAGGTAGTCCTGATGCACCAGGTGTTTGACCTTTGCCAGGTTCCAATTGGGATTGTCTGCGATAGCGCCAGCCAGTTCCACGGCCTTCTCAAGTAATTGGTTCGTTGGATAGATGTGATTGACCAGCCCGATGCGGAAGGCTTCATCCGCTGGGAGCAATTCCCCGGTTAGCATCAGTTCCAGGGTTCGTCCTAGACCGATGAGATAAACGGCGTAATGCGTCGAGGCGACCTCTGGCGTTAGGCCCACTCGCAGGAATCTGAAGGACAGGCGGGCGGTGTCCGACGCCACCCGAACGTCACAAGGTAGCGTTCGAGTCAGCCCTTCGCCGATGGAGACGCCGTTTATCGCGGCGATCACAGGCTTCGCTGTTTTTATCATATCGATCCAACTCTGAGCGGGACGCGGAACGACGTTGTCGAGATTCTCGCCCTGAACGCTGGCCTCGAACCTGCTGATGTCGGCGCCTGCGCAGAAACCCCGGCCTGCGCCGGTCCAGACTATCGCGCCGATGGATTCGTCGGCGTTCCAGTCGGCGATCTGATCGCGAATTTCGTAATCCATCCGTGCGTTCATGGCGTTCAGCTTGTCCGGCCGGTTCATCGTAATAATGCCGACTCGACCCTGAACCTCGGTCAAAATTTCTTCGTAACTCACTATCGCCTTTCGGGATAATTTCCGATTACCCGCCTGAGAAACTCGTCGCCCAGCGAGGCCTTTTGAAGATGTTGAGTTTGAGCCTGTGGAGGCGCAAAAAACCTGCGCCAATCTTATCACAAAGGGTCTCAGCTTGCCCTCAGCCGTGCCTGCCTAGTAGCATGAGACCGCCTGTCGATCAACAATATGATGGAGTAATCGCGAACCGCGCGATTCCCGATTAATGTCGTCGGAGAGTAGTCACAATGAAGATAACCGATGTTAAAGCCGTATACCCGAACTATCAGCATATCCCTCCGTCCTGGCGAACCCACTTCTGGCAGATCGTTGTCAGGGTGGAGTCTGACGCCGGAGTCACGGGTTACGGCTACGGAGGTGGCGGTGTCGCGGCTGTCGATGTGGTGAATAGACACCTGGGAGAATTGCTGATTGGCCGGGAGGTCAACAGTGTGGCAGATATCGCCGATGCCTGGGGTGATTTGTATTCCGAATCCTTGCCATACGGTCGAAAAGGCATAGGGGTCATGGCCCTGAGCGGCGTCGACCTCGCTCTGTGGGATTTGTTGGGCAAGGCCGAGAGCATGCCCGTGTATCAGCTTGTCGGGCAACGGAATAAAGACAAAGTTAAGGCTTACGCAACCGGTATGGACTCCGAGTGGTACAGGGAGCTTGGATTCACGGCTCACAAATTCCCGCATCGGTGGACCGGTCAGGAATCGGACTATGACAGAGCGGTCACCCACGCGTCTCGCGCTCGCAACTTGTTCGGGCCGGATGCGATGGTGATGATCGACACCTACATGTCTTGGACGACCGATGTGACCATCGAAATGGGCAAGCGCCTGGCAAATCTTAATATCCACTGGTTCGAGGACATTCTGACGCCTGACGAACTGGATGGGCAGGCCGCATTGCGCGGAGAGGTCGGGGACACTCTCATCGCTGGAGGCGAGCACGAGTTCACCCATTACGGCTTTCAAGAAATCGCCAGGTCCGAGGCTCTGGACCTGTGGCAGCCGGACATCACTTGGTGCGGTGGCATCACAGCCGGACTGAGAATCCTAGACGTGGCACGCGAGGCTCAAACTCCAGTCGCTCCTCATCGGGGCGGCGAAGTCTGGGGATTGCATCTAATTGTGTCCTCAGACTGCATCGACCTTGCGGAGCAGAACCCTGGCAATCGGGACGCGCCGAAGGACGCTTTATGGGTCGGCCAGACTCCGGTTGTGGATGGCTACATGGAGCCATCAGACGAACCCGGTTTCGGCGTGCAGGTTAACGAGGCGATGCTTTAGACTAGGCGATGCGCCAATACATACGGGACGAGCTGAGATTGAGAAAGGAATAATCATGGCTGTGAAAATTGGCATTCACGGGGGACAACAAGACATCGAGATGGACGAGTTGAGGCGGATGTGGCGGTTTGCCGACAGCAGTGGATTCGACTTCATATCTCTGTGGGACCACTTTTACGAGGCTCCTCCGATTGACGGCGATTCGCCGGTGTTTGAGGCCATTGCGGGAATGGCTGCGCTGGCCGCCGAGACCGAGAACGCTCGGATTGGATGTCATGTTCTCTGCGTCACATACCGAAATCCTGGACTTCTGGCGAACTCCATTATGACCATCGACCATATCAGTCACGGTCGCGTCGAAGTCGGTCTAGGAGCCGGATGGCAGGTTCCGGAACACATGGCCTATGGATACCCGTTCGATTCGCCCAAAGCTCGCTCAGATCGTCTTGAGGAGGGGATCGAAGCCCTCCGTATGCTATTCACTGAGGACGTCTCCAATTATTCTGGAAACTACTATCAGTTGAAAGACGCCAAGCTGTACCCTCGACCCGTTCAGGAGCGCATCCCCATCGTCGTAGGCGGAAGGGGGGAGCGCCGGACCCTTCCCACAGCAGCCCGCCTGGCAGACGGTTGGAATGTCCCTTATGCCACGGTCGACGAATTCACAAGGCTGAACGCCATCCTGGATGAGCGGTGCACGATTGAGGGCCGCGATCCCGCAACCCTCAATCGCAGCGTGAACCTCCATATGCGGATGGGAACCACAGCTGCTCAGGCCGCTCAGATTGAGCAGGAACGTGGCGCAACCGACGGAGCGGTCGTCGGCACAGCGCAGCAGGCCATCGACGCTATCAAAGCCTACGAGGAAGCGGGAGCATCGCGAGTCAGCATCGCGATCCGACCACCGATAGAATGGGACGCCCTGCAGGCCTTCGTCGAGGAGGTCATGCCGGCCGTCCAGTGAGATGTCGAACGGGTTTAGCGAATTTGGCCCTGCTGGTTGTCTTGCTGGTAGCCGGATGCCAAGAACCAACCAGGGAGCCGTCGAACGTCGAGGCCACCATTGAGGCTAGGGTTGTCGCCACGGTCGTCGCGTTTCAGTTACGAAACCCGACTGCGACGCCGCAGCCAGCGCCAACTCCGATCCCTACTGTTACTCTGACCCCGATCCCCGTGGAGACTCCGACGCCCAGACTGATAGTTGCTCCAACCGAGATCCCGTTGCCGACGCCAACAACTGTCCCGACCGGTCTAACGCAAACCGTGTCGCACGTCGTGGGCGCTGTGGTGGCGATCAACACTCCTGCAGGCACAGGTTCCGGGTTTTTCTTTGAAGACGGTTTGGTGATGACCAATGCTCACGTCGTGGAAGATTTCCTACGAGCCACCGTTGTCAGCAAATTCAACGGCATCAATCTTGGCATTACTGGCACCGTGATCGGCGTAGATGAAGAACTTGACATAGCGGTGATCGAAGTAAGCAAGAACCCGGAGCGACCAACGTTGAAATTTGGAGACTCCAGAACAGCGCAACTTGCCGAGGATGTTTTGGTGATCGGTTTCCCCTTGAGCAATATCCTGGGAGAAGCAATTTCCGTTTCGAAGGGGATCATATCGTCGAAGCGCAACATCGACGGGGTTGAAATGATCCAGGTTGATGCCGCGACCAACCCCGGCAACAGCGGAGGGCCGCTCGTCAATTCTCAAGGAGAGGTAATCGGGATGGTCACGTTGAAGATAGTTAATGAGGTTGCCAATCGCTTCTTTGAGGGCACTGGGATAGCGATTGCATCGAATGCCATTCAAGATCGTCTTCCATCGTTGTTGGAAGAGTAAGCCTCACAGATTCCTGGATTATGTCCGACATTTTGAAGTCTGAGACAGTCAGCAAGCCTCGCGAATTGCGTCTACATCCAGATTTTTTTTGAGAGACATGAATTGCAACTCCCGTGCCTGCTCGCAAAACTCGGATGTTTCCAGAGCGTATTCGACGTTGA
>Ga0207963_1001710_pt1 | contig 11409 bp, 8 predicted proteins | sample Knorr_S15_td_NAD_FD_185604 | JGI IMG/M metagenome (GOLD analysis project Ga0207963, IMG submission 185604) | Marine microbial communities from Southern Atlantic Ocean transect - Knorr_S15_td_NADW_ad_2500m_LV_A (SPAdes) (version 2) | ecosystem: Environmental > Aquatic > Marine > Oceanic | place...
AAAGCACCAGTATCATCAAGGTCAAATTGATTCCTCCGCAAACACGGCGGCAAGACGGGTGAAGAATTGAAAGCTGAAGGCAACTAAACCAACCCACTCCACCACTTGAGCGCCGAGGGGTTGGATTCGTAGGCTGGTTCACAGTGCTACATCTCAACCGACCCGGTAAAATTAGCGCATGGTCAATCCTTTGGGGTTTGACTGTTGACGACGAAAAACTCATGTTTCCACCAGATTTCATTATGAAGGCACATCGCTACACTCTTACCCAGAAAGCCGATTTCATGAAACGCACAATGAACCGCCGTGATGCGATGAAAATGATGGCCGCGAGCACTGGGATCTGCCTGACAGGTAAAACAGTCTCTCGAGCGGTTGACTCGCCAAATGAGAAATTGAATGTTGCGTTGATCGGCATCGGAGGACAGGGGGGATCGAATTTGCGGGGAGTCTCCAGCCAAAATATCGTCGCCCTGTGTGACGTCGACGAAAAACGAGGTGCAAAGGGCTTCGGTCAATTCCCCAAAGTGGCGAAGTTTAGCGACTATCGTGTCATGTTCGACAAAATGGAAAAGGATATTGATGCCGTCGTTGTCAGCACTCCGGACCACACGCATTTTAATCCGTCGATGATTGCGATGTCGCTTGGGAAGCATCTCTATTGCGAAAAACCGATGGCACACAATGTGTGGCAGGTTCGGAAAATGACTGAACTGGCTGCCAAGAACAATCTGGCGACCCAGTTGGGTGTACAACGGCACACGATCGGCAATGTACACCGGGTCGTCGAACTGATCCGCGCCGGGGCGATCGGTAAAGTGACGGAAGTCCACAGTTGGGTTGGTGGTAATCGAGGAATGCCAAGTATACCCAAGGACAAACAGAAGGTGCCTGCGCATCTCAACTGGGACGTCTGGTTGGGGCCGGCCCCGGAACGTGACTACAACAAAGCCTATTGCCCTTACAACTGGCGATTCTGGTGGGACTTCGGTACCGGCGAAACAGGCAACTGGGGATGTCACACCCTTGATATCCCCTTCTGGTCTCTAAAGCTGGACTATCCGACACGCGTTGAAGGAAGCGGTCCCGAGGTACATCCGCAGACCACGCCAAAGTCGATGATCACCAGTTTCCAGTACCCGGCCAAAGGCGATCGCGGAGACGTCACGCTGCATTGGTATCACACTAGAGGCGGCCCGCAGATTCTGAAGGATAGGAGCCTCTCCCTCAAGGGTGCCAACAATGTCTTTGTCGGTACAGAAGGTATCCTGGTATGCGGATTCGGAACCCACAAACTCTACCCTGAAGAGAAGTTCTCGAACTTTAGCGCACCGGAACAATCAATTCCCGATTCGCCTGGATTTCACAAGGAGTGGATCACAGCGTGCAAAGGTGGGAAAACGGCAACATGTAATTTCGACTACTCGGGTCCACTCACAGAAACGGTGTTGCTCGGCAATGTCGCCTATCGAGCGGGTGGCGGATTCCAATGGGACTCCAAGAACCTGAAAGCGGTAGGCAACGATACCGCTCAACAGTACATCAGAGAAGCAGTTCGCAAGGGCTGGGAAATAAGTTAGATCGGTTCCCGCAACGGATTTATAGTGATAATGAAACACCTCCTACTCACAACAATCGCAGCCGTGCTTCTGGCCACAACCGCCTTCTCTGATCCGAATCTTAAAGACCTCGACAAGCCGGTGCCCGTTCACGATCTCAACGCCACCATCCTGCACCAGCTTGGCATCCATCACGAACAACTCACTTACCGTTTCCAGGGCCGCGACTATCGCCTTACCGATCTTGCCGGAAATGTTGTTCACGATATTTTGGCATAAATAAAACAGACTTTGCCGAGCGCATCTAGTGGGTTAGCTAAAGAACTACTTTTTATGAAAACATTAAAAAAACAGGCGTTTACGCTGATAGAACTTCTCGTTGTCATTGCAATCATTGCCATTCTGGCCGGCCTGCTCCTGCCCGCCCTGGCCAAGGCGAAGACCAAGGCGCACGGCATCAGCTGCATGAACAACAACAAGCAGATGATGCTGGCCTGGCGGTTTTACGCGGAGGACAACGAAGATCGGCTGGTTGGTGCCAACGGTTGGAGCTTTAAAGGAAGACAGGTTCCTAACTGGAGCGGGGGGAGTTGGCTGACGAAAGATAACAAACGGGATCCCAATAACTGGAACCACGCTGCATACACTTACAGGAGCCCCATTTGGCCCTATTGTGGCAAAAGCACAGCGATTTGGAAATGCCCCGCCGACTACACCACCGCCATCGACAATGAGGGCAAAACCGTGCCCCGAATTCGTAGCATGTCGATGAACAACTGGGTCGGCGGCCCGGGCTGGAATAACTCCGGACCGTGGTATCCCCAGAGTTCGAACGGCTGGAAAGTATTCACAACCATGTCGGACTTCACGGACCCCGGCCCGTCGGATACCTTCGTGCTGGTGGATGAACGGGAGGACAGCATCAATGACGGCTATTTCGTGGTCGACATGGCCGGCTGGCCGGAACGGTCGCAGGTGATCGTGGACTACCCGGCGAGTTATCACAACAACGCCGCCGGGTTCTCCTTCGCCGATGGCCATGCCGAGATTCATAAGTGGCTCGACAAGCGAACGTATCCGAAAATCAACAAAGGCAATATGCCAAACCGCGTCAAATCCATGATGAACAGCCCAGACTTGTATTGGATGATGGAGCACAGCACCCGAAAGGTCGGGCGCTGACTCCCGCGACAGGTCATTTCCAGGGCCGCGACTATCGCCTTACCGATCTTGATGGCAACCTCGTGAAGAATTAAAAGCTGAAGGCAAATGAAACACCTCCTACTCACAACAATCGCAGCCGTGCTTTTGGGCACAACCGCCTTTGCGGGCTCGATTCACAATGCTGCCAAGACCGGTGACCTTGCTGGCGTCCCAGCGACGTTATGCCAAGATTGACTCTTCACCGGCCCGGCGACGCCACGAACTCGCTCAGCAGTTTTCCCGTTTGCGTGTCCCAAACCAGCACCCGGCCATCGTGGCCGCCGGTGGCCAGCCGGTTGCCGGGCGCGTGATGTGCCAGCGACTGCACCCAATCCCCTGCTCCATCAAATTCCCGCAGCAGCTTGCGGCTGTCGGCATCGTGCTGCCGCACCCTACCCGGATCCGCATGGGTAAACAGCCGGTCGGCCACCATTCGCGGCCGGGCCATCGCCCGTCCCAGCCCGCCGAGTTCCGCCACCTTTTCCGCGCCAAACCGTTTGCCGGTTGTGTCCGCCAGTCCCGCCTTCCAAACGTGGATCTTCCCGTCGCGCCCCGTGCTGAAAACCTGCTGGCCGTCCGCCCGAAACGCCACCCCGAACACCTCCGCCCTGTGCCCGCTATACGTGCTGATTGCCTCGCCGCTTTTGGCTTCAAAAATTTTCGCCGTCTTGTCGCGACTGGCGGAAGCCAGAAACTTCCCGTCCGGACTCCATGCCAGTGCCAGCACCCAGTCGGCGTGGTTGTCGATCAGTCGGCGGCGGGAAAAGTCGGCCGAGTTGTAAATCGCGATCCGGTTTTCGGCATCTGCCACCGCGAACATGGCGCCGATGCCGTCATATCTCACATCCAGCACCACATCACCGGAGCGATGCGCCACCGCCAGCAGTTCACCCGTGTCTGGGTCAAACACCCGAGCCTCACCCAGTTCGCCCGGGATGCCGCCGGCCGCCACCAGTTGTTTCCCGTCCGGGCTCCACGCCAGTGCCAGGGTTCGCTGGGCCATGTTCGGGATGCGCCGAACCAGCCCGCCGGTGGCCGGATTCCAGAGGGTGATTTCCCGCAATCCACTGGCCGCGAGTTCCCGGCCATCCGGAGAAAATTCGAGCGCCGTGATGGGCATCGGCCGGGGATACTTTGCCGGGGCCGGTTCGTGCCGCCGCACGGGAATGACCTGCACCAGCGCCGCATCCGGGTCATCGCCATCAAACGATGCCCCCTCCCCGATCCAGCGCCGCACCAACTCAATTTGTCCGGCCCCGAGCGGGGCGGACTTTTGCGGCATCCGATCGTCGGCTTCCTCCGAGCTGAGCAACTGAAGAATCAGGCTGGCCGCCGGTTTGCCTGCCTGGACTCGCGGCGGTTCCTCCTCCAAGGCCCGCATCAACTCCGTGTAACTGTCCACCCGGTAGTCGCCCTTCGCCTTCTCTGCCCCGTGGCAGCCCTGACACTGCGCCAGCAACAGCGGCGCAATCTCACTGCGGAAACTCACCGGCGACGCGCGTCCGGTCAGCGCCGTTGTGAGAAACAGGACGGCCAAAACGAAGGTGTGGAGACTGGTAATTTTCGGAAACATTTTTGTGGGAACAAGTCCGCGGATTTGCGCCTTCATCAATGCTGGAACACAAACTCGTTGGTGTTCAGGATCGCCCAGCACACATCGGCCAATGCCACCGCACGATTGTTGGACTTGGCAATGTGCCGCCGCGCAAACTCGCGCTCCTCCTTTGACGGCGGTCGTGACAGCGCGGCCAAGTAGAGTTCCTCCACAATTTCGTGATCACTTTTCCCGGCGGCCAGCGCCTTGCGGAAGCGGTTGTCCCCGGACTCCAGTTTGCCGTGCACCAGGTTTCCGCTCAGAAACTCGAGCGCCTGCGCCAAGTGCGGCTCGCTGCCTCGCTCGCAGGTGCAGGCCGTGTCGCGAGAGGGCTGCCCGAAGGTCTTGAGGAAGGCATGATTCATCTGCGGTGAAGGCAGCGCGATGGCGCGCGTGCCTGCCGGCAGACCATCGAAACCCTCGGCCAAGCCGGTCACCCGGCAGACCGCATCGAGCAACTGTTCCGCCGTCAGCAGGTGCGGCTGATAGTGGGAGAAGAGCTGGCGATCCTCCGCGTTGGCGGGAGTCGACCGGGAACTGGCCTGATAGGTGCGACTGTTGAGGATGACCCGCAACAGGTGCCCGCGGTCAAAGCCATGCTCCGCGAAATCCCTCGCCAACGCCTCAAGCAACGGGCCGTTCACGGGGGGGTTCGAGTCGCGAAAATCATCCACCGGCTCCACGATGCCCCGGCCCATCACGTAGGCCCAGATGCGGTTGACTGCCGCGCGGGCAAACCACGGATTGTCCGGGCGGGTCAGCCAGTCGGCGAAAACCGCGCGACGATCGGTTCCCCTCGGCACGCTGACTTCGCCCCGGCCCGGAAGCCAAGGCGCCATCGTGCGGCCGGTGCGCGGATGAGTCACCTCGCCCTCACTGGCGGTGCCCACCAGCACCTCGCCCTTGCCACCCTTTTTTTTGTCCACCGTGGTGCGTTGCACGCGGTGAAAAAAAGCGCCCATGCCATAGTAATGATCCTGCGTCCAGCGATCGAACGGGTGGTTGTGGCACTTCGCACAGGCCAGGCGTGCGCCGAGGAATAGCTGGGTGGTTGTCTCCAGCGCGTCGTCACGGCTGGAGGCGGCGCGGAAGTAATTGGCCGGAGCGTTCGTGAACGTGTCGCCGCTGGCGGTGAGCAGCGCACGGGCAAAACGGTCGTGCGGCATATTGCTTGCCATGGCGTCCACCAGCCACCGGTGCATGGCCTGCACACCCTTGGCCTGGAGTCTTGCGGGGTTGACCCGCAGCAAATCGCCCCATCTCTGCGCCCAGAAGACCGCGTGCTCGGGCCGGGCCAGCAGCGTGTCGATCAGCCGGGCGCGTTTGCCCGAAGTTTCGTCATCCAAAAATATCCCCGCCTCGGCAGCGGTGGGCAGCATCCCGGTGAGGTCCAGATGCACGCGCCGGAGAAATTCGCTGTCGCTGGACAATCCCGAAGGCGTGAAGTGCAACTCACGGAGCTTGGCATGGACATGGGTGTCGATGTAGTTGGCTGAGGATGGAACGACCCAGTGGAAGCCGGGGGCGGGTTTCACAAGAGTGAACGGCAGCGCCGCCACATGCTCAAGGTAGCGAACCATGACGGCCGCCTGTCCGCGCCGACGACCCGCCACGCGGCCGCCGGAATCGACCTCGAGGATGGCCTCGTCCGAGCTGGTAAACTTGGCAAGGTGGGTGACGTCGCGCTGACTGCCGTCTTCAAAACGGGCGGTGACGCGGAGATGTTGAACCGGCTCAGGCCAGCGCAACACGACCGCCGTGCCCGGCGTGACCTCGATACCTTCGCAGCGGGCGGTGCCCGGCGGATCGGTGCGCGCGCCCTGATCGATCCAGTCGCGCAATATGCGGTATTCGCGGCTGTCCCGTGGGAGCTTGAGTCCGCCGCGATGCGCTAGTGCGGTGCTCGGTTTGCGCAGGATAAGGCTGAGCGACGGGGTAAATACATCCACCCGACGCCCCAACAGATCGCGGGTGAGCACGGCATAATCCGCCGCCGCATCGAAGGCAAAAAGCGAGAGGGCAAACCCTCCCTTGCCGCTGGGCGAACCGTGGCAGGTGCCGGCATTGCAGCCTTGACGCGTCAGCACCGGCAGGATCTCGTGTTGAAACGAGACTTGCCGGGATGCCGCATGAGCACTGGCTGCAGCTAATAAAACCGGCAGTGTGAACCGCGATAATGACATGGCGCTTGGCAGAAATTGAGTGGCGAAGAGGCGAAAGTAAAGCGGACAGATACAGCTGTTAAAGTTTGCATGATCAGGTTGTGTCGATTCTAATTCGCCGCGACATCATATTGACAGGTGCGGCCGGCACCGTGACCTGTTTACTCCGGATCACAAAACCATAAGGCTTATGCAGGCAGCTTCATTTCCCGAACACCCAGGCATGTCGCGGCGAGTCGCGATCCAGGCCGGGTCGATCGGGCTGCTTGGACTGGGGGGGAATCATCTCACCCCGCTGCGGGCAATGGCAGACACGCCCAAGTCCGGGCGCGCCAAGTCGGTCATCTACATTTTCCTCTCCGGCGGGCTGGGGCAGCACGACAGCTTCGACATGAAGCCAAACGCCCCCAAGGAGGTGCGTGGGGAGTTCAACCCCATCCCCACAAAAACACCCGGCATTCATATTTGCGAGCACCTGCCAATGCTGGCCCAGCGCAGTGAAAAGTGGGCGCTCTGCCGGTCATTGACTCATCCCTACATCGAGCACTCAGAGGGGCACCACGTGATGCTCACCGGGCGCACGCCGCTGCCGACCGGGTTCGACGGCAGCAAGCCGAAGCCAACCGACTGGCCCTCCATCGCAGCCATCGCCAATGACCGGCTGCGGCCGCGCAACAACCTGCCGCCGGCCATCGTGTTGCCGGATCGAATCGTGCACCGCACTGGGCGAACCATCCCCGGGCAGTTCGGGGGGCAGATGGGCGAACAACGCGACCCATGGTTCCTCGAAGCCTCGCCGTTTCACTCCGAGCATTACGGCGCGTATCCCGACTACCTGTTTCATCATGCGAAGGGCAAACTGGAGGATGCCAATCTGAAATTCCAGGCGCCCAATCTCACCCTGCCGCAGGGACTGGGCAAGGGGCGGTTTGCCAGCCGGCTGGAGCTGTTCCGGCAACTCAACCGGCAGCGGGCCTTTCTAGAGACGGCGGCCGAGGTGGAGCAGTTTGACCGTTACCGGCAGATGGCCGTGTCACTGCTCTCGGATGAAAAGACGCAAAAGGCGTTCGACGTGCTCAACGTCGAGGACAAACTTCAGGAAAGATACGGGAAAAATGCCTTTGGCTGGAGCCTGCTGATGGCCGCGCAACTGGTGGAAGCCGGGGTGAGCCTCGTGCAGGTGAACCTCGGCAACAACGAGGCCTGGGACACCCACGGCAATGCCTTTCCCAGCCTCAAAAATTATCTCTTCCCACCTACCGACCGGGCGGTGTCGGCGCTGCTGGATGACTTGCAGTCGCGGGGGCTCCTCGATGAGACGCTCATCGTGATGGCCGGCGAGTTCGGGCGCACGCCGAAGATCTCGCTGCTGCCCAAGTCCTACAAACTGCCCGGGCGAGACCACTGGGGTGCGGTGCAGACGGTGTTCTTCGCCGGAGGCGGCGTGCGGGGCGGACAGGTGATCGGCGCCTCGGACAAGCTCGGCGGCTACCCGGCCGCTGATCCGCAGATGCCGGAAAACCTCGGGGCCACCATCTATCAGGCGTTGGGCATCCCGCCGGAAATGATGTGGCAGGACTCAGCCGGCCAGCCGCACAAAATCTATCACGGTGAACCCATCCCCGGCCTGATGGGATAGCCTTACGGTTTCACACTCCCCGGCTCGCTGATCACGCTTGGCCAATCCTTTGGGGTTTGACTGTTGACGACGAAAAACTCTTGTTTCCACCAGATTTCATTATGAAGGCACATCGCTGCACTCTTACCCAGAAAGCCGATTTCATGAAACGCACAATCAACCGCCGTGATGCGATGAAGATGATGGCTGCGGCCGGCTGAACATTGGATCACTGGAGGTAATTCACTTTGCGATCTTTGGTGTCCAACCTCTCAACAACAAATAATACCCCTTGAAACCCACCCCAACCGGGATGACTGGTTCCGCGCTATGAAATCACAACTAGTCGCAATCGTCGCAGCCGTGCTTCTGGTGGGGTGTGGGAAGTCGCAAGAAGTAAAAGATAAAATGCTTGGAGAAGCTGCGCATTCGATGAAGAAATGAAAACATGATCCTCGCTTATATCGACGTCCGCCCATTTCTATTTGTCATTGGTCTTCCCGTTGTCATCTTGCTTGCGATCCTCGGTTGCTGGATCGCTAAAGCTAGGATTGTGAAATGGAAAGCGGCATTATTTGCCACAGCTACTTTCGCAGGGCTATTCGGATTCTTCCTTTACGGTCCCTTTATCGGCCAGACTGAGACGCGAGAGCATATCATGACTTGGACAATCAAGCCGACTCCATCAACCGGTATTAATGAACCGAAGGTTATTCTCTCTTTCGTTGAATTCCCTGGCTATTTCATTGGAGGGTATTCAGATGAGATCGCAGCCCATCTAAAGAAAAATGGAGAAGAGAAGGTGAAAGTTGTTTTCGAGATTACTTCGGACTACGGTAAGGTTCGAGGGTACCGCGAGACTGAGATAGCAGGACTAAAAAGTTGGCGATGGATAGATGGCTTCGGGGGAAGCAGTGGATCGCCTGAAAGATCACCATGGGACCGAAAACGATGAACATCGAACAAGAGTTCGTGGAATGAGGAATTTGTGTCTGGTCTAAACCGCGGAAAGACAACACTTGATGCTGCTAACAGAATCATCAACGAATCGAAATCGCCGACCTCCTCCGCAAACACGGCGGCAAGACGGGTGAAGAATTGAAAGCTGAAGGAAAATGAAACACATACTAATCACAACAATCGCAGCCGTGGTGCTGGTGGGGTGTGGGACAAAATCACCCGCGGATTCGCAGACGTACTATATTCCACACCAAACCGGGTTTGGTGTATTACACGGGACAGCCTAAACATTGTTAGAGGTAAGAATGAAATACCTGCCATTCGTAATCATTGCACTGTTGGCCTGCGTAAGTTGCACCGCCATTGAGCACCGTGACAAGCAAGCCATACGACACACAACAAGTGCCATCCAATAAACTAAAGGACACGAATCGTGACGTTCGCATGAGGAGAACAGATATGAGATTGACCGCTCACGCCCTGCTTTTCTCCTGTCTATGCGCGTCTGTTGTCGTAGCTGACGACTACGAGATCATCCTTGACTCCTACAACGAGCTAGAACTCGTCGCCGGCTTAGGGCAGCAAGAAGATGTCAATGGGTGGCTTCCAGCAATCGAAGGAGCCAATGCGCTTCAAGTCGAACTGTCTAACACCCATATGACGATGGCCGATGCCGCCGGCAACTTGTATCTTGTTGACAAAGAGTCGCACGCGGTTCTGAAGATGACGCTGGACGGCAAGATGCATACTGTCGTCGGTACTCATTTGGCCGGAAATGGCGGCGACGCTCCGCAATTGGGCACGAGTGTGGCCCTGAGCAATCCAAACGGGCTCTACGTCTTACCGGAGGGAACGGCATATATTCTGGATCGGGACAACGACAAAATCCGAAGACTTGGTCCCAATGGGATCGTCAGGACGGTTGTGCCCGACACACTGCCATTGAACGCCGGCCGTGGGCTGTGGGTAAGCAGCGACGAGACAACAATCTTCTACACCGCGAGCACGGTTGTGCGAAGATGGACGGAACCTACAGGCGTTACCGTCTACGCCTCCGGTTTCGGAAGTCTCGGCAACATCGATGTGGATCCCACAGACGGGAATCTTGTTGTTACAGACCGTGGCGCTCATCGTGTCTACCGTGTTTTTTCAGATGGAAGTAGGGAACTGATCGCCGGAGACGGGACAACGCAGAATCACGGTGACGGAGGACCAGCAACTAATGCCGGTCTAGATGAGGTTAGGGGTATCGCTTTTCTCCCACATGGTGGATATTTCTTGGCAACTCAAGGCGATGGCGACATCTGGTACGTAGACACGAACCGCGTTGCCCACGAGTTCATAAAGGGAAGCGGAAGCTCTTCGCCACTTCCTCATGATGAAGTCTGCGAACCCAGGGGAATCAGCATAGCCCCGTGGGGCGATCTCATTATAACCGAGAACGACCACGCAGTCATTCGCGTTGTCCGTCGAAAGCTCGCGATCTCAAGCGTGACGGTACAGCCATCAGGGGCTGTTCAGATGATGTGGTACAGCATGCCATCAATGAACTACGCTGTGCAATTCACGGAGGACATGATGCATACGAACTGGCAGACACTGACAGACATGCCTGGCGGAGTGGCGAACATACTCACGACCTACAACGACACAAACGCTGTCGGAAGACAGAAAGCATTCTACCGGGTAAGAACAACACCATGACACGAACAATCCCCTTCACAACATTGGAAGTACTAATAATATCAATGACTTTGATGAGTCGAACATCCGGATTATTTAACGGTCTGCCAAGAGTGTGCCAAATCCCAGACAAACTGAGATCAGACATTCTCAGGGAATGGACGGCGGCTTGATGAACCAGACTTTATAGCATAAAAAAATAACTCAACTGAAACGAAGCTGAACTTTCCACCTTCAACCGGTTTTTTGGTGGCTGTTCTCATGGCGGATCATCCGGAGGCTTCTCTTTGCATCAGCCGTGGCGGTTACTCTCGTTGTGCTTTTCTACACTGTCGAACTAGTACGCGGTAAGTGGGCATGAAATAAATATGTCGGCGAAACCGAAGCCAGCAAGTGCCGCCACGGCGGTAAGACGAGTAAAGAATTATAATAGCTGAAGCCAAATGAAACACCTCCTAATCACAACAATCGCAGCCGTGGTGTTGGTGGGGTGTGGTGAGTCGCAGCAGTCGACTCTAGTACCAGAAGCGAAACCAGTTGAACCAGTTGCTGAAGTTGCACAACCAGAACCACCACCAGAATTGACGACAGCCAAAGCACCAGCCATCTCAATTTATTTTGCTGCTGGTT
>Ga0207963_1001716_pt1 | contig 11381 bp, 6 predicted proteins | sample Knorr_S15_td_NAD_FD_185604 | JGI IMG/M metagenome (GOLD analysis project Ga0207963, IMG submission 185604) | Marine microbial communities from Southern Atlantic Ocean transect - Knorr_S15_td_NADW_ad_2500m_LV_A (SPAdes) (version 2) | ecosystem: Environmental > Aquatic > Marine > Oceanic | place...
ACTTGACGCCTGATTTGTTGAATGCCCTGCCCTCTTCCCGAATCAGGAAAACGCGTAAGTCCATGAAGAAATGCGGCCTCCAACGCCGTAGAATCCCCCCATCGATCTCCGTAACGAGCTGAGTGCTCATCACTGAGCGAATGACGGAACCCTCGGCCTATATCCATCACAGTGATCACGACAACGTAACGGCCTAAACGCTTGGTCCAATTATACGCCTGCACGGCAACCCAACCCGGACCTTCAGCATGTTCTACTATATTCTGGCAAACTTCGGATAGAATCACTGAGAATTGAACAACTGAGGTTGCCGGGTAACCCAGTCTCGAAGCTAGTATATTCCCGGCTCGTTTCTGGACCTCATCAATAACTGTGTGCACGTCTGCATTGGCAGTTATCGATGTGATTTCCAGGAGCACGTCTGACAATCTAGATACTCGTTTTGGCACCCGACCCAATAGCTCAAAAATTTTAGTAGCTTCATGGAAGAAGCCCATCCTGCTGAGGTACCCAAGCACATCAGAGTTATCTGGAAGCTGGAGTCTTGGACTTCCACCTTGTTTCTTGACCACGGCCCCTGCTGCAAGCAGTGCAACCATGCCATTGGGATCTATCCAACGAACATGACGCGCATCGAAAAGCATGCGCTCGATCCCCACCTGGCCTGCCGTATCGAGAACTTGGTCAACGGCCTGGTGGTCAAGCTCAGTTGGAACTGAGAAAACGTTCACCTAGTCTCCTCAAAATGAGAGAGCTTGCCCTCCAAATGATTAAATAGGTTCCGCGCCCCTAGCTGACCAACATTCTGAGAAGCAAGCTCATTTGCTTTCGAGATGGCATCCTCAAGAGCATCACCAGCCAAAAGACGCGCAAAAGCAGTAGCACCCCAAACATCACCGCAGCCCGTGGGGTCCCCTTTACACGGCGGGCACAAAACAGGAACTCTACCACTAGAAGCGACAGTTGCTGTAGGAAGGCCAACTAGGTTGTCATAGTGACATTCAAAGCCCGCGGTAGTGAAAAATTGAGCCCCCCGATTTCCTAAAGTGATCGCGATCAATCTTGGCTTAACACGCAGCGGGTCGAACGTGATGTCAGATAAATCACCTTCACATCCCACTAGCTTAGATTCAGCCTCATTCATCTGCACCACATCAAAACATTGGAACCAATCTTTCCAAGCATTCAACGGTGTAGGGACACGAGCGCCACCTCTGGCCGTGCTCAGAAAGAGCGAGTGGAGGTCAGCATAAATTGGTCCAGAAAAGTCATCGCGAAGGGCTTCTGCAGTTTCTAGCTCCATCTCAAAACCAGAAATAAAATTTATGTATAAAGCGTCGCAGATATCGACTAACGGAGCCAGTTCATCCCAACTCCAGCCTGGGACCCCTCCAGTGAGTCGTTCAGTACGAGATCCGTCGCGACTATATGAGAGTTCCACGCGGTTGTTGTCTTCGGGCACAATCATCAGACAGGACTGATCTACACGCGGGATCTCATTTAGGAGGGTGACGGCTCCCTCTGAAAGATCCTGGCCGAGTTTCAGTATAGGGAGAATCTTCCAACTGCTGGGAAGTGAGGCACTCAGAGCTGAGATCGCATAACTAATGCCACCCCATTCCTCTACCGGATCACCCTTGGGGCCCGTTCTTAAGAACCGATCCCAAACAAGAGCACCGATCACACCGAGAGTTCGTTGCTCACTCACAATTGCCCGGGCATTTCTGATATGAAGATTCCTGCAGCCCCAATAACCCCTGCAGTCTCAGGAAGTTGACCAGGCACAATTTTACATGCCTCAAACGCAGACTTGAATGAACGCTGCTGGGCTTCCTCACGAATGGTCCCGAATAGATAGTCCCCTGCACCTACAACCCCACCGACAACCACCACAACATCTGGATTTAGAGTGTTGATGAGGTTAGCAATCCCGATGCCAAGAAACTTGGCGGTCTCTAGCATGATCTCACGCGCGTATTCATCCCCAAGTTGTAGCGCTTCATAGATCAGGGCCGCAGAAATCTGGTTTATGTTGCCATCTACCAGTTCAGTGAGAACAGATTGCGAACCTGCTCTTAGGCCCTCTACTGCGCGCAACGCGATGCTAGAGCCTGACGCATAAGCTTCTAAGCAACCATAGTTACCGCAGGAACAGCGGCGCCCATTCCAGTCAATCGTTGTGTGGCCTACCTCCCCAGCGCTCCCGGAAGCCCCTCGCAAAATCCTGCCACCAAGCATTACACCTCCACCAACTCCTGTACCGACCGTTATGCCGACCAAATGCTCAACACCCTGTCCGGCGCCTCGCCACCATTCGGCGTATGTGGCACAGTTGGCGTCATTATCGAGTACAGTAGGAAGTTGAAGTAGGTTGGCAATCTGTGTGCTGATTGGGTAATCAACCCAGCCCAAGTTGGGAGTTGTGCGAACCATTCCACTCGGTCGGTCAATAGACCCAGGACAACCGATACCTACACCTAGAACTTGGTCACTCGCTCCACCTTCTTTGCTTAATACATCTTCTATCGTGTCCGCCACCATGCGACCGATCTCCTTAACCGTCGCATCTGGTCCTCGCTCTGACTGAGTGCTCTGCGACCGCAAACCACAAGGCTCCCCACCTTCTACAGGTACTAGACCAACGACAAGGTTGGTGCCCCCGATATCTACACCAACAACCCAGGGCCCACTCAAGTCAATCTTCTCCAAGGCTGAGCACAGCTAAGAAAGCCTCCTGAGGAATTTCTACCGTCCCAACCTGCTTCATGCGCTTTTTTCCCACTTTCTGACGCTCAAGCAGTTTTCGCTTGCGTGTGACATCTCCACCATAGCACTTAGCCGTCACATTTTTTCGGACTGCCTTCACATTCGTCCGTGCAATAACGTTGTTTCCCATCGCCGCCTGCAACGCTACAGGAAACTGCTGCCGGGGAATCAACTCCTTAAGCTTCCTGACTAGGTCCCGACCATAAAGATAAGCTTTGTCCTCATGGATAATCACGCTGAATGCATCGACCGGGTCACCGTTAACAAGAATATCTAGTCGGACAAGTGCTCCGGAGCGCATTTCCAAAAACTCGTAGTCCAGTGCTGCATATCCACGAGTCGAACTCTTTAGTCGGTCGTAGAAGTCAAGCACGATCTCCGAAAGCGGTAACTCGAAGTCGAGTTCGACGCGCTGTGGGTCGGGATAACTCATGTCCCGGAATATGCCACGTCGGTCATGGCAGAGTTTCTGCACATTACCTATGTATTCCGAAGGGCAGAGAATCCGAGCGAGTACGATTGGCTCGGCTATTGTGGTCACAGTTCCTGGGTCCGGAAGTGCTGTCGGGCTCTCTACGCGAAGCTCAGTTCCATCAGTGAGCAGAACATGATACTCAACGTTGGGAACAGTTGTGATCATGTCTACACTAAATTCCCGCTCTAAGCGTTCTTGCACGATCTCCATATGGAGTAGCCCTAAGAAGCCACATCTGAAACCGAAGCCGAGGGCCGTGGAAGTCTCGGGTTCATATTGGAGACTAGCGTCGTTCATCCGAAGTCTCTCAAGTGCATCGCGAAGATTTTCGTAGTCGTCAGTATCCGTAGGATAGAGACCGGCAAATACCATGGGCCGGGCTTCCTGATAGCCGGGCAAGAGCTCTGTCGAAGGGTTGTCCGCATCAAGGATCGTGTCACCGACACGGGTGTCACCAACTGCCTTGATAGCGGCTAGGACATAACCCACCTCTCCCGGTGTCAGAGCTTTAGCAGGAATCCTGCCCAGTCGCATCGAACCCACCTCGGTAACCTCGTAACTCGCATTGACATTACCAAACGTGATCTTCATTCCAGGCTGTAGAGTGCCATCCACCACCCGCACAGATGGAACCGCTCCTAAGTACTTGTCATAGTAGGAATCAAAGATGAGCGCCCTAAGGGGAGCCTCGGCATCACCCAACGGTTCCGGGATCCTTTCTACCACAGCCTCAAGAACTTCTTCAATCCCGGTTCCCTCTTTAGCGCTAGTCAGGAGTACCGTTTCCGGGGGTACACCTAAGAGATCAGCTACCTCGTCGCGCCTACGCTCCGGTTCCGCACCGGGCAAATCTATCTTGTTGACCACAGGAATGATCTCTAGGCCCGCATCAAGGGCAAGGAAGAGATTAGAGAGAGTCTGGGCCTGAGGCCCCTGTGTTGCGTCAACAACTAGGATAGCTCCCTCACACGCTGCCAAAGAGCGGGATACCTCATAGGTAAAGTCCACATGACCCGGTGTGTCTATGAGGTTGAACTCATACTCTTTTCCATCCTGAGCCTGATACCTCATACGTACTGCATGCAGCTTGATGGTAATCCCCCGCTCACGCTCAAGCTCATTATCGTCAAGCACCTGTGCGCGCATCTCTCGAGGATCAAGTGTACCAGTCCCCTCAAGAAGCCTGTCTGCTAAGGTGGATTTACCGTGGTCGATATGAGCCACGATGCAGAAGTTCCTGATGTGATTGGTATGCAAGAATCAGTGGTGTACCGGGTGATTTAGACGATGCTGAGGAAAAGGTAACGAATGAGTTGGTGCGAAGCTTCGACACACATCTCTCAACCAACATTTCTTATGGAACTGTATAGACCCTGGAACCCGTTGAGCACACTTGATCAGACCAGTAGGTTCCGGGGCTCTGATGAACACTCCACATACCGCTCCGAACGCCTCGCGTCCAGATTTACTGGACGCTGCAACACTCTCTCAGCTCGGTGGAATCGAGTTGATTGCTCGGGAGGTTGTGGAAGGCTTCTTAATGGGCCTGCACCGCTCTCCGCATCGAGGTTTCTCAGCCGAGTTCGCCGAACTCCGTGCTTATCAGGCGGGTGACGATCTCAGGTACATCGACTGGCGAATGTTCGGCCGTTCCGACCGCTATTATGTGAAGCAGTTTGAGGAGGAGACGAATCTTAGGGCCCATCTCTTGGTGGATGTCAGTAAATCGATGGGTTGGAGTTCCGATCCTGGTGTTCTTCCCTCGAAGTTATGGTACGCAAAGCACCTGGCCGCTTCACTAGCACTCATTCTCCTAAGGCAGGGCGACTCCGTAGGGATGGCAGCTTTTCATGATATTGTAGTCGATAGGGTGCGGGCGAGAGGTGGCCGGCGACAGTGGACAGAGCTCACACACCATTTGGCAGCGCTCGAAGCTTCAGAGGGCACATCTGCGGAACGGGCAATTCGGGACCTCGCAGTTCGGCTCAAACGAAGGGGACTTGTAATCTTGCTCTCAGATCTTCTCGTCAGGCCTGAGGAAACCCTGACAGCCTTAAGGTTTCTGAGACATCATGGGCACGAAGTACTTGTCTTTCACCTTTTGGATCCGGGGGAACGAGAGCTCCCAGCAGTTTCTGAGGCCCGGTTCTTTGATCCCGAGACAAACGATGAACTCTTGGTAAGTATCCCTGATATACGAATCGAATACCGAGCCGCTGTGGCAGATGCTCTGGAAGAATGGCGGAATAATCTCCGCCCGCACGGTATTGACTACCATGTTCTTGAGACTGACCAACCGCTATCAAGCGCCCTGAGAACTTATCTTCGCAAGCGCGAACGACTAGGGTGAACTCGGAGTCAGGAGCGCGGTGATGGGATTTCTGAATCCTCTATTCTTATTTGCTGGCCTCGTAATCGGGGTCCCAGTATTCCTCCATCTCTTTCACCGTCAAAAGACACGCCGACTGAGCTTTCCAGCACTTCGCTACCTCGAGAGGACTGAGCGTGAGCACGCCAAGGAGATCCGGATTCGTCAACTGCTCCTTCTCTTAATCCGTATTATGGTTTTGCTTTTTCTGGTTGGAGCTGGGGCTCGTCTTTTCATTGAAGGTCAAGGCTCATCTCATCCTCCAACAGCAGTCGTGCTCATAGTCGATAACTCCATGAGCAGTGGGCTTGTGATTGGAGAGTCTAGGGTTCTAGACGAACTGAAAGAGATCGCAGTGACCTCACTCGAAGCTTCTTCGACCGAGGATCAGTTCTGGGTCCTGAGAGCTGGAGAACCTTGGCTACCGTCTTTCCCAGGAGGCACTAGCGAAGCCCGCGCGATAGTAGAGAACACGGAAACCAGTGACGCACGAGGCGATCTTGCTGGCTCCCTAGAGCGTGCTGCAGGGATCCTTCGCACTGCACCTTTTGAACACCGTGAGATCCACCTGATTTCGGATCTGCAGGCTTCCGCATTTCCCGCTCGTGGTGAAAGTCCAGCAGGTGATATACCAGTAGTGGTTTGGTCTTCAAGACAAAGTCTTTCGCAAAACCACGCAATCACTGGAGTCTCGGTCGGAGGTGGCCTCCCACCGTTAGAGGGAGACAAGACGGAGATAACGGTCTATGCGCTTGAAAACCCCAACGATACTACACCTCTATCGATTCGCCTCATCGTCAACGAGCAAATGCGAGGGGTGACTCAGGTACCCCCTGGCTCGGCTAGTGCAACCACACTAGCTGCGAATGCTAGTGGCTGGATTCGGGGTTATGTCGACGCAGATCCAGACGCACTTAGGACGGACGACCGCCGATACTTTGCTTACCACTCCCGTCCTGCTCCCAGAGTAGCGACCACTGGTGATATCGGATTGTTCGCAGCTGAAGCAATCTCCGTTCTTGAATCAGCGGACCGCTTGAGATCTGTCTCCCCTAGGGAAGCAGAGGTGTTGATCACAGGGATGGGAGTGAGCTTAGATATTCTTCCATTAAGTGCGTCGGTGCTTGTTACACCACCCTCCGATCCCACTCTGCTTCCTGGCTTAAATCGTCGGCTTGCAAACGAAGGAATTCCCTGGAGATACAGTGCTCGTCCTAGAACGGGATCTGCAATATTAGGTGGCCGTGATCTACCTGACCCCTTAGAAAATGTTCGGGTCGAACGCTGGTACAATCTCGAGCTGTCTGATGATTTGGAAGCACCATCTCGGACCTTGGCAGAAGTATCGAACGATGCCTGGGCCGTGCAAGGCACGGACACCCGCGGACGACCCTACCTTCTACTCGCTTCTGCTCTAGATGTCTCATCTACAAGCTTACCAGTGTCAACGGGGATGGTCCGGTTCATCGATTGGGTAGCGAATGAGTGGGCCGGAACTGGCATGGGCCATACCGATTATGAAGCTGGAGATGAGTTGTCAGCCCCCCGAGAGGCTACACATGTGCGCTTTCCCTATGGAGAGGAGTTTGAGATCGATGGCACACGCGTGGTACGTGGGACAAGTAAGGTAGGCTTCTACGATTTCTTGAATTCTGATGCCATCCTCGACGTGGTAGCCCTGAATTCTCCGATTGCCGAGTCCAGACTCGAGAAGCTGAGTCCCGAGGAGATTTTGACACAGATTGGTGAACGAGCAAGGCCAGCAAATGATAGGACGGAGTGGTCACGAGAGGTTTTCGGACAACGCCAAGGTCCAGAGTTGTGGTGGCCGCTGCTTCTGATGACCATCATTCTGCTAGTTATCGAGTCACTGGTTGCTTCTGCTGGGCGAGTGGACACAGGGGTGACTCGAACAAACCAACACCTCGTCAAACCCCGCTCTTGATGCGTCGGTCTAACCCGATCCTCACAACTATCGGATCCTGCCCCACCATCCTTGAGTTGGCACACGGGCTCCCTTCTCCCGGTACGCAAAAACAGCTTGGAGGAGTGCACGGTTCCCTTGGCCCTCTCGTATTGGCAACCCTGAATGAATGCTGCCCCAAGCAGGTCTTTGTTGCATTGGTCCGAACCCCCTCTGACGCTATTTCTGTGGAGACTGATCTTGATTTGGTAGTCACCACCCCTGATACCTGTCATTTCTATCCTCAGAGAGAAGCACTTCCATACGAGGACTCCGAACCACAATTGGAAATTGATGGCCTACGTGTAGAAGCTATCGAGGCACTTTTCTCAGGCCGCACTCAGATCTTAGTGACAACCCCCAGGGCCCTACAGGAACGTGCCGCAATCCCATCAAAATTAGCGGGATTCCGTCGAACAATCCGAGTTGGAGAACAAGCCAACTTCTCAGCGATCCGCGGTTTCCTCGAGCAGAAGGGCTTCATCCAGATGCCTCTGGTTGAAGAGGTCGGCCAATTCGCAGTTCGTGGTGGAATCTTAGACGTGTTTTCCGTTGCCGCAGGCGAACCTGTACGTATCGAGTTCTGGGGTGACGAGGTCGCCTCGATAAGAAGTTTCAATATCTCTGATCAGCGTTCAACGTACGAACTAGAAGAGACTCACGTGTTACCTGTAACCTTCCAGCGCCTGAGTGAAGACACAGATGAAAGAGTATCAAGATCCCTCCTCGAGTTATTGCCGGCAGATGCGCTAATCACCCAGATCGGTGACTGGAGTATTGAAGATGAGGTGGCTAGAACTTGGACACGGGTAACGACACTACACGAAGATCTAATCCAATCCGGCGAGACCCCGTCTTTACCAGAAACGCTCTTCCTGCACCCCAATGAGTTCTCCCAACGACTGGAGAAATATGCTCACCTCCATCTCAGTGTCGGAAGGGATTCCAGCACAGCACTTGAGTCAAAGCCACCTCCAGAGATTGATCGCGATATGGGACGCTTGGAGGCGTACCTGCGAGAGGGACAAGCCCAGGGTCAGGAAACGCTCTTACTCTGTGACAATGACGGGCAACTTCAGAGACTAGAAGAGATTCTTGGGGGAGTACCGCGAATCCCTTCTAATACAAGCCTGGGCATTGGATCTCTGTCCAGTGGGTTTGAGCTGACCTGTGGTGAAAGGCGACTCCGAGTCCTAAATGACCATGAAATCTTCCGGCGCACGAAACGTCTTCGAAAAAGTCGGCGCTTCCGGGGCTCGGTCGCACTAGAGAGCCTGGCTCAGATCAAACCAGGGGACTACCTGGTTCACATGGATCATGGTGTCGGCCGATTCAGGGGGCTCGAACTTCTAGAAATCTCAGGACAGAAATTAGAGGCACTAGCCATCGAGTATGCGGGAGGGGAAGTTCTTCGGCTTCCTATCTATCGCCTTGATTTAGTTGAGCGTTGGGTTGGTGAGTCAGAGGACGCCAAACCACCATCGCTCCACCGTATCGGGGGGAAACGCTGGAACACAGTGCGCAATAAGACGGAGCGCTCTCTTGAAGAGATGACGGTCAAGCTTCTAGAGCTCTACGCAAGACGCCAGTCTGCAAACGGTTTTCGCTTCTCAGAAGACACCCAATGGCAGACAGAGATGGAATCCTCATTCCTTTATGAAGACACTCCAGATCAGGAAAAAGCAACAATCCATGTGAAGCGGGACATGGAGTCACATCGCCCCATGGACCGCCTCATTTGCGGAGATGTGGGATATGGTAAAACGGAGGTTGCCGTGCGTGCCGCTTTCAAGGCAGTTCAGGATGGCAAGCAAGTAGCGGTATTAGCTCCCACTACCATACTCGTTGAGCAGCACAGGCACACGTTTGCAGAACGATTAGCGGATTACCCAGTGAAGGTTGGTGCCCTCAGTCGGTTCAGGTCCTCCAAGGAGCAAAAGGAGATACTTTTAGGACTTGCAAACGGTCAGGTGGATATCGTGGTCGGCACCCACCGCCTGTTATCTAAAGATGTTGATTTTAGTGATCTCGGCCTCCTCATCATTGATGAAGAACAACGATTCGGGGTAAGTCATAAGGAGCGTTTGACAGGATTGAGGGCCTCGATTGATATCTTATCGCTGTCTGCTACCCCGATCCCCAGAACCCTGCATCTATCACTCTCAGGTATCCGCGACCTTTCACTCATCCAAACTCCTCCCCGGGATCGCCTCTCGATCATGACTAGTGTGGTCGGATGGACCGACCAACTAATCACAGAGGCACTGCACCGTGAGTTAGACCGCGGTGGCCAAGCCTTCTTCCTCCACAACAGGGTAGAAACAATCTACACGACAGCCGAGGAACTACAGGCCCTTATACCTGAAGCCAATATCGGGGTGGCGCACGGCCAGATGAGTGGCCGTGAACTCGATAAAGTGATGCGTTCCTTTGTCGAAGGTGCGCTTGATGTACTCGTATGCTCTTCGATTATTGAGAACGGGCTAGATGTTCAAAATGCCAACACACTCATCGTTGACAGAGCTGACAGATTCGGGCTTTCCCAACTCTATCAAATCCGTGGACGGGTCGGTCGATCTGATCGCCGGGCATACTGTTACCTGCTGGTTCCTGATGACCTTAGCACGGAAGCACGAAAACGACTGACTGTCCTTGAGCACTATACAGAATTGGGCTCCGGATATTCTATCGCGCTACGTGATTTAGAGTTAAGAGGCGCAGGAAATTTGCTTGGAGCCGAACAGTCAGGCTTTGCCCAACAGGTTGGTCTTGATACCTACATGCGGCTACTCAAGAGGACGGTTAAGCGGCTCCAGAACGGCAACGAGCAGCAGGAATGGCCAGAACCTGACGTGTCACTAAGAGGACCTGCATATTTACCGGAAGGGTATATTTCCGACTCGGCACAGAAGCTTCATTTTTACCGCAAACTCTCAAGAGCAGGAGGTCAAACTGAAATCGAAGCCATTCGACTTGAATTGGCAGATCGATTCGGGTCACTGCCGCCCGAAACTGCACGTCTTCTCGATGCTAGCGTGTTGCGTATCTTAGGGCGCAGTATCGGGGTGGAGCGCGTTATAGTGAATAAGGATTCAGCCCGGGTGAGTTTTCGTGAGGGGATTGTTCCCAGAATGGCTGTATTAGAGGGGCCTTTGAGACAGCGACAGGCAGAACTTGAGGTGCACCGGATTACACCGCTTTCACTGTTGCTTTACCAGACGGGAGTAGATCCAATTCTCGAAACAGTCACGCTAGCCCTGGCGGCACTGAGTTCTGCAGACTCCGCCGCTGCATGACGCTATATACACAGGAGAACCGGTGAGGCAAGTCTTATTGATGCAGAAGCGATGGACACAGAGGATGTTTGTTACACTGCTCATTGTGACAACGGGATGTACCGCACCTGAGTCGGAGGACGGTGTTGTTGCGCGTGTCGGAGACTATGACCTCTCTGTTGAAGAAGTAGTGAATCTTCTTATCAATGAAGAGCGTTTGCCAGCACAGGCTTCAGTGATCCAGCAGGTTGCAGAACTCTGGATTGACTACACACTACTGGGTGATGCTGTTGCGGAGGATACAACTCTCGCTTTTCTCGACTTCGACGAACTATTACGCCAACAAGTATACCAAGTAATGATACTTCAACTCCGTGACTCGGTGATCCAGGTCGATACAGCGATCTCCGATCTAGAGTTGGAGGAAATCTACGCCGCCGAAGACCCGGAACTCGAAATCCGTGCTAGTCATATACTCCTCCAGTATCCGCCTCAAGCTACCCTCACTCAACAGGATTCCGTGCGAGCGGAGAT
>Ga0207963_1001721_pt1 | contig 11368 bp, 10 predicted proteins | sample Knorr_S15_td_NAD_FD_185604 | JGI IMG/M metagenome (GOLD analysis project Ga0207963, IMG submission 185604) | Marine microbial communities from Southern Atlantic Ocean transect - Knorr_S15_td_NADW_ad_2500m_LV_A (SPAdes) (version 2) | ecosystem: Environmental > Aquatic > Marine > Oceanic | place...
CAAAAATGTAATTCCACCTAAGAAGAAATTATCTTTCTCTGAAAACTTTTTTTATATGTGCTTTGGCAAAGTTCCTAAAAAGGAAATCGTAAAAGCGTTTGATGTTTCTCTTATCTTATACGCTGAACATAGTTTTAACGTGTCAACTTTTACCGCAAGAACTATAACAAGCAGCTTATCTGACATTCATGGAGCAATTACAGGAGCTATTGCTAGTTTGAAAGGCCCTCTCCATGGTGGTGCTAATGAGGAAGTTATGCATATGTTTAAAAAAATTAAAAAGCCAGAAAATGCAGCAAAATGGATTTTAGATGCTTTGGAAAAGAAAAAAATCATTATGGGATTTGGTCATAGAGTTTATAGCAAAGGAGATTCTAGGGTTCCTACCATGAAAAAATATTATTTGAAGGTTGCAGAACTACTTAAAGAAAAAAACTTACCTAAGATGAGTCAAATCATTGAAGATATAATGTTAGAAAAAAAAAATATTCATCCAAATGTGGATTATACTACTGGACCAATCTATCACTTGATGGGATTTGATACTGATTTTTTTACACCAATATTTGTTATTTCAAGAATAACAGGATGGTCTGCACACATAATGGAACAACATGCAGCCAATAAGTTAATCAGACCACTTTCTAAATACAGTGGCGAGAAGCATCGTAAAGTAATGCTTCTCAACCAAAGATAAAATTATTTTCCAGGAACTTTATAAGAAGCCGCTGCTTTTGCAGCAAGTTTTGCAACACTGTTAATGTTAATTGGTTCCATTATGTTTATATTAGTAACTGCCCCAGTTGCTTCTGTAGCAAGCTTCGCGGCTGCCATACTTTCAAAGTTAGGAGCATCTAGTGAAACGATAAAATCGTAAGAGCCTCTAACAATATCATAGCTTAATACTTTACCTCCCACAGCTTTAGCAACAGCGTTAATTGCTGCACTCCTATCGGTATCAGGATTAGAAACAAAACCTTGAAATGCTTTTGAGGTATAATTTCCCATAAGATAAAATTTTGCCATAAACCCTCCTTTCAGGAAATTATTTTACTAATTGTTCTTAATATAAGGAAGTAAATTTATTATTGGTTTTATGAGAAGGCTTCTGCCCACGAACCTTTAGTTGAAGCCTTTGAATATTCAGTAGCTCTACCTTCAAAGAAATTCATATGTTCTACTGCATTAAGCATAGTATCCAACCATGTTAATGGGTTTTTTTCTACCTGATAAATAGGCTCTAATCCAAGTTGAATTAATCTTCTATTTCCTATCCAACGGATATATTGCTTAATCTCATCAGATGTTAAACCTTGAATAGGTCCCATTTCAAATGCCAGGTTTATAAAAGCATCTTCATGTGAAACTATTGTTCTACATGCTTCATAAATTTCTTTTTTAAGTTTCTCTGTCCAGATATCAGGATTTTCGCCAATAAAAGTTTTAAATAATTTAATCATAGAATTGCAGTGCAATGTTTCATCTCTAACAGACCAAGTTACAATTTGACCCATACCTTTCATTTTATTATACCTTGGGAAATTTAGTAGAATTGCAAAGCTAGCAAATAATTGTAAACCTTCTGTAAAAGCACTAAAGACAGCAATGGTCTTTGCAATATTGTGATTTGATTTTACATCAAAACCTTGCATGTAATCGTACTTATCTTTCATTTCTTTATACTTTAAAAAAGCTGAATATTCTGATTCTGGCATTCCTATAGTATCTAATAGATGAGAATAAGCTGCGATATGAACACCTTCCATAGCAGCAAATGCTGACATCATCATTAGTGTTTCTGTCGGCTTAAATACATTCATATAATGTCTTATATAACAGTTACTAACCTCAACATCTGCTTGAGTAAAAAATCTAAATATGTGAGTTAATAAATTTTTTTCTGCTTGATTTAGATTTTTCTGCCAATCTCTAACATCGTCACCTAAAGGAACTTCTTCTGGAAGCCAATGTATCCTCTGTTGTGTTAACCAAGCATCATAGCACCATGGATATCTAAAGGGTTTATAAATAGGATTTCCAACTAATAAACCCGACTTTTTTTGAGCTTCTTTATTTTTTTCTAACTTTACTACTGGCATGATAAACATTCTTCATTATCTTGATCTTCTTTCGTTTTAGTAATAGCTGCTCCTGTTGAGAGTCCTTTATTTATATTCTCAGCTCTTTGTATTGATTTAGATCTACAATAATACAAACTTTTCAACCCTTTTTTCCAAGCTTGGAAATGTACTTGATGTAACTCTTTTTTATGGACATCTGCTGGTAAGAAAATATTAATCGATTGAGATTGGGAAACAAAAGGAGTTCTATCTGCGCCTAGCTCGACTATCCATTTTTGATCTATTTCAAATGCTGTTTTGAATACATCTTTTTCATTTCTAGTTAAAAAATCTAAGTGTTCAACTGACCCCTGATTAGTTGTAATAGTTGACCAAGTTTCATCATCATTTTTTCTATATTTTTCTAATACTTTTTTTAAATATCTATTCCTAACATTGTAAGATCCAGAAAGAGTCTTGTGTGTATAACTATTAGCAGCAACTGGTTCAACACCAGGAGATGCTCCTCCGGAAATTATAGAAATAGATGCGGTGGGAGCAATAGCGGTTTTATTAGAAAATCTTTCTTTAAAACCGTATTCTTCTGCATCAGGGCATGCTCCTCTTTCTTTAGCTAATTTTTTAGATGCTTGATCAACTTTAATTTGAATATGTTCAAAAATCTTACTGTTCCAAACTTTGCTCATTACTGATTCTAATGGAATCGAATTTTTTTGCAAAAATGAATGAAAACCCATTACACCTAAACCTACACTTCTTTCTCTCGTTGCTGAGTATTTTGCATCTTTAAAGGAGTCTGGAGCTCTAGTAATAAAATCTGTTAAAACATTATCCAAAAATCTCATTACATCCTCAATAAAATTTGGTTGATCTTTCCATTCTTCGTATGTTTCTAAATTCAAAGAAGATAAACAGCATACTGCCGTTCTGTCATTGCCATCTTTATCTACTCCTGTCGGTAAAGTAATTTCACTACAAAGATTTGAAGTTTTTACATTAAGCCCTGCAAGCTTGTGATGTTGTGGAATTTGTCTATTTACTGTATCTACAAAAATGATATAAGGCTCTCCTGTCTCTACTCTTGCCATCAATAATCTTATCCATAAATTTCTTGCTGATAAAGTAGATTGAATTATTCCATCCTTGGGGCTTTTTAATGCCCACTCAGAATTGGTTTCAACAGCTCTCATAAAAGCATCACTAACCAATACGCCGTGATGTAAGTTTAAAGCTTTTCTATTTGGGTCACCGCCAGTAGGTCTTCTCATTTCAATAAATTCTTCTATTTCGGGATGATCTATAGGAAGATAACATGCTGCTGAACCTCTACGTAGAGAACCTTGGCTGATAGCCATTGTTAATGAATCCATTACTTTAATAAAAGGAATAATCCCAGACGTTTTTCCAACTCTTCCTATCTTTTCTCCTATAGATCTAAGATTTCCCCAATAACTACCGATGCCACCACCTTTTGCCGCTAACCAAACATTTTCATTCCATAAATCTAAAATGCTACTTAAACTATCTCCCGCTTCATTTAAAAAACATGATATTGGTAATCCCCTCTCATTACCTCCGTTAGATAAAATCGGAGTAGCTGGCATAAACCACAAATTGCTTATATAATTATAAAGTCTTTGTGCGTGTAAATTGTCATCAGCGTATATGCTTGCAACACGAGCAAATAAGTCTTGATAGGACTCATTTTGTCCCAAGTATCTGTCACTCAAAGTCGCTTTACCAAAATCAGTTAATTTCGAATCTTTAGTTCTATCAATTCTAATTGTTATTCCTTTGTCATTTTGAAAAAGTTCTGTTTGAGAAGTTAGTGAAAAGAGGTTGAGTTTTTTATCAGCTTTGCTTTGATTTACTGGAAAATTGTCTTTAGGGTTAATTTTTTCGACAGCCTTCTCGATTGCCAAAGATAAATTTTTATTCATAAAACGCTTATTTTATTAAAGTTTTGTGTAAAAACAACTATATGTTGTGTACACAATAGCCTTGTATACTACATGTTTAAGCAAATCAATAGAACATTATAAGAACATTAATATAATATCAAGGATAAAATTTAAGTACTGATAAAAAACAAAAAATATTAGATAAAGGATAATGCCTACATTAAAGGATGCACATATAAATCCTTTGGGGTTTAGAGAATACGATGCACGATGGTTATATCCAAAAGACATTAATAAAGAGGGAATTAAAAATGTAGGTCAAGGCTTAGGCTCGCAAATTATTTTAAAAACAAATAAATCTCCAAGAGTAATAGTTGGACATGATTACAGATCTTATAGCGAAGAAGTCAAAAAAAAACTTATGGAGGGTTTAATTGATACTGGATGTAACATTGAAGATATTGGGTTGGCTTTATCACCAACTGTTTATTTTGCCCAATTTAATCTAGGCGCAGATGCTGTGGCAATGGTTACCGCAAGCCATAATGAAAATGGTTGGACCGGAATAAAGATGGGTATTGAAAAAGGATTGACCCACTCTCCTGCTGAAATGAATGAATTAAAAAAAATTGTTTTAGAAAAAAAATTTATCAAAGGAAAAGGATCTTATAAGGAAATTAAAGGATTTAAAGATATTTATATTAATAATTTAATAAAAGGCAAAATTAAAAAAAAACTTAAAGTTGTGGTTGCGTGTGGCAATGGAACAGCTGGTATATTTGCTCCAAAAGTTCTTAAAGAAATTGGTTGTGAAATTGTAGAACTAGATTGTAACCTTAACTATAACTTTCCTAAATATAATCCTAATCCTGAGGATCTAAGAATGCTTCACGATATTAGTGAGTCTGTTCGTAAAAACAATGCTGATGTTGGTTTTGGCTTTGATGGTGATGGTGATCGAGTTGGTATAATTGATAACAATGGAAAAGAGATTTACTCTGACAAAGTAGGTTTACTTATAGCGAGAAACTTAGCTCCAAATTATAAAAATAAAAAATTTATTGTTGATGTAAAATCAACTGCTTTATTTGCAAAAGATAAAATCCTTTTAGAAAATAACTGCGAAACTATCTATTGGAAAACGGGCCATTCTCATATCAAAAGAAAAGTTAACGAAGTTAAAGCCTTAGCTGGATTTGAAAAAAGTGGCCACTTCTTTTTTAACCAACCGCTTGGTTATGGATATGACGATGGAATTAATTCTGCAATTCAAGTTTGCCGTTTATTAGATAATCAAAATAAAAAAATATCAGAAATAATAAATGAACTACCCAAAACATATCAAACTCCTACTATGGCACCGTTTTGCAAGGATGAAGAAAAATATAAAGTTGTCGAATCTTTAGTTAAAGAAGTACAAAATTTAAAAGCTAGTAACACCAAAATAGATGATCAAAAAATTGCTGATATATTAACAGTCAATGGTGTTCGTTTTTCTTTAGAAGATGGTTCGTGGGGTTTAATCAGAGCGTCTTCAAATAAACCTTCATTGGTAGTTGTAACTGAAAGCCCAACATCCGATAAAAGAAAAAAGAAAATATTTGAATTTATTGATAGAATGTTACAAAAAACTGGAAAAGTTGGCGACTACGATCAAAAAATTTAAAAAGAAAGATATTCTAAAAATAATCTACAAGAGACAATAAAAAGAAAAATACCAAACAATCTATTAATAATCTGTTTGTTGATTTGATGTACTACTTTAGCTCCAATTTTAGCCATTATCATAGTAATAGGTATAAAAATTAAGAATGCTGGAATATTAACAAATCCAAAACTTAGTGGAGCCTCAGTATCAAGATATGTTCCTGAAATAACAAAACCTAACGCTCCTATTAGAGAAACTAGAAAGCCTATTGCTGCTGAGCTTCCAATAGCTTGATTTATTGAGTACCCAAACATTTTTAATATGGGTACATTAATTGAGCCACCACCTATTCCCATGGGAGCAGCAAAAAAACCTGACAGGGAACCTAAAATAATTTTATGCATCATATTCATTTTATTCTGCATCGGTTTCATCTTTTCTTTTGAGATCAAAAAATAAAAAGCAAAAAACATTGTTATGATCGAAAAAAAGAGAATTAAGTAAGCTGTTTTTAAATTTACTGCAAAAATAGTTCCTATAATAATTCCAAACATAACAAAAACTCCAAAACTTTTAACAATATCAAAATCAACTGCTTTGAATTTCATATGTGTTATAGTAGAAACGAATGAGGTGGGAATTATAATCGCAAATGAAGTACCAACGGCTAAATGCATAATAAACGACCGATCCAATCCAGCAGAATCGAAAATGTAAAAAAGTACAGGTACTATTATTAATCCTCCACCAACTCCGAATAACCCGGCTACAAAACCTACTGGTATTGCTGCAAGAGCCATAACAATAACAAAAAATATTATTTGATTTTGATCTAAATTTTCTATCATGCAATTGTTTGATTAATTTTCTCGTTATTTTGAACGATTGTCATTATATGTTTTGCTTTTTGAAAATCTGAATTTCTTGCCATCATATTATCGCTTAAATATCTTTTCCAATTTTTAGAACCAATTTGCCCATGGTATAAACCAACAGTATGTCTCATTATATGATTAACTTTAGTTCCTAATTTAACTTCTTTTTCTAAATATTTTAATAATTTCTCTGTCACATCTTCTCTTGTGGGATGATACTTAACATTAAATATTTCTCTTTCTATATCGACTAAAAAGTATGGATTTTGATATATCGCTCTACCTATCATTACGCCATTGCATATTTTTAAATGATTTTTTATTTCTTCAATTTTAGAAATTCCACCGTTTATAATAATTTCTAAGTCAGGATTTTCTTTTTTAATTTTATAAACCATTTCATAATTTAATTTTGGAATATTTAAATTTTGTTTTGGAGTTAAACCTTTAAGTATTGCTTTACGCGCGTGTATAATAAAAGTTGTGCATCCAGCTTCTTTCATTTTTATTATAAATTTGTTTAAATAATCAAAATCTTCCGTATCATCAAAACCAATTCTTGTTTTTGCTGTAACTGGGATATTACAAGAATTTACCATTTCATTAATGCATTCAAAAACTAAGTTTGGCTCTTTCATTAAACATGCACCAAACATATTTTTTTGAACTTTTTTACTTGGACAACCAAGATTAATATTAATTTCATCGTAACCTATGTCTTCAGCTATTTTTGCAACTTCTGAGAGTTCTTTTTTATCTGAACCGCCGACTTGAAGTGCCAAAGGTTTTTCTTCTGGACTAAATGCCAAAATTTTTTTCCGGTCGCCGTGAATAGCAGATTTTGTTGCAACCATTTCGGAATACAACATCACATTTTTACTTATTAGTCTTAGAAAAAAACGATCATGCCTATCTGTACAATCCATCATAGGTGCTACAGAGATTGTTCTTTTCATAAAGAACTTTTTAATTTTGTGTGAATTTTAAAATTAATTATATTATGATTCTGTTTTATTATCAGGTGATTTGGAATCATTTTCAGCCGGTTGATCAGTTTTTTTATTTGCTTCGTTATCTTCAGCTGTAATGATATTTTCTGGTATTCTTCGTACTCTCTTAGAAGGTAAAATTGCTGCTCCACTTTTTGAAATTTCTCCCTTATATATTTTGTCAAAATCATCTTCCTGGTCAATTTCCAAATCTTCTGATTCTTTGATTTGACTTTTTATTTTTCTTAATTTGTTAATAGCAGCATCCTCTAATGTTTTCAGTGAAATTTTCCCGTCTCCAATTTCTCTTAATGCTAATACTGTATTTTTATCATTGTTTCGTGGTACTAATGCTTTTTCACCTGCATTAAGTTGTGATGTTCTTTCCTTAGCCAGTAAAACCAAATCATACTGACTATCAATTTTTTCTAAGCAATCTTCAACGGTAATTCGTGCCATAAGATGTGCAATAATTAATGAAAAGATTGAACAAAATCAAGTTTTATTTTGTAAAACAGGTCTATAAGTTTTTTGAAAGATAATGACAATAATAATTGATATTGCGATATAAATTGAACATAAGGCAGCAATATTTTCTATTGAATACCCCAAATCAATTAATACACCGAAAACTGCAGTAGCCAATGCTGTTGAAAAGACCATGAGTGAGCCTGTTAAAGCTTTAATAGATCCCAAATAATTGACTCCATAAATTTCCGCCCAGAATGAAGACATTAAAACATTTGTCATTCCGTTTGAAATACCCATAAATCCCATAAAAACGAAGGCTGAATAAGGGTGATCAAAAATCGCCAATACAATTAAACTTAATAATAGCGGAACATTAAGCAGTGGAAAAATTTTTCTGCTGGTAAATTTATCAACCAGAAATCCTGAAAAAAATAAAGTAGCCACGGTAAGTATAGAATAAATCATAAATGATTTTGCAATTGCAAATTTTCCCCAATCTTTAGATTCGATAATAAATGTTTGATTAATAACTATACCAGTAATTATAAATGATGACGCAAGCATAGCTGGTAAAATTGAATAAAACTTTAAATCTTTTAATACTTCTTTTCGGGTCCAACTTTTAATTGTATCAATATTTTTATTAACATTATCTCCATTTTTGTTTTCTCTAGAAAATATACTGATCTTTTTAATTGTAAGATAAATAAATATTGGTAACAGTAATATAATTATAATAGCAAATCCTTGCCATAAATTCCTCCAATATATAAACGTCAAAAAATAAACTATAATTACAGGTAGTAAAAACTCTCCAAAAGACATTCCAACCCAAACATAACTTAATGCTTTTCCCCTGTTTCGATCAAAAAATCTACTAATCGCAACAGATGCGGTGTGAGCCATTAACCCTTGACCTGATAATCTTAAAAAAAATATACCTATAGCCAAAAAAAATAGCCCATTAACAAATGAAAAAAACAGAGCTGCAAGACTTAAAAAAATAACGACTAGAAAAGAATAATTAACTAACTTTAAATCATCAATTTTTTTTCCTAACCATATTAATGTTAAACTGCTACATAAAGTAGCAATTCCATAGATAGCTCCAAACTCTCCGTGGGTAATATTTAATTCATCCCTAATATTATAATTAAATAGTCCTATAAAAAAACTCTGCCCTATGGAGGAGAAAAAAGTCAAAACAAAACCAAAAATTATTATTTTGAAATTAGATCTAACAATATCTATAATCATATTATGAGTTGTAAAATTTCTTTTATTGGTCTTGGTGTAATGGGTTACCCCATGGCAGGATATATATCAAAAGCAGGACATAATGTAACTGTTTATAATAGAACAAAGCACAAAGCTGAAAAATGGATTAAGGAATACAAAGGCAAAATTGCTGAAACGCCAGAGGAGGCTGCTGAAAATTCTGATTTTGTATTTACCTGTGTAGGTAATGATGACGATTTAAAAGAAGTTGCTATTGGAAAAAAAGGAATTTTTAATACAATAAAAAAAGATTCTATATATATAGATAATACTACAGCATCAGCCAAAGTTGCTAGAGAACTTCATAAAAATGCTAAAGCCCATGGTTTTGGTTTTTTAGACGCACCTGTTTCGGGAGGACAAGCCGGAGCAGAAAAAGGTGCACTTACAGTAATGGTTGGTGGAGATAAAGATGATTTTAATAAAGCCAAGCATGTTATTGACTGTTATAGCAAGAAGGTTCAATTGTTAGGACCATCTGGAAGTGGTCAATTAGCAAAAATGGTCAACCAAATATGTATAGCTGGACTCGTCCAAGGATTATCTGAAGCGACAAATTTTGGTTTAAATGCTGGATTAAATATGGAAAAGGTAATTGAAGTAATTTCTAAAGGTGCAGCGCAATCATGGCAAATGGATAATAGACATAAAACAATGATTGATGATAAATTTGATTTTGGATTTGCGGTTGATTGGATGAGAAAGGATTTGAAAATAGCTCTTGATGAATCTAAAAAAAACAATTCGCCTCTACCTGTTACCAAAATAGTAGATGGCTATTACGAAGAGATCCAAAAAATGGGCGGCAATAGATGGGATACCTCTAGTTTAATTAGAAGATTCAGAAAAAAATAAACTTTTGTTTTCAAAATCCTAAATCTTAGTTTATTAGTATATTTAAATGACACTTACCAAAACACCAATTTGCAATTTTGGAGAAAAAGCTAAAGATTTTAATCTGTTATCTACTGAGAAAAAAAAAATGTCTTTGGATATGGTTAAAGGTGATAATGGAACTTTAGTAATGTTTATTTGTAATCACTGCCCATACGTAAAGGCCGTCATTAAAGATATTGTCGAAGATGTAAAATTTCTAGAAGACTTGGGTATAAAATCAGTTGCTATAATGTCTAATGATGTAAAAAATTACCCTGAAGACTCTTTTGAAAACATGACATCTTTTTCCAAACTACATAATTTTTCTTTTCCTTATCTAATTGATGACACACAACAAATAGCAAAAGATTACGATGCTGTATGTACACCTGATTTTTTTGGTTATAACAAAAATCTTGAACTCCAATACAGAGGTAGAATAAGAGAACTGAAAGATTTAAAGCCTGTCTCTAAAGGTGATAGCGATCTTAGAACTGCTATGAAACTGGTTGCAAAATCCGAAAAAGGCCCAAAAAATCAAATACCAAGTATGGGATGTAATATAAAATGGTTTAAGTAATGTTTCTTATAATAACGAGAAACTTTCCTCCAGATATAGGAGGAATACAAACATTGATGGGTGGTCTATCAGAAAGTTTACTAAACCATGGGCCAGTAAAAGTAATTACCTATGAATATCCAAATTCAAATACTTACGATAGTAAATCATCAATAAATATCGAGAGAATAAGTGGAATCAAACTTTTTAGAAAATATAGGAAAGCTAATTTAGTTAACAATTTTATAAGCGCAAACCCTAACATCAGGGCTTTAATTGCTGATCATTGGAAGAGTTTAGAATTAATAAAAACAGAATATTTCAAAAAAATTAAAACATTTTGTCTACTTCATTCAAAGGAAATTAATCACGAAGTAGGTTCATCATTAAATAAAAGATTGATTAAAAGTACAAATAACGCAGATTATATTATTGCAAATTCAAATTTTACAAAAGAATTAGCTATAAAAGTAGGAATTAATAAATCAAAAATAAATATAATTTTTCCTGGAATAGAAAAACCAAAAGATATTGAAAATATATTAAAAGGTAAAGCAGAAAAAATTTTTGGAGATTCCTTCCCAAAAATAATTACTGTTTCAAGGCTGGATAAAAGAAAAAGTCATGACAAAATTTTAATGCTAATAAAAAATTTAAAACCTATATTTCCAAAAATTAAATATGTATCCA
>Ga0207963_1001723_pt1 | contig 11360 bp, 9 predicted proteins | sample Knorr_S15_td_NAD_FD_185604 | JGI IMG/M metagenome (GOLD analysis project Ga0207963, IMG submission 185604) | Marine microbial communities from Southern Atlantic Ocean transect - Knorr_S15_td_NADW_ad_2500m_LV_A (SPAdes) (version 2) | ecosystem: Environmental > Aquatic > Marine > Oceanic | place...
CGGCAAACCGGGCCAGGTCCTCTCGCGTGAGGGCCGACGAGATGCCGCCCATCGGCCGGATGAAGTAGTCGATCATGCCGTTGGTCTCCGGGTGGCTGACGTCGAACCGGGACAGCTCGCCGTCGGAGATCAGGTCGATCCCGGCCAGTTCCTGCGTCTTGAGCACGACCATGACCGCGTCGCGCAGGGCAGGGACGGAGGCGTTGGCTGCGAGCCACGACGGAACCGGGTAGCTCCCCACGACCTTAGTTTTAATTTCCGGCTTGGCCATTGATTTTGCGGTAAAAAGGCGTGGAATGATGCAAGCCAAGCGTTTGGCTGTCGAGTTCGCGCTTGGCCAGGCGCTTCAAACGGTGCGGGCCAGTTCCTCCCGCAGCCTGGCCAGGGGGCCGCAAGGGAAGCACGGTTTGTGCCGTGGGAGCCTGGGCTGATTTCCTCGCCGCTTGGCCAAGGGGCCGGTAGGCTCCGGGCATGGCAACAAGGGTCAGGGTGGCTGTACTGGGCGTGGGCTCGCTCGGCCAGCAGCATGCGCGAATTTACAGCGAAATGCACCGGCAAGGCGCCGTCGAGCTTGTCGGCGTGTACGACACCGATCCCGCCCAAGCCAGGTCGATCGCCGAAAAACAGGGCACCGCCGCGCTTGGCTCAGTCGAGGCCGCCGCTGCGGCTGCGGACGCCCTGAGCATCGTCACGCCCACGGTCACGCATCACGACTTGGCCAAGCCGCTGCTCGAGCAGGGCAAACACCTGCTCGTCGAGAAACCGATGACCGACAACGCCGGGCAGGCCGCCGACCTCGTGCGCTTGGCCAGGCAGCACGACTGCGTGCTGCAGGTCGGCCACATCGAGCGGTTCAACCCGGTCTTCAACTACCTGCAGCAGGCCGCCCGCGAGCCGCGCTTCATCGAGTCGCACCGGCTCTCGCCCTTCCCGGCACGCAGCATGGACATCGGCGTGGTGCTCGACCTGATGATTCACGATCTCGACATCGTGCTGGCCTTCGTGCGCTCGCCGGTCGAGCACGTCGATGCCGCCGGCGTGCGGGTGCTCAGCGCGTCGGAGGACATCGCCAACGCCCGGCTGCGCTTCGCCAACGGCTGCGTCGCCAACCTCACCGTCAGCCGCGTCAGCCCGGAGAGCCTGCGCAAAATCCGCGTCTTCAGCGGGGGCGACGAGCCCGGCTACGTGTCGCTCGATTACCGCGAGCAACAGGGCTACCACTATCGCCTCGCCCGCGACGACGAACAGGAATCGTCCATGCTCAAGAAAATCTTCGCCGGCAAGGACAGCGCCATCGTCAGCCAGTTCGGCGGCAGGCGAGTCGTCCGCGAGCCGGTGCCGATCCAGCGCGAGGAACCGCTCAAGGTCGAGCTGGAAAGTTTCATCCGGTGCGTCGCCGAAAAACAGGAGCCGCTCGTCAGCGGCGAGTCGGCGCGGCAGGCCATCGAGCTGGCCCTCGAGATCACCGGCAAGATACAGTCGCAAAACGGCTGATTTTTCTTCCCGCCGCCCGCCGCCGCTCGCAGACTTTCGCGCATGAAGAAACGGCGGTGGCTCAAGATCGGCTTGGCGGCGCTGGCCGTGATCGCGCTATTGCTCATCGTGACCCGGCGCGACCGCGGGCCGGAGGTGGCCAGCCGGCCGCTCGAGGAATGGGTGCAGGATTTGCTCGTCACGGCCAACCCCGACCGCCGCGCCGCCGCGCAGGCCGCCGTGGCACAACTCGGCACCAACGCCCTCCCGTGGCTGCAACTCGCGGTGCGCCACACTGATCCGGTCTGGAAACAGCCCCTGCTCAACACCGTCAAAAAAGTGCCGGGCATCGACCGGCGCGACCTCATGCGCTGGGTGAACCTTTACGAGCGCTCGGAAATCCGCGCCGGCGGCGTGGCCGGCCTGGCCGCGCTTGGCCAAGCTGCGGTGCCGGCCATCCCCGAGTTGGTCACGGCACTCGGTGACCCCGAGCAGTTGGTTTACAACAACGCCCTCGCCGCGCTGCGCGGGCTGGGTTCGCTGCCGCTGCGCGAGATCACCAATCGGCTTGCCCAAGCGGACGGCGGCCATCGCACGCGAATGCTGCACGTGCTGCGAAACATGAAGTCGGACGTCGCTCCCGCCGCTCCGGCGCTGGTTGGCATCATCGAGGCCAAGCCGGGCAGCGACGAGGCCAACGCCGCCGCCGCCGCGCTGTCGATGATGGGCCACCGCGCCGCCCCGGCCGTGATGCGGCTCGTCGCCAGCGAGCGGTACGAGTTGCGGGTGGCCGGCTTCGACGTGTTGCAGCGGCTCATGCCGGCCGAGCACGGCTTGTGGGAGGCGCTGCGCGGGACGTTCCAACTCGGCGGCGAACGGGAGGCGCGGATCCTTGCCGCGCTGCGGGATGTATGGGGCGAGCCGGGAACGGACACCCCGACGCTCTCGGCGGCGGTGCTTCGCGGCACGGCGAAATCCCGTGAGGCGGGAATTTTCCTGATGGGCGAAGCGGCCCGGCCGGGAAACGCCTACGCCCGCAAGCTGCGAAAGTTGAGAGACCGAAAATTAGAGTCCGGCCAGGCGGCGATCGAGGCCGCGCTGCGAAAACTCAAGGCGGCGGAGGCTACCGCTTCAGGGTCGCCTGGCGCGGCGAAAACGTCTTCAGACTGATCCCGCGATCGTCGGTCTCTGCACCGTAAACGGTGAAGTCAAAGTACTTCGCGATTTTCGAGCCCGTTGGCAGCAGTGAGAAATCAAGCCACTCGCTCAGGCTGACTTCGCCAAAGCCATCCGTTGGGATCATGCTGAAAATCATGTCAAACTGGTCGGCGTTGTCGCGGAGGGTGTCCATCGTGCTGAGCACCATGTCGCGGTCGTTCTGGTAGCCGAAGAACCCGGAATCCATTCCGCCCACCAATGCCGTCGCTGCCGCCAGCCCGTCGCGCCTGGCCAGCCCGCCGTTCGTCTTGCCGTCGAGGAACGCCTGCAGCAGATCGGCGTCGGTGGCCGCCGCCATGTAGCCGTTCCGGGCGGCAAGGAGCAGTTCCATCTTGACCAGTTCGCCGGTGCTGGGGTCGGGGAACTCCGCCAACTCGAAGCTGTACACCGTGTGGTCGCCGAGCCGGCGCGGCAACATCGCCGCCTCGTTGAGCGGCGGCGGCAGGATGCCGGGCACCGCGCCGACGCCCTTGATCAGTTCGTCCGGGTTCGGCGACTTGACGAGCACCACCATCGGCCCGGCGCCAATGTCGTTCAGCGCCGTGCCCTTGGGCGGCATTTGATAAACAATCAGGTCGTCGCCAAAATTGTTGAGAAAACTTTTCCTGAAGTCGAAGTTCGAATCCTTGTCCTTGCCCAGCAGGCCGACGGTGAACTCAACCATGTTGGCCACGTCCGGCGACAACTCGAGCAGCAGCTTCTCAAGATTTTTCCACGCGGCATCCATGTCGAGACGCCACCGCGAAAACGCGCCCACGTTGGCCGGCACGAACGGCGGCGGCGAGGTGTCAGCGCGCTTGGTTTCCAGCAGGCCAAAAAGCCCCTTGCGCTTGGCCTTGGGCAAACCGATGAACAACTCGGAGTGCGCTCCATCGGGCCGCTCGCTGTACGCCATGGCCAACGTGCCCAGGCCGTCGATGCCCAGAGCACCCACCACTTCGCCGAAGTCGATGCCCACCTCGGCCCCGTCCGGCAGGTTGTCGAGCAGTTGCGGCAGAACCGCGCCGGGGTTCGCCCACACATAAAAATCGGCTCCCTTCAGAACCGCGCCGTGATCCGCCGCGAACGCCGGGTTGCCGGCCAGTGCCCCGGCACCTTTGCCGTTCAATCGAGCGAGGACGCCCTCGATCTGTGCCGACTTCGTCCCGACAACCAGTTGAGCGCCGACACGGCCAATGTGCACCTGCCGGTCGCCTTCCGGGTCCCTCACCGTGGTGAAATCAACCCCGCCAATCTCCGTCTCGCTGACTTCGCGATCATCCTTCCTCCAGTCGCGCTCGAGTCGCGACAAGGTTCTACGGAGGGTGGCACTCTTTCGGCCGGCATCGAGCAGCAGCAGCAGCGCCGGTTCCTCGCCGGCATCCTGCCCCGGCACCACGGCCAGGGCGACGGGGCCGCTGGCCATCTCCTCGAACGCCTCAAAATCAATCGCCAACTCCTCCTCAATCCCGGCCAGCACGTTTGCCTCGAAGCCATCGGCCAGCTTTTTGCGGAACGGCTTGAACTCGGCGCTGTCCCAAAACTGCCCCGATGCGCTGTCCTTGAAATGTTTTTTCGCGCTGGCGTAGTTTGGGGCGGCCACCACCAGCACGGTCTCAGCCGGCAGTAATGCCTCCAGCGATGGGGCGGCCTTGGCGGCTTTTGCGGATGAAACGAGCGTGAAACCGACCAGGATGGAAACAACGATTTTTTTCATAACGACAGGAATGTTGACGGGGAAACAACACCAAAAAATGTGCTACACGCCAAACTAGGTGAAAGTTACGCTCCCTGTAAGCCAAAAAGTCGCCTCGCCGGGAGGGACGAGTTCCACCTCGTCCCCTTACTCAAAAAAAATGGGGGCAAGGTGGAACTTGCCCCTCCCGGCTCTTGGGCGGGGTTGCGGTGGCGGCCCGCGCGGCATAATCTGGTGACCGAGGGAACCAACCCGCCCGAGCCGCTTGGCCAAGCGCCGACTCCCATTCATGAATCAACTGAAGAAATACATCGACGCCAACCGGCAGCGGTTCATCGACGAGCTGATCGAGTATCTGCGCTTCCCCAGCGTGTCGGCGCAGAGCGCGCACAAAAAAGACATGGCCGACTGCGCCCGCTGGCTCGCCGGTCACGCCAAGTCGTTTGGCCTCAAGTCGCGCGTGCACAGGACTGGCGGCCACCCGATCGTCACCGCCGCCACGCCGCGCCGGCGCAACAGCGCCAAGCCTCACTTTCTCGTGTACGGCCACTACGACGTTCAGCCTCCCGAGCCGCTCGAGCTGTGGGACAGCCCGCCGTTCGAGCCGACGCTTCGCGGCCGCAACCTCTTCGCGCGCGGCGCCAGCGACAACAAGGGCCAGCACTTCGCCCATCTCAAGGCGGTCGAGGCGTATCTCAAGACCGGCACCGAGCTGCCGTGCGACTTGACGTTCGTCGTAGAGGGCGAGGAGGAGGTCGGCGGCGAGGCGCTCGTCGAGTTTCTCAAGCAGAACAAACGCGAACTCAAGTGCGACGGCGTCGTGGTTTCCGACACAGGCATGCCCGACCTCAAGCACCCGGCGCTGACGTACGCGCTGCGCGGCGTCGCCGCACTCGAGGTCAAGCTCACCGGTCCTGACCGCGATTTGCACTCCGGCATTTACGGCGGCTCGGTCGAGAATCCCGCAATGGCACTGAGCAAAATGCTCGGCCGGATGATCAACAAAAACGGCAGCATCAACGTCCCCGGTTTTTACGACGACGTCGTCAAGCTTACCGCTTATGAGCGCAGGCAACTTGCCCGCGTCCCGTACAGCGAGGCCAAGTACAAAAAGCTGCTCGGCGTGAAGGCGCTCTTTGGCGAAAAAGGCTTCACGCCCAACGAGCAGCGCGCCGCTCGGCCGACGTTCGAGATCAACGGCCTCACCAGCGGCTACCAGGGCGAGGGCAGCAAAACCATCGTGCCCAGCTTCGCCAGCGCAAAGATCACCATGCGCCTCGTGCCGGATCAGGATCCCAAAAAAATCCTCCGCTTGGTTGCCAAGCAACTCAAGGCACTCTGCCCGCCGACGATGCGTATCGAGATCGAGTTGGGCCACGGCGCCGACCCGTACATCGTTTCGCCGACCAGCCCCTTGGCCAAGGCCGCGCTCAAGTCGCTCAAGGCTGCGTTCGGCCACGAGCCGGTGCTGCTGCGCGAGGGCGGCTCGATCCCTATTGTCGAGCATTTCGCCCGTATTTTGAAGGTCGACACCTATCTGCTCGGCCTAGCGCTGCCGGACGATAACCTCCATTCGCCCAACGAGAAAATGGACCTCGAGGCGTTCACGCGCGGCATCTGGATGAGCGCCAATCTCTGGACAAATCTCGCCGAGGCGTAACCATGGCCGACTCGCTGCTGGTTCACGAAATCTACCTGAGCATTCAGGGCGAGAGCACCTTCGCCGGGCTGCCGTGCGCCTTCGTCCGGCTCACCGGCTGCGACCTCCGCTGCTCCTACTGCGACACCGCGTACGCTTTCACCGGCGGCCAATCGATGATCATCGACGAGGTCGTCGCCGAACTCGAAAAACGATGCGCCTTCACCGGCGAGCCCGGCAACAAACTGCCGCTCGTTGAGCTCACCGGCGGCGAACCGTTGCTGCAAAAAAATGTTCACTCGCTGATGCGCCGCCTTTGCGACATGGGCCTCACCGTGCTGGTCGAGACCAGTGGCGCGCACGACATCAGCGCGAGCGATCCGCGCGTGCGCCACATCATGGACTGGAAATGCCCGAGCAGCGGTGAGTCCAAAAAAATGCTCACCGAGAACATCGCCCGCCTCAAGCCAAGCGACGAGGTGAAGTTCGTCATCGGCACGGAGCAGGATTACGCTTGGGCCAAGATTCAATTAGCCGGGCACAGATTGGACGAACGCTGCCCCGTGCTGTTCTCGTGGGTGGCCCCGCTTGAGGCGCATCAACAGGACAAGTCGCTCAAGCCGGTGCCGACTGGTCACACGCCGATCACGCGCCGCGAACTCGTCGAGTGCATCACCCGGGACAAGCTGCGCGTGCGGTTCCAGTTGCAGATGCACAAGTTCATCTGGCCGCCCGACGAAAAGGGCGTTTGAGTCGTGAAAAAAAAGGCCAACAAAACCATCGAGCAACTGCGACGTTTCGAGTCGCGCAACGTCACGTTCATCGAGCCGGACGGCAGTTGGCCGATCGTCTGGGAGCGGGCCAAAGGCATGCGTGTTTGGGACGACGCCGGCCGCGAGTATCTCGACTTCACCGCGGCGTTTGCCGTCGCGGCGGCCGGCCACGCCAACCCCCGCATTGTCGCCGCCGGCCGGCGCCAAATGGCCAAGCTGCTGCACGCGATGGGCGACGTCCACCCCCACGCACTCAAGGCCGAGCTGGCCCGCGAACTCAGCCGGCTCACCTTCGAGCGCTTGGCCAAGCGCATCGGCAAAACGATATTTTGCAACTCCGGCTTCGAGGCGGTCGAGGCCGCGCTCAAGACCGCCCACCTCGCCACCGGCCGCACGCGCGTGATCGCGTTCGAGGACGCCTACCACGGCCTCGGTTACGGCGCTCTCAACGCCACTTGGCGCAGCGATTTCCGCTCGCCGTTCCGCCGCCAAATCGGCGGGTTCGCCAGCTTCGTCCCGTTCCCGCGCGTCCGGGCCGACTTGGCCAAGCTCGAGCAGCGCTTGGCCGCCGAGTTCCGCAAACGAAACGTCGGCGCGATTTTGGTCGAGCCGATCCAAGGCCGCGGCGGCACGAACATCCCGCCGCCCGGCTTCCTGAAATTGCTCCACAATGTTTGCAACAAGCACGGAGCGCTGCTGATTTGCGACGAGGTGTGCACCGGCTTCGGCCGCACCGGGCGCTGGTTCGCCAGCGAGCATTTCGGCGTCACACCGGACATCCTCTGCCTTGGCAAGGCGCTCACCGGCGGCTTCCCGCTCTCGGCCTGCGTTGGGCGTGCCGATGTGATGGATCGCGCCTGGCCGGAGTCCACCGGCGAGGCGATCCACACCAGCACGTTCCTCGGCCACCCGGTCGGCTGCGCGATGGCGATGGCGTCCCTGCGCGAACTCGACTCGCGCAACCTGCCCGAGCGCAGCGCCGAGATGGGCAGACTGTTTCTCGATGAACTCCGGCGCTTGGCCAAGCGGCTTGGCCGGGGGCGTTGCCAGCCGCGCGGCGTTGGCTTGATGCTCGCGCTCGAGCTGTTCCACGACGACGGCGCGCCCGCCACCGACATCGCCGTCGGCGTGACCAAACGATTGTTGCACGACGGTTTCATCCTGCTGCCGGAAGGCGATCCGGCGAACATCCTGTCGTTCACGCCGCCGCTCACCGTTGGTAAGTCGCACATCACGAAGTTAATCCGTGCGCTTGGCCAAGCGCTCGAGGAGGCCTACGCATGAACCTCTCCGAGATTCGCAACCTCCTCCGGGAGGAGGACATCCTGTTGACCAGGTCGCTTGGGCAAACCTTCATGCACGACCAAAATCAACTCCGCAAAATCGTCGACTTGGCCAAGCTCACCGCCGCCGACCACGTGATCGAGATTGGCCCCGGGCTTGGATCGCTGACCGGGTTGCTGCTGCAAACCGCTGGCCACGTCACCGCCATCGAGACGGATCGGCGACTGGTCAAGTTGCTCGATGAGCGGTTCGGCGAACGCGGCAACTTCACGCTGCAACACGCCGACGCGATGAAGATCGTCCGCAAGTCGAAGTTCGATTGGTCGAAACACAAGCTCGTCGCCAACCTGCCGTACTCGATCGCCTCGCCGCTGCTCATCGATCTCGCCGCCTCGGCGGGACGGCCGCGCGGCATGATCGTGACGCTGCAACTTGAGGTCGTGCAACGCCTCCTCGCGCAATCGGCCACGAAAGAGTACGGCGTGCTCACGTTGCTGATCGGCCTGTACTACGCGACCGGCGAATCGTTCGTGATCCCGCGAGGCTCGTTTTATCCCGAGCCCAACGTCGACTCCGGCTGCATCGAGCTGCTCCGCCGTGAGACCCCGCTGCTGCCCCCGGAGCTGTGCCCGGTTTTCAAAAAAATCGTCAAGCGCGTCTTCGCAGAGCGCCGCAAAAAGATGATGAAACTGCTCAAGCGAGACTGGCCCGAAGCCGCTGTGGTGGAGGCGTTCGACGCGCTCGGCCTCGACGAAAAAATCCGCGCCGAGCGCGTCACCCTCGAGCAATTCGCCGAACTCACCCAACGCCTGAGCCGCGCAGAGATTGATGAGTGAAGAGATCTTCGACGTCGTCGATGCAAACGACCAAGTCATCGGCCAGCAACCGCGCAGCGAGGTGCACCGGCTTGGCCTGCGGCATCGCGCCATTCACCTGCTCGTCTTTAACGCCAAGGGCGAGTTGTTCCTGCAAAAGCGCTCGATGAAAAAAGACTGCTTCCCCGGCACATGGGACTCGTCCGTCTCGGGCCACGTCGATGCCGGCGAAGAATACGACGCCTGCGCCCTGCGCGAGCCGCGCGAAGAGATCGGCCTCGAACTTGCGGCCGTGCCGGAACGGTTGTTCAAGATCGACGCCTGCGAGGCCACCGGCCAGGAGTTTGTCTGGGTGTACCGCTGCGAGCACGAAGGCCCGTTCCAACTCGACCCCGACGAACTCTCCGACGGCGGCTGGTTCGCGCCAAAAAAAATCACCGATTGGATCGCTGCGACCCCCGAGGATTTTGCCCCCGCCTTCGTGCTGATTTGGCAACTGCTGCAGGATAAGTAACAGCCGGTTTTACTTGCGGGAAGGCGAATGGCGTGAGTGACTTCGCCCCGATTTTGCACATGAAATTCTTGAAACTGAAAACTGAAAATTTTCTGGCCAAGCGCTTGGTTTTGGCCGCGCTGTTTGTTGCCGCGACGACGGTTGCCCACGCCGATTGGCCGCAGTTTCGAGGGCCGCTTGGCTCGGGGCACATTCCAGGCGGCCAAGCGTTGCCGAGCGAGTGGAGCGAGACGAAAAACATCGACTGGAAAGTGGCGTTGCCAGGCCGGGCTTGGTCGTCGCCGGTGATTTTGGGCGATAAGATTTGGCTCACGACCGCCGACGAAAAAGGCAACAAACTCAGCGGTCTTTGCGTTGATGCAAACAACGGGAAAATCATTTTTGAAAAACAGCTTTTTCACATTGCCGATCCGCAGTTCGCGCACAAGTTTAACAGCTACGGTTCACCGACGCCGGTCGTTGAGGCGGGGCGCGTGTACCTGACGTGGGGTTCGCCCGGCACGGCGTGTCTCGACACCAAAACCAACAAGGTGCTTTGGACGCGGGACGATTTTGTGTGCGACCATTTTCGCGGTGCGGGCTCGTCGCCGATCCTGTACAAAAACCTGCTCATCCTCACGTTCGACGGGGCCGATCACCAGTTCGTCGCCGCGCTGGACAAGCGCACCGGCAAGACGGTCTGGCGCACCAAGCGCAGCGTTGACTTTCAGGATCTCAACACGAATGGCGAACCGTTCCGCGACGGTGATCTGCGAAAGGGTTACTCGACGCCGCTCGTCATCCAGCACGGCGGCGTGACGCAATTGATCAGCATCGGCGCGATGGCCTGTTACGCGTACGACCCGCTGACCGGCAGGGAGCTTTGGCGCGTGACCGAACGGGCTCAACACTCAGCGAGCACTCGGCCGGTGTACGGGCACGGCATGGTGTTTTATCCAACCGGTTTTTCGAAAGGCCAACTGCTGGCGGTCGACCCCGGCGGCAGTGGCGATTCGACTGAGACCAACATTAAATGGCGCACCAAACGCAGTGTCTCCAACAAACCGTCTGTGCTGTTGATCGGCGAACATATTTTCATGATCGACGATGGCGGCATCGCGTCGTGCATCGAGGCCAAGTCCGGCGAAATCACATGGAGCGAGCGCGTGGACGGGAACTATTCGGCATCGCCGGTGACCGATGGCAAACGGGTTTTCTTCTTCAGCGAGGAGGGCAAAACCACTGCGGTCGCGGCCAGGCGCAAGTTTGAGATTCTCGCCGAAAGCCAACTCGACGGCGGCTTCATGGCTTCTCCCGCCGTGCATGGTGCCGCGTGGATTCTCCGTACAAAAACCCACCTTTATCGGATTGAGAAACGTTGAGGCGGGGGAGCGAACGCGGCCGAGATTTCTTTCACGGTCGTTTGCTTTCTCCCTCACCCCAACCCTCTCCCGCTGGGAGAGGGAGCCGTGCCAAACGCATTTGAAGTTCGGTCGAACCCTTGAGCTTATCACGGCTTGGGCAGCTTGAGCAGTTGGCCGGTTTTTCCGGCGACGATTTGGCCGGGCGCTTCGCCAAGCGCGTACACGGGGCTGGCCTTTTCGCGGTGCAGTGGCTGCCAGTCGCCCTGGCCGCTTGGCAGCCGAAACACGTAGCCGGTCGATGTCCCGCCGATGAGCCCCGCTTCGCTCCAATCGAGGCAAAGCACTCTCGGCGCTTGGCCGAAACCGGTGGCGTCCGGCGGCTCGCCGACTCTCTGAAATGTCCGCAGCAAACGCCCCCCGATGGAGTGCAGTCGCACGCGGCCGTCGCGGGAGCCGGTGGCGAGTTGACTCGAGTTCGGCGCGAAGGCGAGCGACTCGACGCCGGCGGAGTGGTCGGAGAGCACGATCGGCTTGGCCCCGGGTTTGAGGGGAGTCAGTAGCACGAGCCCGTCGAGCCCGGCGGAGGCGAGCCATTGGCCGTCCGGCGAAAACGCCACGACGCGAAC
>Ga0207963_1001730_pt1 | contig 11330 bp, 7 predicted proteins | sample Knorr_S15_td_NAD_FD_185604 | JGI IMG/M metagenome (GOLD analysis project Ga0207963, IMG submission 185604) | Marine microbial communities from Southern Atlantic Ocean transect - Knorr_S15_td_NADW_ad_2500m_LV_A (SPAdes) (version 2) | ecosystem: Environmental > Aquatic > Marine > Oceanic | place...
AGTATGATTTCCATCCAATACAAGAAACCAGGAATCCGGATTAAATTTGGGGTGTGCCAGAACATGTTGTTTATACACATTAAATTCCGGTATTAAAATGGGATCTGTCCAGGGCATATCAGGAGAAACATCCCGCTCCAGTTCCCAAACCTTATGGTCTGCATCAGCATCCTCCTGCCTGAATTCCGCAAGAGTCATAATACGTAAATTCTGCATTAACACCCGGTCGACTTCATCTTGATATTGTTCTGGATCATAACCTGTTAGATCCAGGCTGGACTCCTTTTCCTTCATGGTCTGAAAAAAACCACGGTCTTGAAAAAAACGAATTCCCCTTTTGTGAGGCTCATGTACAATACACGTAATCTTGATAGGGTCAAACTTCTCCAATTTCTGAAGAAGGTGATCATAACAGGCAGCACCGTATCCTTTCCCCTGGAATTCCGGGTGAACGTATATTTCTATTACAAATCTCTGCGGGTGAAAGGATTCTGCAAACTGGGTATGTATAGCTGAGGAAAGAATTTTTCCATCCCTTTCCCAAACCCAGTTTCTGTGGCGGATTTTTTTCTCTCGAGTTTTATCATTATGACGAAGGTTTGCCACTGACCAAGGATGGTCCGAGTACAGAAGGTTTTTTAAGGAAACAAATCCTTCATAATCCTTTTCATCAAAAGGACGGAGTACAAAATCATTTTCAGGCATTATTTGTTTACCATTCCCTTAAAAAAGCTTCTTTGGATAAACATTGCCATCCACCAGTTTTTGAATCTCTCCCATCACGTAAGGTTTATCCTCTTTGTAGGTTACACCAAACCAGTTGGAATTGCTTCGCAGCACGTGAACTTCCTCTCTTTCACATTGGATGAGATCATTGATTACTGATGGGATGAGGAATTCGCTTTTCAATGCTGTTCCGTTTTCTATCAGGAAATCCACAAACATGTCTCTCAAATAATCAAACAAAACCGGAGTGAAGCCCCACATGTTCATGGATACAGGTTCAGTTCCATTCAATACAATATCTCTATCTGATGAGATACCATTCTTCATTTTCTGCAGGTTTTCTGTTTCGATGACAGTGTCAAGTTTCCCTTCCTTCACAGTGCAAAGACCCCGGGTAACTCCGCCGAAAATGGATAATGTCTTATCCAAGCGGAATGATACCATGCTGAATTGATCCGCACCTTTTCCGTAATAATCTGCCGCAACTTTAAAAGATTCCCGACCGTAATAATCGTCACCGTTGATCACCACAAAGGGTTCGTTGATCAAATTTACAGCAGATAATATGGCCTGTCCCGTACCCCAGGGTTTTTCCCGCCCTTCCGGGGAGGTAAAGCCATCGGGAAGTGCATGGAGGTCTTGAAATGCAAAATCAACCTGAATTTTACCAGCATATTTATCGGAAATCCTTTCCTTAAATTCTTTTTCGAATTCCCGACGGATGATAAATACAACTTTATTGAAGCCGGCTTCAACAGCGTCATAAACTGAATAATCGATAATGGTCTCACCATTTGGACCAACCGCATCCAGTTGTTTAAGCCCGCCATAGCGGGAACCCATGCCCGCCGCCATGATAAGTAGTGTGATATCGTTCATAAAACAATAAATCCTTTCAAGTTTATTATATATCTTTATAAAAAAACTGGACTTGTTTTGTACCACCCTCTGTAAATTGCGAACCACATTCAACAAAATCAAACCTTTTATGAAATCTTATTGATCCTGGATTTGGTGGATGAATATTGACTTCACATAAAATAATATCATATTGTTCTTTTTTAGAATAATTGATTAAATCACTATACAATGCAGTGCCCAGTTTTTTATTTTGAAATTCTTTTATAACTGCAATACGATCAATGTACATAAAATTTTTATATCGCTTTGATATCCATTCATAATTCATACTATCATATGTAATATTTTCTGGCAAGCACAACAAGAATCCTTTAGGAATTTCATTGTAGAATGCAACCTTACAATAATTAGTTTGATCAATAAGAGATTGAAGTTTTTTCTTATCTACTGCTCCTACATTTGGTTTATTCATATTATTTGTCTCTAAAACAAATTCAAATAAGCTATCATCATACTGTCTTAAATCAATCAATTCTTGTACCCGCTTCAGAATGTATTATGTAGGCTTTCCCTCCAGTTTTTTCGATTGCTTCTACAACTTTTTCCGGATTTTGAGGAATATACGCAAACATGCATCCACCCCCGCCTGAACCATTAATCTTTCCACCCAATGCGCCGGCATTCATGGCTGCATCCAGCATCGTTTCGATCTTTGGAGTGCTGACTTTCAGCACATCTCTCAGGATCGTATGATGTTCAGATAAAAGATGACCAATCTTTTCATGATCGGGATCAGCTTTTTTAAGTTCCAGCAAAGCCTGTCTTAAAAGATCCCGATTGCGAATTGTTTCAGATAATAATGTAGTTTCGTCTGTATATAAATTATATTGACTGATTTCATCCAATCCAATCTCGTGCAAGCTGAAATCTGGATTCTGTGATTTTATTTTCTCCACAATTGCCAATCGAGAATCTCCACAGCGCTGAAGAATACCCATTGTATCCTTTGGTTCACAGGAATCTCCCAGTACAAATGTACCCAAATTCGGTTTCAAAAATTTAATCGAAATCTCAGGTTCAGACTCAATATAAATGAGATCTCCCAGAGCTGTAGAGTACTGGTCCATCATACCCCCTGGTTCGTTGAATTCCACCACTTCCGCCGTGTAAGCCAGTGAGCCAATTTTTCGCTGATCCCAGTCCGCTGGTTCATCAGCCATTTGTGATAAAAAATGAATCCAGCTCACCGTGATAGCGGAAGAACTTCCTGTCCCGGCTTTCATAGGAATTTCGCTAGTAAGTTCACATTCAAACCCGTTGGAGAATGTAAGTCCTTCATTCAAACATGCCCTGACACCGCTTTTGAAATAATCCCGTGGTTTTGTGTACGTCAGGTCATCCAATGAAAAGGAGTCCACTTCATTCAAATCCGGTTTATTAATGAGGAATTTCCTGTCTGACCGGTTCTCACCAATGAACCGTGCCCGAAGTGAAATGGCCATGGGAATGACAGGTAGACCAAGATAATCCTGGTGCTCACCGAAGAGACAAATTCGACCAGGAGTGCTTAGTTCCATGTTTTAAATAATCCAAATGAAGCAAATACACCCAATCCGAGAATCAGCACTCCGAAACCAATTTCCCCGTAGATCAATTGCCCAACCCCTAAAAGAAATCCATACACAGCAACACAACCGAATATCATGGACAGAATACCTTTAGGAACCGGCCAGGGCTCAGTTGAAACACCATCAGAATATTTTGTCCACCCGGGTCCACCTGGATTCACTTTCTTAACAAAATTCCTGAGTGTTTCGTCATCATCCGGCGGGGTGAAATAGGTGGCAACAATCCAGACTATTGTAGTGAGTACAGCTCCGATCACAATCTTTTGCCACCCTTCTAAAGTAGATTCACCAAAGTTGAAATATCCTGCAATGATGATGGAACTCACCATCGCGACTATCTCGGTGTAGGCATTGATCCGCCACCAGAACCAGCGCAGGATGTAGATCATCCCGGTGCCAGCACCGATCATGAGTAATAATGTAAATGCCTGTCCGGCGCTGGTGAGCACCAGTCCCAGTCCGCCACCCAAAATAATGGAAACCACCGTAAATAATCTCCCCGCTGTGACAAGCTGTTTTTCTGATGCATCAGGCTTGATGAAGCGATGATAAAAATCATTCACCAGATAACTGGCGCCCAGGTTTAATTGAGTAGACATGGTGCTCATGAATGCAGCAATGAGTGATGCAGCCACCAACCCCAAAAGCCCGGACGGGAGTAAAGTCAACATGGCAGGATAGGCTACATCGTGGCCCAGTTTATCCGCTGGAAGGTTAGGGAAAGCTTTTTGAATATCCGATAATTCTGGGAATACAATTAGAGATGCAAGAGCAATTAAAATCCATGGCCATGGCCTCAGAGCGTAATGGGCGACATTGAATAAAAAAGTAGCACCCACCGCATTGGATTCATCCTTTGCAGAAAACATGCGCTGGGCAATATATCCACCGCCACCGGGCTCTGCCCCGGGATAATAACTGGCCCACCATTGAACAGAAAGGGGTACAAGCAAAACCGGAACCCACACATTGGGATCGGACAGATCGGGGATCAGGGCAAGTTTGTCTGCTACATTCCCGTGGGTGATAAGACTGGATAAACCGCCGATTTCAGGCAGTCCCAGTATATAAAACATTCCCCACATGGAACCGATCATTGCCAGCGTGAATTGGACAAAATCTGTAATAATTACAGCTTTGAGCCCTCCCAATGCCGAATATGCCAGTGTAATGGAACAGGCGATTACCAGGGTCACCCAACCGGGTAATCCCAAAACGATTTCCCCGAATTTCACGGCAGCCAAACTCACAGCACCCATAACCAACACATTAAATACCAGTCCCAGATACAACGCCCGAAAACCCCGCAGGAAGGCAGCAGCCTTCCCACTGTAACGGAGTTCATAAAATTCGATATCGGTGAGCACGCCGGAACGGCGCCAGAGATTTGCATAAACAAAAACCGTCAGCATTCCCGTAAGCAAAAACGCCCACCAGGCCCAGTTTCCTGAAACCCCGTTCTGGCGAACAAGATCTGTTACCAGGTTCGGCGTATCGGTGGAAAACGTGGTAGCAACCATACTGACACCCAACAACCACCAGGGCATATTACGCCCAGCCAGGAAAAAGGATTTGGTATCCTCTCCTGCCTGTTTAGACGCCCAGACACCAACCGCTAAAGAAAATGCGAAATAAACACCGACGATAATCCAGTCTATGGATGAAAGAGTCATAACTGATCATTAACTCCAAAAATCGGTTTATTTGTTTTCCATTTTCCAAGGGTAAAATCGGGAATTTTTACAGAAGCACTGTTTAGTCGAATTGATTTTTCTGACAAAGGACAAATGACACTCATGCTCACAGCATCGTATACATCAATGGGTGGCGATACATCCCGTTTTAGTGATTCCACAAATGCCCGCAGTATGAAAAAATCCATCCCGCCGTGACCAGACCCTACAGCTTGATCTTCAAACCGTTTCCAGAGGAGATGATCGTATTGCTTCAAATATTCTTCATCCGGTTCCCAGCGGTGTTCTTCCGGGCTGGCACCTTCAATATAAATGGAATTATTATCTTTCATCCAGATTCCCTTTGTGCCTTGAACCCTGAAATTCAATGAATAAGGTCTTGGTGAATTCGTGTCATGGCTCAACATGATGGTCTGACCATTGGCACATTTGATGACTGTGGTCACGATATCACCCAGTTTGAATTTCACGTTGGCATTGGGATGATCTTCCCCGCCCTTTTCAACAATATACTTGTGGAGTCCTCGGCTTTGTGTCGCGGTGGAGGTAAGATGGACCATCCGGTTTCCGCGATTAATATCCAGCATTGTGCTTACGGGTCCAAGACCATGAGTCGGATATAAATCACCATTCCGATCAATGGAATGCTGTGTGCGCCACTTCGCTTCGGAATATCCACTTTTCCCAAATTCAACACCCCCGCCATACGGTTGTTTTCCATCATTAAATTTCACATGACGCAGGTCATGCTGGTAGCCTCCCTGGCAATGGAGTAACTCACCAAACAATCCCTGGCGCACCATATTGAGCACAGCCATTACATCTCTGCGATAACATACATTTTCCATAATCATGCAACGTGTCCCGGTCCGTTCGGATGTTTTTACCAGGTCCCAGCAATCTTTCACAGTAAGGGCAGCAGGGACTTCTGTGCCTACATGAATTCCGTGTTTCATAGCGGCAATGGCCATGGGATGGTGCCATTCCCAGGGGGTGGCGATGTACACACCATCCAGTTTTTCTCTATCCACCATGTTTCGGAAATCCTCGTCCCCCTCTTTGTATACTCGTGGTTCCGGTTTGCCTGCTTCCTTCAAGATTTTGAGAGCACTTTCGATCATGCCATCATCAATATCACAGATCGCCGGGATGTCCACTTCAGGATATTTTGACGCCAGCCATAACACCCACTGACCTCGCATTCCCGTACCAATGAATCCCAGTTTAATACGTTCATTTATCACGGGAGATGAGAATAATGATTTTGGCATCAAGGCTGCAGCGACACCTGCAACAGCAGTAGTTTTTATAAACTCTCTTCTTTCCATTGTCTTACCCATGGACACTCCTTAGTTTTGAATAATTACAAATATTTTAGTTATTCACGGGGAATTTTATGTTAATAATATTGAACTGACAAATTATTGAGGCTATAAATCTGGAAACAAAAAATAATCTCACTGATGGAATTTTTAGTTTCTTCACCCCATAAAATTACCAACCTACTCCTTTAGCAGAAACAAAAATCCTGTGTTCGGCTACTCTGAGAAGAGAAATTATTTTCCAAAAAACAGGAAACAAAGCAACTTCTCTTTTTCTGAACATGTATCTCAGTATAATTTTCAGGTATGACTCGTGTAGCACTTTACGGCCTTTCCTTTCTTATCCTCATAGGGACCATTCCCTGGTTTTTTTCTCAATTAAGTGCTTCATCAATCGGAGGATTTCCAGCATGGGCATTTTATTCCTTAACTGCAACAGCATGTTATGGAATAATTATAGCTCTGCTCTTAAAAAAATATTGGCATCTGTCCTCAGGGGAAAAGGAACCAAGAGAATAACATGGATACCCAACCATTGCTGAGCACCGGCGGGATGATATATATGGGTTTATACCTTTTTTCTCTCATAGGAATTGGCCTTGCGGGACGGTTTGCACGGAAAGAAAATACCATGGCGGACTTCTATCTAGCAGGAAGAGGTATGGGAGTTTTTGTTCTCTTTCTCTCTCTGTATGCCACCCAGTACAGCGGCAACACACTCATCGGGTTTACCGGTAGGGCTTATCGGGAAGGATTTACGGCTCTGGTCACTGTTACATTCATGACCGTAATTATCGGAGCTTATCTTATTTTCGCTCCAAAACTGTATCGCCTTTCAAAGGAACATAATTATATCACTGTGGGGGATTTTATTCAGCATCGATTTCAATCCACCACACTAACAGTCACCATAACCGTCATCGCTATAATAGCTTTGGGGAATTACATCCTTACAAATCTGAAAGCCATTGGGTTTATCATCGTAGCTGCTACAGGAGGACAGGTGAGTTTTGCCCAAGGCATCATTGTTCTTTCCCTCATTATGGTAATATATGAAACTTTGGGGGGAATGCGCAGCGTGGCCTGGACAGACATGATCCAAGGAGTACTTCTGCTGTTGGGAGTCTTCTTCATTTTCATTACCATTCAGTCCGAGTACGGCGGATTGGCTAAAGCGTCTGAGCAGATCAAAAATATCCGCCCCGACTTTTGGCAGCCTCCCGACTGGGGAGAAAAACGGCTCTGGCTTAGTACCATCATCATTGTCTTTTTCGGCATTTCAGTTTACCCCCATGCCATTCAGCGCATCTATGCTGCTCGTGATGAGAGAACCTTGAGGCGATCCTTCCAGATAATGATCTTTATGCCCCTCGTAACTACTCTTTTCATGATAATCGTTGGCATAGTGGGTGCAGCACAAATCCCCGGACTCGATCGCCAGGGAAGCGAACAGATCACGCTCCTGCTACTGAACGACCTGGCTCAAAAGATCCCTGCCATATCGTGGCTGTTGGTTATTTTTCTTTCTGCAGCTGTTGCCGCCATTATGTCCACCGTGGACTCCGCCTTGCTGGCAATCTCCTCACTGGTGACACAAGATCTTTATGGAAAAGTTAAACCAGAATCATCCCAGTCCCATCTCACGGGGGTTGGAAAAATTGTTTCCTGGATTATTATGGCTGGAGTTGTGTGGCTGGCGATTGCTCTGCCGCAAACCATCTGGAGATTATTTGAAATCAAGCTGGAGCTCCTGTGTCAGATCGCTCCTGCCATTTTCCTTGGTATACACCTGAAATCCCTGTCTGCCAAATCCATTCTCGCAGGGATACTGCTGGGAACTGCGGTGGCACTTTTCATCATGATCGGGAACTGGGCTGGGCTGGCGATTGATACCAAACCCTGGGGTGTTCATGCTGGTGTCTGGGGATTAATGGTCAATTTTGCAGCTATTGGCGCTTGTAACTTTTTTAAGAACGGCACTACTAGAAATCAGCCAGCATTCGGATGAGATAAAGGAAATAGCTTTTTATCACCTTGGGTTCTCCCCTCCTGCTTTTTAGTTTCTGATCCGTTATAAAAAAAGGGAGCTCAGATGAACCCCCTTTTTTTATTCATACTAGCTTATTTTATTATTTCATTAACACCATTTTCTTAACTGCTCTGAAATCATCAGCCTGTATCGTGTAAATATACACACCGCTTGATACAGGTTTTCCGCTCATATCCATGCTGTTCCACATGACATTGTGATAGCCCGCCGTATGCAGATTACTTACTAAATCTGCAACTTTCCGTCCCAGAAGGTTATATACACTGATTGTCACGAAAGATTCTTTTGGAATCTCATAATTGATGGACGTTAACGGATTGAACGGGTTTGGATAATTCTGTGAGATAGAGTATGTCAATGGAATCTCCGGGACCTTGCTCAAATTAAACCCGGTTACATCTCCACCCACAACAATCTCTCCGGAGCCGTTCAGTCCGTATTCTTTCCCTTCATCAGATGTCAGTACCCATCTCAGGTGCTCTCCCGCATCAATATTGATGGTGTAAGAAATGGTGAGCATGTCAGTGTTGTTCATTATATCTATAGCGCCTGCACTCTCAGCCACTTTCATATTATCAGCAAACCGTACATCAAACGCACCTACCGGCGGTATTGGAGGAAGCTGATAGCTGAGCATCTCTTCTTCCGGTATGGATACACCAAAGTAGAGGTCATTGCCATTGAAACTGAGCATATTAGCTTCTTTCGTGCGATCTGTAAATGCTGATCTTGTTTTCGCAGCACCGCCGCTTGAGATGGTGATGTCACCATCTGCACTTGCATTAACCCAGTACCCATGGCCGGGTGTTAACACAGAGGCACCAGCATACCCACCTGAAAATCCGTAAACTGTACCTGCAATAATAACACTACCCGGATCAGAAATATCATCTACATTTGTCACTACACTAATGCCGCTGAAAAGATTCCAGCCCGCAGTAAGTGACACGGTTAAACTACTGATGGGTGCACCGGTGATGGTTGTCGTGCCCGCATCCGGGAAGTGTAGCCAGTACCCTTCTCCGGAAACTAAAATCTCCTCTCCAACATATGCCCCGTTATAAGAGTACAAAGTTCCTCCTGTACCTTCGGGATATACAGCCGACAACGAGCCATCCTCAACACCCGCTGGCAATCCTACCAGGTTCCAGCCTGCAATATTATCAATTTCCAATAAGACGCCTGAAAGGTTATTTGGTAAGCCGGGAGTTCCAAAATCACCTAAGCCATAAGGTGTGGTTGACTCTGCCCAGTTGGAAACAATATTGTTATTGGACGAAAGGTCTTGAACATACATGGAAGCACCGCTGCTGAAGGGAAAAGCATTTGTGTAGTATACTTCATCCACTTCCCTTCCTTCCGGATCTAAAAGAATGATTTCATCTTCCGCACTCCCAAATATAATTCCGCTGTATTCATAATCTGCCTCATAGCCTCCGTTCTCATTCTGGTTTGCATTCCTCCCAAAAACAAAATATTCTTCCGGCTCAATCAACAAACTACCCTCTTGGGTACTAATAAGGTGTTCATCTGTTCCTGCGTCTTTTATGGTCCAGCCTGCAAAATCAATTGTTACTGAATCTGCATTATAAACCTCAAACCACTCACCGTTTGAATCTGAGACTAAACTCGGATTGGGCATTATTTCTGAAATGACGATTTGCCTCAATGGCGGAAGGGTTCCTGAAAATACCACCTCCAGGTACACAGGCAGATGATCAGAAGCTACATAAAGAGCATCCGCAATTTCATCTGGTACTGCTGAATTATTTCCTGCATTGATAGATTGATTAAAATGATCTCCATCATTTCCGTATGGAGTATATGAATCTTCCAAATAATTCATATCTGTCTCATCAAGAATCGAAGATGAAACCAGAATAAAATCGAACCGGTCATCCATACCCCCTGAGGCCCCACCGTCTCCGTAGTTAGTTGCCCGTGTGGATTGTGTATGAACATCAGAAAAAGATGAGTTATTGTGCCAGTTGCCAATCCGATCAATCGGATCAAATACCTGCCCGTCATTGTCTTCCTGGGATTCTGTCAAAACCTGGAATCCGCCCTCATTTGAGTCATAAAAATTAAAATCTCCCAAAACGAAAAAATGTTCCGAAGGATTCAATGTGTTCAGATAACTCCGAAGTGCGGTTGCTTCCTGTTCCCGCTCAGTCTCATCGTCTCCACCTGTCCCTGCTTTCAGGTGTAAACCGTAAAATCTTATTTCCTCGTTTGATTCAATATGTTTCATGATAAATTCAATCACATCCCGGTGTCCCCAGTTATTTGTGGTGTTTATTACACTTGTACTGACGAAACTGAATACACCCGGTTTATAGTACAGGGCAATATCCGCATCCGTTGTAGATTGATCGGTGAAATCAGCTCCTGAATAAACTCCTTCCTGACTGTGATTCAGGATATGTGACAAAAACCGGTTATAACCGGTTGTATTATTAATTTCCTCAACAACAACTAAATCAGGATCTGTGGAACCAATTATCATTCGCAAAGCGATTTCTTTTTCACTGTCCCCGCTAATGCTCCCCTGGTAATTCAACACATTGTACGTCATTATCCTTTGTCCAGCAAGGTGACTTAACGTGACAAATATGAAAAATGAACACAACCATTTTTTATACATTTTTATTTTCTTTACACTTATTCATCTGAAATTTTATTCCTATTGAGTGCCAATGACCCTTTCCATAAAAATAAAAATGCCGCAAGAGAGAATATTCACTCAATTACGGCATCTTCTCGTTTCTTAGAACGAATACTCCTATTTCATCAATACCATCTTTTTTAATGCCGTGTGATCGCCGGCTGTGATGGAGTAAAAATACACCCCGCTTGATACCAGATTGCTCTTGGCATCTTTACTGTCCCACATGACTTTATGGTGTCCTTTTTGTTGAACTTCACTAACCAAATCAACGATTTTCTGACCAATGAGGTTGTAGATACTAATAGTGACATACATTTCCTCAGGCACGGTATAACCGATGCTGGTAACCGGGTTAAATGGATTGGGATAGTTTTGAGAAAG
>Ga0207963_1001737_pt1 | contig 11295 bp, 9 predicted proteins | sample Knorr_S15_td_NAD_FD_185604 | JGI IMG/M metagenome (GOLD analysis project Ga0207963, IMG submission 185604) | Marine microbial communities from Southern Atlantic Ocean transect - Knorr_S15_td_NADW_ad_2500m_LV_A (SPAdes) (version 2) | ecosystem: Environmental > Aquatic > Marine > Oceanic | place...
CTTTTTTAATTAGTGCTGACATTGCATCAAGGGATTGAGCGGAAACTTTTTTCTGTTGGATCTCCCGCTTCACACGCTGGCGTTCTGAAGCAATGCGTTTTATATCTTTTTCATTTTCAAATACTGCAAAAATATCTGCTGCTTGGGGAACCTTTTCAAATCCTAGAATCTGTATCGCTTCAGATGGACCAGCTTGTTTAATACGCTGATCACGTGCATTCATCATTGCCCTGACTTTTCCTGAAAAATTGCCGCATATGAAAGGATCGCTTATGTTAATTGTTCCTTTTTGAATAAGAACTGTTGCAATGGCACCATGGCCTTTATCCAATTTTGAATCAATAACAGTCCCCCGGGCGAGTGTGTCAGGATTGGCCTTAAGTTCAAGTACTTCTCCTTCCAATAGAATGGAGCTCAAAATATCTTCTATTCCTTCCCCTGTTTTGGCTGAAACAAGCACGGCCTGAACCTTACCGCCCCAATCTTCAACCAATACATCATGTTCAGATAATTCCCGTTTTACGCGATCAGGATCTGCTTCAGGTAAGTCTATTTTATTGATGGCAACAATAATGGGGACTTCAGCAGCCTTTGCATGATCAATAGCTTCGATTGTTTGAGGCATGACACCGTCATTAGCAGCTACAACTACTACAACAATATCTGTGACTTGCGCTCCTCGTGCACGCATGGCAGTAAATGCTTCATGACCTGGCGTATCTAAAAAAGTAATTTCCTTACCATCTTCTAACTCAACCATATAAGCACCTATGTGCTGTGTAATCCCTCCGGATTCACCAGCTACAACATTGGTTTTCCTGATATAATCCAGTATGGATGTTTTGCCATGGTCAACATGACCCATGATTGTTACAACAGGAGGACGATGAGTGGCTTTTTCTATATCTTCTTGTGTTTCTTCAAGTGTAAATAATTCTTCACCTATATCCGTTATTTTTTCAGCAATATAGCCGCATGTGTCTGCTAAAAGTTCAATTAAATCCCAATCCAATCTCTGGTTTATAGTGACGAGCTTACCTAAACCTAGACATTCTTGAATAATATTGCTGGAATTCACATTGAAGATCTTGCTTAATTCATCAACGTTTGAAAATTCAGCAACACGAACTGTTTGTTTTGTTTCTTCAGCTTCTTCTGCAATGGATGGTTTATCTTTTTTATACTGTTTTTTCTTTGATTTAGTATCAATTTTGGAAAGTGTTTGCCTGACAGCATCTTTAACACTTTTCTGTACTTTTTCTTCTTTTTTATCACTGACTTTTTTCTTGAAACGTGATGTCTGTCCGATTTGAGATTCGATTTCAGAAATATCAATTTTTCGTAATCGTTGTTTTTTTGGTTTTTGTACTTTCTTTTTAGTTTCCTTGGTTATCTTTTCATCTTCCAGTTTTTTATGATTGTCTTTTTCCTTCTTGCGCTTTTCTTCTTCAACAGCTTTAATTTTTTCTTCTTTCTCCAGTTTTCTTTGCTCATCTAAAGAAAGGAGATTTAATTTTTTCGTTGTTTTCTGTTGTTCAACAATGCGTGTATGATGAATCTCCCTGCGTACCTGTTCTTTTCTATAACGATCCACACTTTCCTTATCTTTCGAAAATTCTGAATCTATTAGAATCAATGTATCATCATCGACAGGTGACATATGACTCGAGACTTCTACACCTCTATCCTTGAGAAAATTCAATATTTCTGTATGAGAAATATTGAATTCTTTTGCTATTTGGAATATTCGTTTGGATCGTTTAGCCATTTAACCGGCCTCTTCTACTTCCTCATTTTCTTCTACTATTTCAGCTTGCTCTTTTACGTCATCATTAGTATTAGAATCGTTTCCCTCTACTCTTGCACCATTTTCAACCCCTACCTCAACATCTTCTTCAGTAGTAGAATCTTCTACATCATCTGATCCTTGATTGTCTTGTTGAATCGCTTCTGTAATTGGCTTCACTACTTGAGTTTCTTCTAAAACTTTAGTTTCTGAAACACTTTCAGTATCTATTTCTTCCAGAATCTTTTTTAATTCAATATCGTGATCTTCAGTATCTTCTTCATCCCGTTCTATAAAATTCTGTACAATCAGGTAACACTGCTCCAAATTTTCATCAGTCATTGCTTCAATCGTTAACAACTGTTCCTCATCAGCGTTCAATAAATCTGAAACAGATTTGATTCCTTTATCATCCAAAAGAGTAATTAAATCTTCAGGAAAATCAGGTACATCTGCTAATACAGTCGTTTGATCTTTTTGCTGCCGATCATACTGTTTTTTACCGAATGCATCGATTCTGAAACCTGATACTCTTGAGGCGAGGTTTATATTGAGACCTCCTCGTCCTATTGCAAATTCAAGTTCATCATCATTAAACAACGCAACACAATATTTTCGTTCATCATCAATATAAAGATCAATTGGTTTCGCCGGTGATAATGCCCTGGAGATTAAAATTTCAGGTTGTTCGCTTTGGTTGATAATGTCAATTTTTTCATTATTCAACTCTCTTACGATAGCTTGAATTCTGCTGCCGCGCATTCCAACACAGGCCCCAACAGGATCAATACGCCTGTCTTGTGATTTAACAATAATTTTTGCTCTTTCTCCTGGGTGACGGGCAATAGCCAATATTTCAATTATCCCATCATCAATTTCCGGAACTTCCATTTCAAATAATTTATAAAGGAAATGGTTATCGCTTCTTGACACAATGATCTCAGGTCCACCAGGATTGACTTCTACTGATTTCACAACAGTTCTAATGGTATCTCCACGGCGATAGCGCTCAGAGTAAATCTGTTCCTTTTTAGGTAAACGCAATTCAGCTTGTTCTATATTGATGAAAACATTATCTCGCTGGACTTGATGAACAACACCAATGACGATTTCACCAACACGTTGTGAATAATCTTCGTAGATATGTTGCTTTTCAACGTCCTGTATTCTCTGATTGAAAAACTGCTTGGCAGTATTGATCATGCGCCTGCCAAATATTGTTGGATCTATAATCTCTACAAAAACATCACCAACTTCAAAATTTTCTCCTGGCATTGCATTATTAGCTTCTTCCAGTAAAATCTCCAATACAGGATCTTCAACATCATTAACGATTTCTTTTTCCACATAAATTTCAATTTCGCCCTTATCAATATTCACGATAACACTGCAATTAGAATTGTCGCCGCGTTCTTTCTCGACAATGTACATGAATAATTGTTCAAGAATGCTGCCCAACTCTGATCGATCTACATTCTTTTCTCGTGCTATTTCCGAAAAGAATTCTATCAGTTCTCGATTAATCAAAATTCCTCCGTATCAATTAAATTGAACGATTACTTTTGCTTGTAAAATATTTTCTAATGCCATTTGAAATTGGCCTTTATGCTTGTTTTTTAGATACAAAATACCATCATTGAAACCTACTAATTCTGCTTCTGTATGTTTTCGATATCCATTTTTTCCGTAAGTCAAACTCAACATACGGCCTACATTTTTTCTATATTGAAACGGCTGCTTCATTGGTTCAGAAAGTCCTAATGTTGTCACTTCTAATGATGCTCCATCAGGATAATATTCATCCAACAATCCTGAATTTTGAATTGATTTAGCAATGTTTGCAGTTACACCCAATGAAATAGATTCTTCTCCATCAACAAAACAACGCACTTTTCCTCTTTGTGGATCTTCATTAATATCCATCAAAAAGACTCCTCCAGGGAGCAGTTGTTCTATCTTATGCCTTAAATTATCCATGTCTATACATACGAAAAGTGGGCCGTAAACCCACTTTTCGGCGGCAAAAATAAGACTTATCGCTCTTGTTTACAAGGTTATTGTTCGTCGGAAGCGACGGTGTGGAGGTGCCCTAATATTTCTTGTGCCCTACTATATAAATCTGAACGTTTATCATATTTTTCATGAATAGACTCAGCTAATTCCAAAGCATCTTTATAGTTGCCAATGTTTATATTGTGTTCAGCAAGTACCATAGAGTATTTATCTTTTTCAGGTTCATTCAAGGCGTATTTAATGGCCTTTTTAATATTATCTGCAATTGATTCAGTATATCCATTTATTTTTTCAATATCAGCCATCATCATTAATGCCCCAGCGTGAAATTCTTCTGTTGGATCGTCAAGAAAATCCTGTAGATTTGATTCAGCAGTTAAATAGTCTTTTTGTTCATAGTATAAACGTGCAAGCATGAATAAACCGCGTTGTGCAGCTTCAGACCCTGAATAATCATCAACAAGAAGTTCTAATTGCAACAGACCATTATCTCTATCACCTATACTTAAATTCACGAATGCTTTGCCTAAGGCTGCTTCAGAAGCTTCTTTTTCTGCTTTCGAATTTTTATTAAGTATAAAAACAATAACTACAACTGCAACAATGCCGACTCCTATACGAGTAATTAGCTGTTTGTTTTCTTCAAAATATTCTTTCGCTTGATATATACTTTCCAAAAAAGGATCATGTTTAATTTCTTTTTTTGTGATTTTCTTTCTTGCTTTTAGCATTAATAATTATTCTCCATTTTTATAAATCTTGATCGTGCCCACAAGAGGATTCGAACCTCTGGCCTACTGCTTAGGAGGCAGTCGCTCTATCCTGCTGAGCTATGTGGGCGTTAAATGCGGTGGCGAAATTACAATGTTTGGCGTGAGGGTAAAAGTTCGAATTCTATTCTGATATAAGATCCCTGTTCATGAGTTCACTGACTGACTCAAGAGGATCATTATTATTATAAAGAACATTATATACTGCACAAGAAATAGGCATATCAACATTATGTTTTTGACATAATTGAAAAACTGCCTTTGCTGTATTTACACCTTCTGCAACCATTTTCATTTTTGATAATATTTCATCTATTTTCCGGCCTTTGCCAATTTCTTCTCCTACATAACGGTTACGACTATGTTTGCTGGAACATGTCACAAATAAATCGCCAATACCACTTAATCCTACAAAGGTTTTTTCCCGGGCGCCCAAGGCAACACCTAACCGCGTCATTTCAGCAATACCGCGCGTAAGGATCGCAGCCTTGGTATTATCACCAAACCCAATGCCATCACAAATTCCCGCTGCAATAGCGATTACGTTCTTAATGGATCCGCCTAATTCTAATCCCAAGATATCAGTATTGGTATAAACACGTAACACACTCGAAGAAAAAATATACTGCACCTTTTTAGAGGAATTTTCATCTGTTGATGCCGCTACCAGAGTTGTGGGTATTTTTCGGACTACTTCCTCTGCATGGCTGGGGCCGTATAAAGAAACAATACTTACATTTTTTCCAACTGTTTCCTCACTAATTACAGAACTCATGGTCAATAATGTGTCAAGTTCTAATCCTTTGGAAATATTAACTATAATTACATTATTTTCTATGAAGTCAACAGCTCGAGATACTAATTCACGAACACTGTGTGATGGGACAGCAACAACTATTATTTGTGATCCCTTTATCGCCATATCCAAGTCAGATGTAAATTTGACTTCATCGGAAAATGTTAAATCAGCAAAGAAAGGATGTTTCCTGTCAGCCTCCATGGCTTTCACTTTTTCATCATCACGTTGCCACAAAATGACCTCATGGCCATTTTGAGTTAATAATTCACCAATTGCCGAACCCCAGATTCCTGTACCTAAAACAGATATTTTTATCATTAATTGATGCGATAATGAATTTGTTTAAATGATTTTATGCTATACTTGATATATGCTATCTATTAAATCTGCGTATTTTTCTTCAATTACCTTACGTTTTACTTTAAGTGTAGGTGTTAATTCACCAGATTCAACAGACCATTCGTCATCAACTAATTTAAATTTCTTAACCGTTTCGTAATGAGCGAATCCTGCCATGGCCTTGCTGACTTCATTTTCAAACAATTTGAGTGTACGTTCATCTTGAATAATATCACCATCAATCCCTTGCTCGTGAGCCCATTCTGACAATGTTTCTTTTGCTGCGACAATCAAGGCAGAAACAAAATTTCTTCGATCACCTAATACAACAACTTGTTCAATGTATTTTGATGTTATGAGGGCGATTTCCATGGGTGCCGGAGCGATATTCTTCCCTCCCGAAGTGACAATAATATTCTTCTTTCTATCGGTAATTCGCAAAAATCCATCCTCATCGAATTCACCTATATCACCCGTATGGAACCAGCCATTTTCATCAATGGCTTCTCTGGTTGCTGCTTCATTGTTATAGTAGCCCAGCATTACATTTTCACCTCGGCAAATAATTTCACCATCTTCAGCTATTTTTACCTCTACACCATCAATCGGTTTACCGACCGTTCCAAATTTTACGTCTTCAAGGCGATTATTTGTGATTACAGGGCTTGTCTCGGTTAATCCATAGCCTTCAAGGATAATGATATTTGCTGCAGCAAAAAATTCTGCTATTTCCTGGGACAAGGGTGCCCCTCCGGAAACGAAGAATCTTAACCGTCCCCCAACTCGTTCCTTAATCTTAGAAAATACCAGTTTTTCAGCTAATCCAAATTTGAAACCTAACCATCCACTGGGACGACTGTTTTTACAAATATAAGGCATGGCTTCTTTACCAACACTGATGGCCCACCAGAAGATCTTTTGTCTTAATGGAGGATCATTACTCACTTTATCGAGTATTTTAGCATACATTTTCTCATAGAGACGGGGAACACTGGCCATAATAGTCGGTTTAATTTCACCCATATTGTCAGCAACTGTATCAATACTTTCAGCGTAATACACACGTCCACCAGATGTTAAACCTGTGAAATGACCTACCATGCGTTCAAAAACATGGCTCAATGGTAGGAAAGAAAGAAATACATCACTTTCGTCAACATGGATAGATTTTTTACCGCTTTTGATGTTGGAAATCAAATTGTTATGGGAGAGCATGGCCCCTTTAGGATTGCCCGTTGTACCACTTGTATAAATTAATGTCAGTAAATCATCCGGATTTATTGTACTGGCAATTGCTTTAAAATCAAAATCTGAACTTTCCTTATACGCTATACCTTTCTCTATTAAGCTACTGAAACCAAAAACGTTATCTGTATCATCTTCAGAATCATCCATGAGCACATATCCTTTCATATGCTCACATTCTTGAATAAGAGACTTGGTTTTATCTAACTGTTCTTTATTCCCTACAAAAGCGTAATGTGTTTCAGAATCATCGAAAATATATTTTATATGAGGATTTGTTAATGTCGGATACACAGTTACTGTTACTGCCCCTAACCCAGTGATAGCATAATCAGCAAAAGCCCATCTAGAGGAATTTGTAGAAAGAATGGCAATCTTATCCCCTTTTTGGACACCTAATGATGCTAATCCGCTAGCAAGATTCTCAACAATGTCACCGGCTTCTCTGTAGGTCTTTTTTTGCCATTCGCCATCTATCTTATCAAAAAATGCAGGATTATCTGCAAATTGTTCAACGCACTGAATAAACATTTCAGCAATTGTTTTATAGCTCATTTTTATGGAACTCCTGTTAATTTGAGTTTAAATATATTGATATTATTTTAATAAATAGGCTAATTTTATTTATAGAAAATGCCGGGGTGGCGGAATTGGTAGACGCGTTGGTCTCAAAAACCAATGGGGTATTCCTCGTGCCGGTTCGACTCCGGCCCTCGGCACTTTTCATTCATTTTTTTTCTTGCATTTTGGTAATTAAACTTTTACTTTAAACATGAAGGTGCTGGTTTGGTACCTTTGGTATGTGGAAGGGGTAGATTTTCACTTTGTACCGAGGTCATTGTGAAATCTACCCCACTTTTTTTATATAAATTTCTTTATTCTCTTCTGCTGAATCTTCATAATTATATAGGTAGAAAATCAAATTCATATATTGATTCACTTCAACTAATTCTTTAAGCAGAAAATTAAATTCAAGCAAGAAATCCTAAAGCTGCTTTCGTAAAAAATAGATTTTATCTATAAAATAGAAAAAGGGCTCAAAAAGAGCCCTTTTTTATTTAAATAAATGAATTATATAATTTTATTTCTTTTTCTTTTTATCCTTTTCGGAGATTTTATCTTTTATTTCATTTATATCAGTCCGTAGAAGGGTTATTGATTGTCGAATTTCAGATAATGTTTGACTTATTTTTCGTCTGTTGTTATTGAAGTCATCTTCCAAGTCAGCAATATCTGTTTCGACATCCGAGAAGCGTTTACTTACATTGCGATCTAATTCGTCCAGGTTATATTGTACTATGTAAATCATATCTGCAAGTGAATCTGCAGTTGCATTAATTAAATTTGTATTAGCAATAATATCATTTTGTGCTTTTTGGACATGCTTACCCCTACCAATAAATTGCAGATCTAAAGTTTTCAGATCTTTGCGAAATTCGTTTTGGACTACATCTACATGTGCAGCATCATTTTTGTTCAATTCATCCATACGTTTGATCATATTACTGGACATATACTGAAAATATCCACCGGCAACGATTAATACTGCAAGCAATCCAAAAATAATTTTATCTTTAAGAGACATTGTGTTTCCTCAACTTAGTGATTCGAGTCTTTTTTCCCACTCACTCATTTCTTTTACTTCTTCTGCAGAATATTCAGTCGGATCAACCGTTTTTTCTTCAGTTTTTCCCGATTTAATATCTTCCATCAATTTTTCTTTTAGAGAAGCATTTTCCTTTAAATCATTCATTAAAGAATCGATTTCTTCATTAAAATCGGCAATTGTGTATTCCAAGCGAGCAATTAATTCATCCGTTAATGCATTACCATATTGCTCATGAATACCTTGCAGTAAACTTTCTAATTTTTCGCTTAAAATTCTATTGTTTGCCATGATAAAATTGTGATTTTAGCTATATAAAAATCCGTTGAAATTGATACAGTCTACCCATAAAGACCAAACGCTATTTTAAGCAATTACTTTGTTTTTTTAGGTTAAAATGTACTGATATTTTGAATTTCCTTTAAACCATATTTTGAAAATTCTTCAATCAAGGGCCAAAATATTTTCTGTTGTATTGAATAAGGCAACCAATCGACTGTATCTGCTTCAGTGATTGATTTACCGCCTCCTCCTATCGTTGTCTCTGATCCCCGTTTAAAAACTTGCTTTTGTGCAATGATATATACCTGTACATGATCTTCAACTATTACAGCAATTGCATAATCATAACGGCGTAAATCTTTTTTTATAGGTGCGACAGTTGTTTTTATTAGATAGCTTTCTTTTGTATAAAATTCAATATCATAGCCTAGATTTTCCAGCACTTTACGACTGATTTCCATTGCCTTTAATTGTGAACTATTATAGCGGAAAGAGCGCACCATTCGTGGCGGCGTAGGACAGAATGAAAATTGCACGCTTAAGCAAATGAATAATACTGTGCGCGCTATTAACACTGTCAGTAAATGTCATATATAGATGGTAAATCTATAGGCTGAGTTTGACCTTCAGCAGATTGCACATAATCAAGATTATAGTATACAAGTTTCAAAAAACTTAATTCACTATCTAATATACTTTTTTCAGTTTGCGGTTGCTGTACAATTCCATTTAAAACTAAAATTATTCTTGCAGGAGTGACGTTCCATGAAGAAGTATAAAAAGAACGGGCATATTTAACATTAAGAAAATTATTATATGATCTAGCAGGACCTTTAACTGTCTGTTCTGTTGTGTATGGATTTCCGTATACTTCAGATATATTTTTTTCTAATCTTAAAAATTTATCAATTTGTTTATCAATATCTTTATTATTTAGTTCAACATTGATTTCAACCTTCCAAAAAACACCATCGCTGTAAATATAGTTCACAACAACAGTATCTAATCCTAATAGACCTGCAATGCTTGCAGATTTTTGATCGGAATTAACTTGAGCATCAGAAAAATTATCCAGTTCAGGCAAACTTGAAATAGATGTACCCCATTGATAACCTTTATAACCGAAATCCAAACCATTACTTGCACCAATTGATTCATCAATATCTGTCGTAATTACAACACTGTCACCTGACGCAAATGAAACACTGTCAGCAGCGTTTTGCTGTGCATTAATTGTGCAACCGATTACCATTAATAATATAAACAGTTGTATTTTTTTCATCTCCGCATCCTTTAAAAATCCTCACCTTTTAGGTGAGATTTAACAAAAATCGTACAAATATATAATTATTTTACTATATAATCAAAAAAAAACCTCATTTTTTTAAATAAAAAGGTTTGTACGCCCGACAGGATTATAACCTGTGAACCTCAGAAATGAATGAAATAATAATAAATTATAGTATAATACGTTTCACGCGTTTCCTTACCTCGTTGTTATTGGTTGTGCCTGTATTAGTATAATATCCATTCAGTTAAGATAGAACAAGATGAAATATTTTATCTTATAATTGTACCAATTCTATTAAATCTTGGTACCCAAGTGTCCAAATTCAATGACATATATGCAAACAATGCTTCACCTAACATATAGTTTTCAGGCACGAAACCCCAGAATCTTGAGTCAAGACTGTTATCACGATTATCACCCATAGCCCAATAATAATTTTGCTCAACTTCATATTCCTTCAAATTCATTATTTCTTGTCCATCAAAAAATAATTCTCCTCTAGGCATATTTGTGGACCAGGGATTTAGCAAATTTCCATTAGGATAATATTCTTCAAACACTTCATATGATCCTTTACGTCGATATAGATCTGCAGGATCTGTCATCGTAAAATGAAATACTCCCTCGTTATTCTTAAGTGTTAATTCATGGCCATCCATTAACATCAACTGCATGACAAATAAAGCCGTTTCCGGTCCAATTGGAATTCGGACACCTTCATGTGGAATAATTATTTTAGCAAAATTATCTTTATTGCCTTTGCCCATGAAAATATTTTGATCTTTCTGGTGTTTTGCTGCCATGGGTAATATGAAACGACCATGTTCAGGAAGTGCAAATTCATTTCCATTTATAAACACTTTTCGATTTTTGATTTCCAACGTATCTCCCGGCTCTGCTATACACCTTTTTACATACTTTAAACGAGGATCACGAGGATACTTAAAAATAATAATGTCCCCCTGCTTTGGTTCTCTGAATTTAGGAAATTGAAAATAGGGTATATCAAACCCAATATCAGTATAAGGAATACCAATCCAATCAGGTGTGCGCATTCCATAAACGAAACGATTTCCTATCAAAAAGTCGCCAATCATGATCGTTTTTTCCATACTGCCTGTAGGAACGATATACGCTTCAATTAACGTAACTTTTAATAAGAGA
>Ga0207963_1001738_pt1 | contig 11294 bp, 12 predicted proteins | sample Knorr_S15_td_NAD_FD_185604 | JGI IMG/M metagenome (GOLD analysis project Ga0207963, IMG submission 185604) | Marine microbial communities from Southern Atlantic Ocean transect - Knorr_S15_td_NADW_ad_2500m_LV_A (SPAdes) (version 2) | ecosystem: Environmental > Aquatic > Marine > Oceanic | place...
TATCGACCTACGTCGTTGCCACGGATTGAGAAATTGTCTTCGAGGTAAGCAATGCCTATCTCATCACCTTTGGTGTGAGGTTAGTGATCAAATAAGGGGTTTTTTGAGCACCAGAAACCTGCAACAGGTGATTGATGACTACAATGCAAACGAAGTTACAAGAGGAACTACAAAACAAGCTTCAAGAGAAGCTATAGGAATAAATTAATAATTAAGGAAATTTAATAATGCTAACTCCAACTTACATGGACTATTCAGCCACAACACCTGTGGATTTTCGTGTTGCTAAAAAAATGGCTAATTACTTAACAATGGAAGGAGACTTTGGTAATGCTGCGTCTCGTTCACATTACTATGGCTGGCAGGCTGAAAAAGCAGTCGATGAGGCTCGTTCTCAGGTAGCAAGCTTGGTAGGTGCTGATCCAAGAGAGATTGTATGGACTTCGGGAGCCACAGAATCTGACAATCTTGCTATAAAAGGTATCGCTAATTTTTACCATAAGCGTGGAAAACACATTATCACAATGAAAACAGAGCACAAGGCTATCTTAGACACCTGTCGTCAGTTAGAAAGGGAAGGCTTTGAGGTTACTTATCTGGAACCTTTGTCAAGTGGTTTGCTGGATATAAACGTCTTTAAAGATGCGATTAGAGAAGACACCATTCTAGCTTCAATTATGCATGTCAATAATGAGATAGGCGTCATCCAAGACATACAATCTATTGGTGATGTATGTAGAGAACATAAAATCTTTTTTCATGTCGATGCAGCTCAATCCGTAGGAAAAATCTCGATAGACCTAGCGTCACTACCGGTTGACTTGATGAGTTTTTCTGCACACAAGATCTATGGACCAAAAGGCATGGGTGCCCTTTATGTAAGTCGTAAACCTAGAGTTCGACTAGAAGCTCAAATGCATGGCGGTGGTCATGAGCGTGGTATGCGCTCAGGAACGTTAGCGACACACCAGATTGTAGGTATGGGCGAGGCTTTTGCCATTGCCAAGGCGGAAATGTTGGTAGAAGGTAAAAAAATAAAACAACTCCGAGATCGCTTGCTTGAGGGTTTTTCCGATATGGAGGAGGTGGTCATTAATGGTGATATTGAACAGAGAGTCCCTGGCAATTTAAATATCAGTTTTAACTATGTTGAGGGAGAGTCTTTAATGATGGCTATTTCTGATGTCGCTGTGTCTTCTGGCTCAGCATGTACCTCAGCAAGTCTTGAGCCATCGTATGTGCTTCGAGCATTAGGTCGTAGCGACGAGCTTGCACACAGCTCTATCCGTTTCAGTATTGGTCGTTATACGACCGAAAAGGATGTTGATGATACTATCAGGTTAGTACGTGAAAAAGTTGAAAAATTAAGAGATTTGTCGCCATTATGGGACATGTTTAAAGAGGGCATCGATTTGAGTACTGTTCAGTGGGCTGCCCACTAAAGGCACTTAAATTATGAGATTAATGCACACTTAAACTGTGTAGAATGGAATTAAAACGTTAAATAGGAGTAACTTATGGCGTATGGAAAAAAAGTATTGGATCACTATGAAAACCCTCGTAATGTAGGTGTTCTGGATAAGGACGCCAAAAATGTTGGTACTGGAATGGTTGGTGCACCAGCGTGTGGTGATGTGATGCGTCTACAGATTCAGGTAAACGATAAAGGTGTTATTGAAGATGCTAAATTTAAAACTTATGGTTGTGGATCTGCGATTGCCTCATCTTCACTTTTGACTGAGTGGGTTAAGGGCAAGACAGTTGACGAAGCCTCAGAAATTAAAAACACTGAAATAGTTGAAGAACTAGAACTGCCGCCAGTGAAGATTCATTGCTCAGTTCTGGCTGAAGATGCTATTAAAGCTGCAATTAATGACCTGAAGAGTAAAGCTGGATAATTATGGCAATTACCTTAACTGACCAAGCAGCAAAACGCATGACCAATTTTTTAGCTAATCGTGGCTCAGGTCTTGGTGTCCGTCTCTCTGTTCAAACCACTGGTTGTTCAGGGCTAGGTTATAACATGGAATTTGTAGATAAACTTAATGGGGACGACACCCTTTTTGAGGACAAAGGTGTGCAATTGGTTATTGACGCTAAGAGTTTAATTTATATTAATGGTACTGAAGTAGATTACCAAAAAGATGGTTTAAATGAAGGTTTTGAATTCAACAATCCTAATTCTAAAGCTGAGTGTGGATGTGGTGAATCATTTACCGTATAATTAGTTTCGTTAAGTTCTAAAGGTATTAAGGTAATGCAAAATTATTTTGAATTATTTAACCTTAAAACCTCCTTTTTTGTTGATGATGAAGCTTTAAAAAAGTCTTACCAGGAGCAAGTTACAAGGTTTCATCCTGATAATTTTGCAAATAAAAGTCAATCGGAACAACTCCAAGCACTGCAAAACACTTCACTTGTAAATTCTGCCTATACAGCTCTTAAAAACCCACTGAATCGAGCCAGCTATTTGTTAAATTTAGAGGATGTAAATCCTTTTGATGAAAAAGATACAAATATGGATGCTAACTTCTTGGTGTCACAAATTGAACTAAGAGAGCAATTAGAAGGCATTAAGGAACAACAAGATAGCTTAGCTTTGGATGATTTTATAGAGCGAGTACAAGATTTTATCATGGATAATGTCGCGTCAATTTCGGAAGCTTTCAGACATTCACGAGATTTACAAGAGATCAAAACGCTTGTTAGGGAATTAAAGTTTTATGAGCAACTTAACAAGGAAGCGAATATATTGATGGATGAATGGTTATAGGGCAAGTATATGGCATTATTACAGATTTCGGAACCTGGTCAGTCAACTGCACCTCACCGTCACAATTTAGCCTGTGGTATTGATTTAGGAACGACAAACTCGCTAGTTGCAACTATCATGAGTGGTAAGACCAAACTCTTAGCGGATAACGATAACCAGGTGATGTTGCCATCAATTGTTCATTTTGGACAGGGCAGAAAGATGACGGTTGGTAGTGAAGCTAGTCTTTATGCTCAAACAGACCCAACCAACACTATCTTTTCAATCAAGCGATTTATGGGCTTGGGATTTAAAGAGGTTAGTGAACTCAAAAATTGTCCATATCAGTTGCTTGAAAAAGGGAATAACGTTTTATTTAAAACGGCATTGGGTAATTTGTCCGCGGTCGAAATTTCAGCTAGTATTTTGTCCACATTAAAAAGCCGAGCCGAGGAAGCACTTGGGGGTGATTTGGTGGGTGCTGTTATCACAGTCCCAGCTTATTTTAATGACGCACAAAGGCAATCAACGAAGGATGCAGCAAAGTTTGCAGGTATCAAGGTTTTAAGGTTGTTAAATGAGCCAACAGCAGCAGCTCTAGCCTATGGCTTAGAGTCTGGGGAAGAAGGTATTCATGCCGTTTATGACCTAGGTGGAGGTACATTCGATATTTCACTGCTTAATTTTAATAAAGGCGTTTTTCAAGTTCTTTCTACTGGTGGAGATTCCAATTTAGGTGGCGACGATTTTGATGCATTAATTGTTGATGATTGTAAAAAAGTACTCGATCTAGGTGAGCTAACACCCGCTAAAATTCAAACTATTAAATTGCTTGCACGGACAGCAAAGGAAACATTAGCTAGTGAGGATTTAGCTGAGTTTCTTGTTGATGGTAAGCTTTACCAAATCACCAAATCTCACTTTGAAGCATTAACTGAACCGTTATTAAAAAGAACCTTGCTGTTGACAAAGAGAGCTGTTAGAGATGCAGGTATCGAAATGTCTGAGATCAAAGATGTTATTATGGTTGGCGGCTCAACACGAATGACCGCAGTGAGGGACAGGGTAGGGGAGTTGTTTAAAAAACCAGTTTTATGCTCAATTAATCCTGATGAAGTTGTCGTCAAAGGTGCTGCCATACAAGCTAATATCTTGGCAGGCAATAAAAGCCGAGATGATGTCCTGCTTTTGGATGTATTGCCACTATCACTAGGTCTTGAAACTATGGGTGGTCTGGTTGAAAAAGTGATTCATCGCAACACCACCATACCTATTTCGAAGGCTCAAGAATTTACCACCTTTAAGGATGGACAAACTGGAATGAGCATTCATGTATATCAAGGAGAGCGTGAACTAACAAAAGATTGCCGCTCTCTTGGAAAGTTTGAACTCAAGGGCATACCGCCTATGGTTGCTGGAAGCGCTCGAATTCTTGTAGAATTTCAAGTCGACGCTGATGGGTTGCTTTCTGTTAGCGCGAAAGAGCAAACTTCTGGAGTTAAGTCAGAAATCATTATCAAGCCCTCTTATGGGCTGACTGATATTGAAGTTGAAAAAATGTTAAAGGATTCAGTTATTTTCGCCCAAGAAGACGTTTTGCTGAGGCAACTACAGGAACAAAAAGTGAATGCTAATCGTACAATTGAGGCAATTAACTCTGCATTAGATGCTGACAAAGAGCTTCTTAATGAGTTGTTGTTAAAGGATATCCTTGGAGCAAGAGATGAACTTGAATCTTTGGCTGAATCAGATGATGTAAAAGCAATAAAAACAGCAATTGAAGCACTAGAAGAAACAAGCGCTAAATTTGTTGAGATGCGCATGAACAAGTCGGTTATGAGCGTCATGCAAGGTCATAATGTTGATGAGTTTAGTGAAAAAATAGAAGAATAATATGCCTCAAATAATTGTTCTACCTAACGAAGAGTTTTGCCCAGAAGGTGTCGTCATTGAAGTTGAGCCTGGAACTACCGTCTGTAGAGCTTTACTAGCTAATGACGTCGAAATTGAACACGCCTGTGAGATGTCTAATGCATGTACAACATGCCACGTCCATATTCGAGAAGGATTTGATTCTATCGAAGAATCTGACGAAATAGAGGATGACTTACTTGATAAAGCTTGGGGGCTTGATCCAGACTCTCGACTTTCCTGTCAAGCGGTTGTTGCTGAGGAGGATATTGTTATCGAGATACCAAAGTACACCATCAACCAGGTTTCCGAAAACAATTAACTTCAAAACGTTTACTACTCAATTGTAATATTTGGAAAAGCGCCCACCGTTTCACTTTGTAGTGATAAGGTTGCTGCTGTTTTACGTGCAATTTCTTGATAAATTTGAGAAGCCTTGCTTTCTGGGCTTTTTATGACAGTGGGTTTGCCCTCATCGACATCCGTTCTAATATCTAGTTGAAGCGGCAATGCGCCTAGAAAGTTAGTCTCAGAATCGAGGGCCATACTTTGGCCGCCTCCATGTCCAAATATTTCCTCTGAATGGCCGCAATTTGAGCAGATATGAATAGACATGTTTTCAATAATGCCTAAAATTGGAATATTGACCTTCTCAAACATGCCAAGACCTTTTTTGGCATCGATAAGAGCAATGTCTTGAGGTGTAGTGACAATAATAGCTCCGCTAACAGGAATCCTTTGTGATAGCGTGAGCTGTATGTCACCTGTGCCTGGCGGAAGATCTACAATCATATAATCCACATCATTCCATTCGGTGTTTTTTAATAATTGTTCTAAGGCTTGAGTGACCATTGGTCCACGCCAAACCATAGGGGACGCTTCATCGACCAAAAACCCAATTGACATTACTTGTATTCCATGTGCTAAAACTGGCTTCATATTACCATTTTCAGTGCCTTCGGGCCTAAGCTCTTTAACACCCAACATGCGTGGTTGCGATGGTCCATAAATGTCCGCATCAAGAAGAGCTACTTTTGCGCCCTCAGAATGAAGTGCGAGCGCTAGATTTACCGCAGTAGTTGACTTTCCAACGCCACCTTTGCCGGAGGCGACAGCAATAATGTTTTTAACGCCAGGTAAAGCTTCAACACCGCCTTGAACGGTGTGAGACACTATTTTTGATTTAATAGAGATAGATGAATAGCTAATACCGGCTTTAGAAAAGGCTTTTTCAATAGAGTCTTGCAGTTCTGCATGATAGTTCAGTGCTGGATATTTAAGTAAAAGCTCAACATTGACTATTTCATCATCAATGGAAATATTCTTGACATTATCTAAAGATACAAGGTCTTTATTGGTATGCACATCAATCACAGTGCTAAGAATGCTTTCAATTTTCTCTTGCGTTAAATTTGTCAATTTGTTGACTCCAGTCGGTAAAATAACGCTATTTTATCGTACAAATATCTCTCCAATCCCTAATAATATTGGGATTATTGATGACAGACTATGTCTAAACGCAGAATACTCGTAACATCAGCTCTACCTTATGCCAATGGAGAAATTCATTTGGGTTATATGTTGGAGACCATTCAGACAGATATCTGGGTCAGATTTCAGAAAATGATGGGTAATGAGTGCCACTATGTTTGTGCAGATGATGCTCATGGAACGCCGATTATGCTTAAAGCGAAAGAAATGGAGCTAGAGCCTGAAACCCTTATAGAGCAGGTAAAAATCCGTCATCAGGCTGATTTAGACGATTTTCATATTGATTTTAGTCAGTATCACTCAACCCATTCTGAAGAGAATCGTGAAATTTCTGAGTTAATATACAATCGCCTTAACGATTCGGGCTATATCAAGAAGAGAATAATTTCGCAAGCTTTTGACCCTGAAAAGGAAATGTTTTTGCCAGACCGTTTTATTAAAGGTGAATGCCCTAAGTGTGGTGCTGACGATCAGTATGGAGACAACTGCGAGGTATGTGGAGCAACTTATTCAACAACTGAGCTAAAGAACGCTAGATCAGTTATATCTGGAGCAACGCCAATTGAAAAAGACTCTGAGCATTACTTTTTTGATTTACCACAGTTCGAAAAGGAGTTAGAAGATTGGACTAAGGCAGGGCACCTTCAAGAACAGGTCACTAATAAGCTAGCAGAATGGTTTGAGCAAGGCCTACAACAGTGGGATATTTCTCGCGACAAGCCTTATTTTGGTTTCAAAATACCGGGCACTGAAGACAAGTATTTCTATGTTTGGTTAGATGCTCCTATTGGCTATATGGCAAGTTTCAAAAAGCTCTGTGACAACAGTGAGCTGAATTTTGACGAATTCTTTGGCAGGGATTCTGATACCGAGCTTTATCATTTTATTGGTAAAGATATTATCTATTTTCATGCGCTCTTCTGGCCTGCAACACTCATGGGGTCAAATTTCAGAACCCCTAGTGGTGTTTTTGCTCACGGATTTCTCTCAGTGAATGGTCGTAAAATGAGCAAATCTCGAGGTACTTTTATTAATGCAAGGACTTATCTAGAAAATCTTGATCCGGAATATTTGCGTTATTACTATGCATCTAAACTGACAGCCAAAATTGATGACATTGACTTGAATTTACAAGATTTCAAAAAGCGTGTTAATTCAGACCTTGTTGGCAAAGTTATCAATATTGCTTCTAGAAGTGCATCGTTTGTGGTGAAAAACTACGATAAAGAGTTATCAGCTAAGTGTATTGAGAAATCTCTCTATGATGAATTTGTCGAAGCGGGAACTGATATTGCAAGGCATTATGAGGCAAGAAACTTTAGCCATGCTATGCGCTTAATTATGAAGTTAGCTGATAAAGCTAATCAATACATTGATGAAAAGAAGCCTTGGCAATTAGCGAAAATTGAAGGCAAAGAAAAAGAAGTTCACGAGATCACTTCGTTGGCAATTAATCTGTTTAAGGTGTTAATGACATATCTTAAACCAGTACTTCCTGAGACGGCAAGACGTTCGGAAGAATTTCTCAATGTTGACTCTTTAAATTGGTCTGATATTGAAAACCCTTTAACAAACCATAAAATCAATAAATTTAAACCTTTAATGATGCGCATAGAGGATGATCAGATTGATCAAATGGTTGAATCCTCCAAGGTATAGACTTATTAGTAAAAAGTTTCGGAGGGATGGCAGAGCGGTTTAATGCGCACGCTTGGAAAGCGTGTAACTGTGAATAACGGTTCCAGGGTTCAAATCCCTGTCCCTCCACCATATTTAGTTCTTACTCCTATAAATATAGAATCATTAAGTGTATATAATAAAGATAAGCTTATATCATAAATATTTATTTATATGAAGATAACTAATAGGGAAAGGGAAATATTAAGATTAATAAATTCCAACCCCATGATAAGCCAAGATCAGCTTGCTGAAAAGTTAGATATTACTCGTTCATCTGTTGGAGTACATATATCTAATATGGTGAAAAAAAACCTAATTAAAGGTAGAGGTTATGTAACACAATCAGAGCCATATGTTTCTGTAATAGGTGGTTCAAATATAGATCTTCAAGGATCTTCTGACAATCCTCTTGTTTTAAATGATTCAAATCCAGGTGAAATTTCTATGTCTGCTGGAGGTGTTGGAAGAAACATTGCAGAAAACTTATCTCGTATTTCTATAGCTACAAAAATGTTTTCTTATGTTGGTGCAGACGCTTTAGGAGAGTTTTTAATTGAAAAAACGCAAAGCGCTAATGTTGACACTTCTTTTATTAAAAAACATAGTACATTGCCTACAAGTCAATATTTATCAGTATTGGATGACAATAATGATATGTTGGTATCGATATCAGATATGAGAATCATTAGTGAAATGAGTATCGAAGACATCAAAAGTTGTAGTAATACTCTCAATCAAAGCTCTGTTATTGTAATTGACACAAATATTCCTACCAAGGTAATCCAATATATTACGGATGAATACAGCCATATACCATTATTTTTGGATCCAGTATCTATCGCTAAAACGTCAAAAATAATTAATATTATTGGTAAATTTCATACAGTTAAACCTAATAGACTAGAGGCCGAACTTATTACTGGAATAAAAATTACTGACAAGCAAAGTATGCTTAAGGCTGCACAAAACATATTTAATAGAGGGTGCAAGCAAATATTTATTACCTTAGGTAAAGAGGGTGTCTTTTATTACGACGGAATAGAGCATGGTCACTATTGTCAACGAAGTATTGAGGTGAATAGTGGAAACGGAGCTGGAGATGCTTTTGTGGCTGGAATAGTGTATGGGTTTTTAAAATTAAATAGCATTAAAAAAACTGCAGAATATGCCTCAGCCGCTGCAGCAATAGCGTTAAAGAGTAAAAATACTATTAGTGATGACATTTCACCAAGAAATATTGAACTTATATTAAAGGAAAGTAAAGATGAAACTAAATAGCTACTTAGATGTCCATCCTGAAGTAGAGAATGCTCTAAACAGCAAACTGCCAATCGTTGCCCTTGAGTCTAGCATTATCTCACACGGTATGCCTTACCCTGAAAATATAGAAACCGCTCTAATGGTTGAGGATACAGTGCGTGCCAATAAGGCAATTCCAGCAACTATTGCAATAATTAAAGGACGCTTAAAAGTAGGTCTTACCAACGAAGAAATTGAATATTTAGCAACGAATGATGAAGTCAGAAAAATTTCAAGGCGGGACCTTGCTATTGCTGTTTCACAAAAATTATCCGGTTCTACAACAGTAGCATCAACTATGATTATTTCTAATTTAGCAAAAATAGCTGTATTTGCTACTGGTGGAATAGGTGGCGTACATAAAGGTGCAGAACAAACATTTGATATCTCTGCAGACCTTGAGGAGCTTTCAAAGACCAATGTATGCGTTGTTTGTGCTGGGGCAAAAGCTATACTTGATATTGGACTAACTCTTGAGTATCTTGAAACCAAAGGCGTGCTAGTTATCGGTTATAAAACTTCAGAATTGCCAGCCTTTTACTCATCCAAGTCAGGATTTAATGTTGACTATAGAGTTGATTCAGCATTCGATATTGCGGAAATATTAAAGACCAAGTGGGGTCTTCCAATTGAAGGAGGTGTGTTGGTAACGAACCCTATACCAAAAACATTTGAACTAGAGTTTGCTATGATGAATGAAGCAATAAATGAAGCAATTATTGAAGCTGACAAAGAGAAAATCAAAGGCAAAGAAATAACACCATATTTGTTATCAAAAGTAAATGAAATAACTCAAGGCAAAAGTCTAAATGCAAATATCAAATTAATACAAAATAATGCAGCCTTAGCAGCAAAAATTGCGATACATTATATGAAATGAAGTTAGTTGAATATTCTTGGTGGTTAGTGATTTTTTTGTTGTCAGAAGTTACGCACCCAAGATAGTGAATATCCATTAAGATCAATAGCAACACCTTCAATTTGGTTGGTTGAAGCTGTTGATATATAGTCAAAAGCAAGTGAAGTATTCTTGCTAATTTTATAAGACATCCCTAAACCAATGAAGGGATCGCTACCATCAACTTGCAAAAACGTTTTTGAATTGTATGTTGAGCCGTTGTATGTAAGAGTCCCACTTCCACTAACAATGTAATCAACATCCCAAAACAGCAAGCCAGCTTTACCGTAAACGCCAAGAGTGCCAGTTGTAGAAGGTTCATATTTAATACCAAACAAATAGCTATTATCAGTTTTAGTTGTTATAGTTAGAGCGCCACTTGTTGAGTAAGATTTAGTACCATGCCAGGTTCCTGAGGCACTACTAGGCAAACTAGCCGAAACTTCGTGACCAGTAATAACACCTCCCTCAAAGGACAGGCTTGGTGAAACATGGTAATCTACTGTAAAGTAAGCGGTAATATCATTATCATTAATCGTAACACCAGTTCCTGCTAAACCATCAAGTGCCTTATCGTTTATTAGCGAGACACCAATAGTAAAAGAAGGTTTGGGTATTTCGTGAGCTGTTGACGCGTATGAAGCAATCATTAAAAAAATTACAACTAAAGTAGAAATTAATTTTCTGTTCATTTCCAATCGACTGATAGGCATAAAAAAATAAACAATTATGATTTAAAATTAATGCTACTCTTTTCAAACATTTCTGTCAAATTAAGGACTTATATTTTTTATCAACATCATTCTAGTTGCTTTTAAGATAAAGTTTTTAGGTATTAAATGATAATAGAAAATACAATAAAAGACCTATCTAGCATTCTCTATGTAATCAATGATGCTGCGATAAAGTACAAGGGCGTTATTCCAGATGATTGTTGGCATGAACCATACATGCTAGAGGAAGAGTTAGTCAATGAATTTGATAGTGGTGTTCGCATGTTTGGGTATAACAAAAATAATAAATTAGTTGGGGTAATGGGTATTCAGGAATTAAAAGATGTTACTCTGATAAGGCATGCATATACATTGACTAATTATCAAGGAATGGGGATCGGAAAATCATTGTTGCAATACTTATTCAAACTTAACAAAAGCTCATATTTACTTGTTGGCACATGGCAGGATGCCACTTGGGCAATCCAGTTTTATGAGAAGTTTGGCTTTATTCGTCATACAAAAAAACAAACTGCTCATTTACTTAATA
>Ga0207963_1001739_pt1 | contig 11291 bp, 10 predicted proteins | sample Knorr_S15_td_NAD_FD_185604 | JGI IMG/M metagenome (GOLD analysis project Ga0207963, IMG submission 185604) | Marine microbial communities from Southern Atlantic Ocean transect - Knorr_S15_td_NADW_ad_2500m_LV_A (SPAdes) (version 2) | ecosystem: Environmental > Aquatic > Marine > Oceanic | place...
CGATCGCCACGCCTTCGAGGCCACCGAGAGGGTGGTTGGCCACGATCAGAAGGGGTCCGGTACGAGGAATCGTATCCAGGTTTTCGCCATTTTTCAGCTGCACAGACACACCCAGTGCATCGAGGCTGTACTGATTGAATTCATGGGGATTCAATCCCCGGGGCCTGGCGTCATAGATCTCCGCAAGACGATCTAAACCTAATAACTTCTCCAGGGCAGCCGAGACAAGCCTGGGTTTAAAGGGGAGTCTGCAGGGATTAGTCATTTTCTGGATACTGTTTCACTAGTTGATTCTCAAAGTGCCAGGCTTTCAACAGGGCCAGCAATCCCGGTGATTTATGCCCCCGTCTGCGGTTCGCGCAACCCAGTTTGAACAAGGTATTGTACTGGCGCAACAGGGTAAGTATCGCGGTCCAGAACCCGGCATCACGGTCCCATATGCTAATAGATTCGGAACTGGCGCCATTTATTTCAATGATGGCAAAATTTTTGCCAGCCAGCAGGCTATCCAGGTCTTTGAATTTTACATCCAGCCGGCCATAGTAGAAGCCGGGTATATCATCGAATATCCTGTCCAGAGCCTCTGACAGCTCTGTAGTAATTAGATGGTTGGCGTCTCTGAAAACGGCACCACGGCTATGACTGGCAGCAAATATCAGGCGATAGGGTTCGCCTGCGGCAATGACCGATTGCCATTTATCGACATGGCGGTCGCGGTACAAATGCAGTAGTTCACCAGCTCGTGACTCGGCGGCCACCAGCTCGCCCAGGGTACGACGACCATCTCCAACCACGTAGGGTGTGTATTTGAGCGTTAAAGACGTTACTTCGCCCCGGCGCGCATCGGGCTCTCGCACATAGAAAACACCGGCCTCGGCATCCCACTCACTCAGTCGCTGAAATTGAATCCAGCCGCCGAGCGGAAAACTGTCCAGGTATGCCTCCAACTCAGATTCGAATTGTAATAACTTGACGCCGACGCCGCGACAACCAATGTCGGGTTTGCCGACGATTGGCAAGCCCAGGCCGGCCGCCCCCAACGCCGCCATCACAGACTGACATTGAACTTCCATGGCCTCATCCGTTACCTGGTGCAGAGTCCATGGCAGTATCCAACGCCGGGCATCTGCACCAGCCACGTCGAACACAGCCGATTTTGGCACGCCCACCATACCGGAAAGCGGGATCGCCGGGTTCGCGATCAGTGGCAAACTCAAGCTGCGATGCCATACGGAAAGCAACAGCCATTGCACCACCACCGGGATATACATCAGCCACGTCGGCCAAAATTCAAAAAATGATGTGGCGCGTCCATTACTATCCAGCGGTGGCATACCCGGGGACACGTGCGGCCGGTCGCTGTTGACTGGTTTTTTTTTGGATAAATTGTTCAGCAATGACTTGCCCACTCATGAACTCAATAGTTAGCTATGGCTAACAGACCGGATGTGATTCGAACTATTTCCGTTCAGGCAGTGATGTCGACTCTGGACCCGTTGTCTTGACCTCGCCTTAGTCGGCTGTGACCGGGATTATTGCGCTGTGAAGGCCGGGTCTCAATTCTCTGGCTAAGCTGCCAAGCCCACTGCTATCATCGTAGTTGAACTTCGAAACCAGGAACAGATCTATCTATGCTGAGTAAATTCCTTCTCACCCTGACGGTTATTATCGCGGCGTTCCTGGTCCTCAGACATCGCAAGCTGTCATCGCCTGCAGCCGCTGCCAAACCCCGCAGCGGTGTCGATGCCGACAAGGCCTCCAAAGCCAGCAACATCCTGCCCAAAGATGACAGTCTCTCCTCAGACATGCGCGCGGCGGCATATATGTTCCTCGTACTCATGGTTGGCCTGGGCGCCAGCCTATATTATTTCCGCTGGCAGGATGATCACCACATATTGACCATAAGCCTGCACCGTGACAATCAGAGCGCACCGGTTATTTACCAGGTCTATAAGTTCCAATTGCAGGATCGCTCTTTTGTGACTATTGACGGTACCGTCGTAAACGTCGCCAGCAGCGAACGCATGGAAGTGGCAGGACTGATCGATTAGGCTCAGCGAGCTAGCTGATTGAGCGCTACGTCCACGACTTACCGGCAAAAATCAGGAGCGCTCCTGCAACAGGCGTATCGCTGCCATCGAAACCCCCTGCAACATTTCACCGTCACTGCGTGCATAGCTGATGATTATTTCCCTCATCGACGGCGCCCAGAATCTCTTGATATGATCCGCCACCTTCACCGCTGCCAGCTCATCGATTTCTGTCAGCGTCATATTGTCTGAGATCTGGTTCATCATCTTGATTAAATGCTGCAGTTCCGTGCCGGCCATTACGCAGAGTCCCCGCTGGACAACAGCCTGTGAGCATTGGTGTAAACGATGTGACGATTTTCGCGGGAAAATCCTATCAGCGTGATACCGGCCTGTTCAGCGATCTCTATGGCCAGGGAAGTTGGGGCGGATATAGCCACCACGATAGCAATATTTACCATCGCCGATTTTTGTAATATTTCATAGCTCGCACGACTGGATATCAATAGCCAACCCACTTTTCCGGCCAATCCTTTTTGTCCGCCGGATTGCTGCTGCCAGAGCAGGCCAATCAATTTATCCAAGGCATTGTGACGGCCCACATCTTCACAAACCTGCACTAACTGTCCGTCCACATCGCACCAGGCGGCTGCATGCAAGGCCCCGGTTAAGGTCTGCAAGGGCTGATGATCCACCAGCGCGCGGGTCGCTCGATCGATGGCGACATGGGATATGGAATTTTCGGCCACTACCGGCGCTATCGGCAGACGCACCTGTTGTAGTGATTCTGCACCGCAAATTCCACAGCCAGTGCGACCCGACAGATTACGACGCTTATCCTTCAATTTCGTAAAACACTGGCTCGATATGGTAAGCGCCACTTCGATACCCAGTTCGACCTCGTCTATGCAACAGTCGTAAATATCCTCGGCACTGTTAACAATGCCTTCGCTGAGGCTAAATCCGAGGGCAAAGGCTTCGAGATCAAGAGGAGTTGCCATCATCACGGCATGGGAGACACCGTTATAAACCAGTGCGACTGCTGTTTCCTTGGCGACGCAATCGGCAACACTGACACTGGCATTGCCATCGGCAGAGCCACGCCAGACATCTACGGATCTCGTCACCACGCCGGCAGTCTCGGCCTCGCCCGCCTTGCTGGACTGCGCCGATTTTTTGTCCTCCGCCAGCGCCATCAGGAATCTGCCTGCTCCACGAATGCGATTTGTCGCGCAGAAAATACTTCCCGGCGCGCCTGCCACTCAGAAACTCCGGTCACCTTGTTCACTTGCACAGCAGTAACCTTGTATTCGGGACAGTTGGTGGCCCAATCGGAATTATCAGTGGTAATTACATTGGTACCGGTCTGGGGATGGTGGAAAGTGGTGTAGACCACGCCCGCCTGCACTCGATCGGTGATATCCGCGCGTAACACCGTGTCCCCTGCTCGGCTACAGACCCGCACCAGCTCACGATCATTGATGCCACGATCCTCCGCATCATGGGGATGGATTTCCAGTACATCTTCACTATGCCAGTTCTGGTTTTCTGTGCGACGGGTTTGGGAGCCCACATTGTATTGGGACAATATCCGCCCAGTAGTCAACAGCAGGGGGAAGCGTTTGTTGACCTTCTCATCGGTGGCTACATATTCGGTGATGGCGAATAAACCCTGGCCGCGCACAAACTCATTGACATGCATGATCGGTGTGCCATCCGGCGCATCCTGGGTGCATGGCCATTGTATCGAGCCTAACTCTGCCAGTTTTTTATAGCTAACGCCGCTGAATGTCGGGGTCAGGCTGGCGATCTCATCCATGATCTCCGCTGGATGCTTGTAGTGCATCTCATAGCCCAGAGCATTAGACAGGGCCATCGTGGCTTCCCAATCGGCCTTGCCACTCAAGGGCTCCATCACCTTGCGCACCGGAGAAATCCGGCGTTCCGCATTAGTGAAGGTGCCATCCTTTTCCAGGAATGACGCGCCGGGTAAAAATACATGGGCAAACTTCGCGGTTTCATTGAGAAATATATCTTGCACAATCAAACACTCCAAACTGCGCAAGGCCGCTTCCACATGCTGAATATCAGGATCTGACTGGGCTATATCCTCACCCTGGCAGTACAGGCCCTTGAAGCTACCGGAGATGGCAGCATCAAACATATTTGGAATTCTCAAGCCCGGTTCATGATCGATTTTCACCCCCCAGTGTTTCTCGAACGAACCCCGCACGGATGCATCGGAGACATGTCGGTAACCGGGGAGCTCATGGGGAAAGGAACCCATATCACAGGCACCCTGAACATTATTCTGACCTCGCAATGGGTTCACACCGACTCCTTCTCTACCGATGTTACCTGTTAGCATCGCCAGGTTCGCAATTCCCATCACCATGGTGGATCCCTGGCTGTGTTCGGTTACGCCGAGGCCATAATAGATAGCTCCATTGTCTGCACTGGCGAAGAGTCTCGCCGCGGCAACCAGTTTCTCGGCGGCAATACCGGTGACTGCTGCCATCGTATCCGGTGAGTTACGTGGTTGAGAAATAAAGCTTTTCCAGCGTTCGAACGCATCCTGCTCACAGCGCCCGGCGATAAATTCCTTGGCCTCGAGACCTTCAGTCAGGATCACGTGGGCGATGGCATTAATCAGAGCTACGTTGGTTCCCGGTAACAATTCCAGATGATGATCGGCGAGAACATGGGGACTTTTAACCAGATCGATGCGCCTGGGATCGGCAACAATCAGTCGTGCCCCCTGACGCAAGCGCTTCTTCAGGCGCGAAGCGAACACCGGGTGGGCATCGGTGGGATTGGCGCCGATCACCATGATAACGTCGGCTTTATCCACCGAATCGAAGGTTTGGGTTCCCGCCGATTCCCCCATGGTGGTTTTTAATCCGTATCCCGTCGGCGAATGGCAGACCCGGGCGCAGGTATCGACATTGTTATTGCCGAAAGCCGCCCGCACCAGCTTCTGCACCAGGTAGGTTTCCTCGTTCGTGCAACGGGAAGAGGTGATGCCACCCACACTTTCTCTGCCATATTTACTCTGAATAGCGCGAATGCGCCCGGCGGCAAACGTAACCGCCTCATCCCAGGAGACAACCTGCCAGGGCTCGTCAATACTTGAGCGAATCATTGGCGTCGTCACACGATCCTTATGGGTTGCGTACGTATAAGCGAAGCGGCCCTTGACACAGGAGTGTCCGCTATTGGCTGCGCCATCCTTATAGGGAACCATGCGCACTACTTCGTCACCCCTCAGCTCTGCCTTGAAGGCACAGCCGACACCACAGTAAGCACAGGTTGTCACCACGCTGCGTTGCGGCAGACCGCGATCTATTACGCTATTTTCCAGCAGGGATGTGGTTGGGCAGGCCTGTACACAGGCGCCACATGACACACATTCGGAATCCTTGAAACTTTCGGCCTGGCCAGCGACAACCCTCGATTCAAACCCGCGCCCTTCTATGGTCAGGGCGTAAGTGCCCTGTATTTCCTCACAGGCGCGAACGCAGCGCGAGCAGACGATACATTTACTGGGATCGAAAGTGAAATAGGTATGAGAGCTATCCTCCTCGGCGGCGCAGTGATTTTCACCTTCGAATCCGTATCGGCTTGCACTGACGCCCAGCGCTGCCGCCGTATCCTGGAGCTCACAGTCGCCGTCGGCGGGGCAGGTCGAACAATCCAGGGGATGATCTGAGATGTACAACTCCATCAGGTTTCGACGCAGCCTGATGACTTTTTCGGTTTGGGTGTGAACCACCAGGCCCGCTTCAACCGGCGTAGTACAGGCCGCGGAAACACCCTTGCTGCCTTCAATCTTCACCAGGCAGAGCCGGCAGGAGCCAAATGCTTGCAAGGAATCGGTGGCACACAGTTTCGGGATATCGATATCCAACTGACCAGCAGCTCGCATGATTGATGTGCCTGGCGGCACCTGCACCTGCCGGCCGTCGATACTCAGGCTGACGACATCAGCGGCGGCGACTTCGGCGACCGGAGTACCATAATCTTTGTCTGCATCGAAAAATCGTAACATAGTGAGCTCAACTCAAGCTTGGGGCGATGGCCTGGAGGCGGGCCCGGGGTCAACTTCGAAGTCTTCCGCAAAATGTTCCAGGGCGCTGCGTACCGGAATTGGCGTCATCCCCCCCATTGCACACAGCGACGCGTTAGCCATGGTATAGCACAGGTCTTCAAGTAATATCGAATTCTGTGTCGGCGCATCACCGGCACAAATTTTGTCGATAAGCTCGACTCCTCGCACCGAACCTATGCGACAGGGCGTACATTTTCCGCAGGACTCGATGGCGCAAAACTCCATAGAGAATCGCGCCTGTTCGCTCATGTCCACGCTGTCGTCGAAGACAACAACACCGCCGTGACCGAGTACCGCATCGATTTCGATAAAGGCCTCGTAGTCCAACGCCGTATCCCATTGACTCTCCGGTAAGTAGGCACCCAGGGGACCGCCCACCTGCACCGCCCGCATCGGCCTACCACTGCGCGTGCCACCGCCAAAGTCTTCTAACAAGTCTCTCAGGCTGTAACCGAAGGCCAATTCTACCAGCCCGGCATATTTAATATTGCCAGCTAATTGAAATGGCAGGGTGCCGCGACATCGACCGGCGCCGTAACGTTGATAATGCTCGTCGCCCTGCGCCAGGATGATCGGCACCGTAGCCAGGGAAATCACATTATTGACCACGGTCGGCTGCCCGAACAAGCCACTTATCGCAGGCAGTGGCGGCTTCGACCTCACCTCCCCGCGTTTGCCTTCGAGACTCTCAAGCATGGACGTCTCTTCACCGCAAATATAGGCACCGGCTCCCAGCCGCAGCTCCAGATCGAAGCTGAAATTAGAACCGGCGATAGCTTTGCCCAGATAGCCGTTTGCGTAGGCCACGTCTATCGCCCGGTTCAGGACTTCTTCAGCCAGAGGATATTCTTCACGCAGATAGATGTAGCCCTGGTTTGCTCCCACCGCCAACGCGGAGATGATCATCCCTTCGAGCAATGAAAACGGATCACTCTCCATAATCATACGGTCAGAATAAGTACCGGAATCTCCCTCATCTGCATTACAGACGATATATTTTTGCGCCGAGGTAGTATCCAGCACCGTCTGCCACTTGATGCCGGTGGGAAATGCTGCTCCGCCGCGTCCGCGCAAACCCGAATCGGTGACGCAGCTGATAATGGCTTGCGGTTTCATCGCCAGGGCAGTCCGCAATCCTGCGAAACCACCGTGTCGGCAATAATCCTCCAGGGAGGTGGGAGCGATTATGCCAACCCGGGCAAATGTCAGCCGCTGTTGTTTTTTCAGGTAGTCAATTTCTTCGGTCAGGCCCAGATACAGCGGATGCTTATCGATATTTCGCCAACACGCCGCCGCCATGAATTCGTCTGCCTTCTCCGGCGTAATTGGACCACAGGCAACACGACCCTGCTCGGTTTCAAACTCAAGCATTGGCTCTAGCCAATACAGGCCACGAGAACCATTGCGTACAATTTCCAGCGCTAACTGGTGTTTCCTTATATGTTGTTGAATCACTTCGGCGACTCGATCGGCACCCAGAGAACAAGCCGTGGTATCTCGAGGAATGTATATTTTGCTAGGGGCGGCGGTCATTTTACTTCCACCTCGGACGTCGACAGTGCCGCTACCAGAGCATCGAATTTTGCCGCATCTACGTGGCCATAAACTTTATCTCCCACCCGCACAGCTGGAGAGCAGGCGCAGTTGCCCAGGCAATATACGGGCAAGAGAGTGAACTCGCCGTTGGCCGAAGTTTGATCGAATTTACATTGTAGCGTTCGTTGCGCGTGGGCTTCCAGCGCCCGACTACCCATGGCCTGACAGGATTCTGCCCGGCAAATCTGGATGCTATTTCGACCGGGAGGACTGGATCGAAAATAGTGATAGAAACTGGCCACGCCATGCACTTCGGCGCGGGATAGATTCAAACCTGCAGCGATGACTGGCAGCAGCGCTGGAGGAATGAAGCCAAGTTCATCCTGCAGCCGGTGTAAAATCGGTAACAGCGCCCCAGGCAGACCCTGCAGTTCTTTAATAATACGCTTTACCAGCTTCTCATGCGCGAGGGGGGAGTTGGATACTAAACCCATGTTTGGCCTGTCTGCGTCAATCTGTATTGTGCTCTGGAGCGTCGGGGGATGTTGAATCCAGTATTTTCCCGATCCTAGAGTATCAGAACCACAAACTAGCGCTTAACGCTGCAGAATTCCAGCATTGGGCTGTGATCACTTGAGATTAAAGCCTTCCCGAGGTGAAAGGCCTGGCAGCTAACCGGCTTTGAGGACGCCGGTATGCCCCCTGGCTGGTGCCATTGCATACTCCAATATCTCACTCAGATCGCCATTCATGTGAATCAGTACCAGTTCACTGGCAACTGCGCCGTGATGGCATCTCGAACTGGTCGCAGGGGACGATCAGAGAAGGACATACAACTTGTGAAGGTGATTAATGCGAATAAACCCAGCAGGTTTTTCATTTTATTGTCCCGGTTACCAGAATTTATACGTTAATCCTGGTCCCCGTCTAGGTCTGCATCGCGGTCCGGATTCAGGTCGATATCGACCAGTTCATCGATATCGAAACGGCGTCCCAGCGCGCTGATGTCACTGGCACTGATTTCACCGGCGATATTGACTAAAACTGTGTCACCGGGCTCGGCCACCATGATGGTGATGCCGTAGATGATCTCAGCATTATCAGACAGTCTGAAGTGAACATCGACATGATCCTCACCATCGCGAACACGGATCACACGCTCCCAGCCATCGGCGTCCAGCGCTGCAGCGATAACAGTCATGGATTCAGCTATCTCACCCACATCGATAGCATCGGTCTCGAATACATTGACAGTGACCCGACGCAGTTTGGAAATAAATTCCGCCGCTTCTTCATCCGAGTTGCGCATGAGATTGGTTATCAAATTCAATAAGGGGGTCTTCAGACTGACTTCCACCGTCGGCTCCGTGTTCGCGATCGCCGTCAGGGATGTAAAATCCACATATCCCGGATGATCACGGATATCTTCCTCGGTAGCCAAAACGGTTGGCACGATAGTGATAAATATTAATGGCATGAACCACTGCTTTAAGGTCTTCATATAATTACCTCGCACTTAGTCTTACTCACAAATTCAAATTGGATCGTTTAAAGTTCGTTTCTGGTTCCTGGATGCCGCTCTTTCGAAGGAGGCATTCAGCGTGTCCTGTAATGGCCTGATCAAATATCTATCGCTAATCAGGGCATCGGTGCGTCTACCTATTTGATTCAAATATTCGATGGCCAGATTTAAATCTTCCACCGCCTGGCGGATTTCCGCAGGATTGTATTGCGGTAGTTGTGCGAGCTCCTCTGCCGGGGCAACACTCGCTTGCTGTGCGACCACCGGCGTATCCTCAGCGGGGGTAAACACCGAAATGCTCAGCACTGTCGCCAGCACCGCAATCGCTGCGACGGGAAGGCTATAGCGAAGAAATAACGGTCCGCTATTAAATGGCCGGACAATATTATCCCAACTGAATCCAGCAACACTCTGTGTAGTTTGACCGGACTCGTGACCCCCATTTGCGAGGCGGTAAATTGGCTCCATTACCTGCTCATCGCAGTCGAGCAACTGGAAGTCCATGACCGTGTCGAGCATGGTCTGGGCAAAACGAAATTCCCTGGCACAGGCTTCACATTGCTTCATGTGCGACATGAACTCCTGCTGCTGAGTCAAAGCCAGGTCACCATCGAGATAACTATCGATCTGTAACTGCACAAAGTAGCATTGGGATTCGCTGGTACTAGGCATGCTTGTTACCTTTGTCAGTGGCAGAGCGCTTGTCGCTGCCGGAATTCGATTGATTTACTTGTGATTTCTGACCAAAGTTTTCATCAAAAAATTGGCGCAGTCGCGTATTACCTCTCAGCTTTCGTCTTCCTCTATGCAGGTACACCTTCACCTGGCTTTCACTCATCTCCAAACTCTCCTGAATATCTGCATAACTGAGTCCCTGCACATCCCGCATCACGATGATGCTGCGAAACGGATTGTCCAGGGACTTGATTGCAAGTTGCAGTTGCTCCCTGAAAAACTGTTGGTCAATCTTGCCGACTTCGTCCGTACTGCTGGCCTGCTCATCGACATCGGCGTAATGGTCGAGATTTGCCTGCGCCGGTCGCTGCTTGCGTACGTGGTCGATCACCGCGTTATGGGCGACCCGCATCAGCCAGGCAGCTAACTTGCCATGATCTATTTTTTGCCAGTGCTGCCACAACTTTATGAAGACTTCCTGGGTTACATCTTCCGCGTCTTCCCTGGCGCGCAGGCTGTAGTAGGCAAAGGAGTAAATCCGTTGCCGGTGCTGTTCTGTAGCCTGCCTGTACTGAGCCAACATTTGTAGATAAAGACGGGTATCGGGAGGAAAAGGTTACAGTAGTTTAATCGCCTGGAGCCTGTCTGGCACGTTTCCCAGAAAATCAACGGCTTAAAGTCCTATTTGATCTCATCGCGCTAAATAGCCATGGCTTTCGATGCTATACTGCGGGCCAATTCGAGACCGTATCCAAACGCCGCAACCGACATGAAAATACTACAAAATCTGAGCATTTTCTGGGCCATTCTACTGGCATCCACTGGTTTGTGGGCGGCTGAGGAGTTCCTGGTGTTGGCAGATGGGGCCGAAGTGAAGGTGCTCTTCTTTGAACCCCAGGAACTGCTAGAGGCACCACCGCTGGCGCTACTGATAGCCGGAGGATCATCCAGTGAGTTCATGGCCAGGGCGCAGTTCTGGTTGGGCAAGGAACTGCTCAATCGTGGTTGGGCCATTGCCGTGCCGATCTCGCCCGACGGCAATGGTTTTTCGGCGGATAATTCCGCTCTGTTCCCCGAACTAATTACACTGCTACATGCGTCCCACGCCCTGAAAGCGGGCAAGCCACTGCTACTGGGGATTTCCAGTGGTGGTAGCGCCGCGCTGACAATCGCGGCACAAAACCCCGCAGCTTATCTGGGCGTAGTGGCCACGCCGGGGCGAATCGACCTGGATAGTTCCTTGGGGTCGCTAAACAGCTTGCCGATCTACTTGCGCATCGGCGAACAGGATATTTTTCGTTGGAATCGCGGAATCGATGCGATGGTTGAAGTGCTGCAGCTTTCCGGGGCCCGCGTCGATGCCGCCATCGTGCCGGGCGCCAGGCACATCTTCAAGCTGGACTGGGATAATCTTGAAAGC
>Ga0207963_1001748_pt1 | contig 11251 bp, 9 predicted proteins | sample Knorr_S15_td_NAD_FD_185604 | JGI IMG/M metagenome (GOLD analysis project Ga0207963, IMG submission 185604) | Marine microbial communities from Southern Atlantic Ocean transect - Knorr_S15_td_NADW_ad_2500m_LV_A (SPAdes) (version 2) | ecosystem: Environmental > Aquatic > Marine > Oceanic | place...
GTTGGTGAAAAAAGGTAATCCAAATTCTGTCAGTGATGTGGGAGTAGCCGGGGAGGTTGCTTTGGCAGCTGTTCGTGGAGCTTGCATGAATGTGTTGATCAATTTGTCCGGTGTTAAAGATAAACGCTATACAAACAGAAAAAAGAAACAGGTGGATGAACTTTTGAATGAAGCATCAAAGTTGGAAAGAAAGATTTTCCGTCAAACACTAAAGATCATCGAAGGCTAATGGCTAAAATCCACCTATTATCTACAGACTTGCGTAACAAGATCGCCGCCGGTGAAGTAGTGGAACGACCAGCGTCAGTGGTTAAAGAGCTTGTAGAGAACAGTCTGGATGCCAACGCCACAGAAATCACGATTGTCATTGAAAAAGGAGGGCACCAGCTTATTCAAGTATCAGATAATGGTGGTGGAATTTCTCCGGATGACATGAATATGGCAGTCCAACGCTATACAACGAATAAGATCGAAACAATTGATGATTTATTCAATATCAATTCACTTGGTTTTCGGGGAGAAGCCCTAGCCAGTATAGCCTCTGTTTCGGAAATGGAAATGGCATCATGTATCAATGGTGATGGCGGCTTTGCTGTTTCAATACTTGATGGCGAAGCAGGTGAAATAATGCCGGCTGAACCTGTTCGAGGAACACGCATTGACGTTCGCAACCTTTTTTATAACACTCCTGCCAGAAAGAAATTTTTAAAGTCCCAACGAGTTGAATTCCGTCAGATAGTTGCGATGGCTCGTAGATATGGACTTGCCTATCCTGAAGTGGCCTTTAAATTGTATCATGATGATAAAGAAATTCTGAATATCCAGATTGAGAGCTTAAAAGAGCGCATCAATAATTTATTGGATCCCACATATAGTGATCATTTGCTGGAAGTAAACACCGTCAAAGGTGATTTTGCGATTAGTGGTTATGTTGGGAGTCTGAACCTTGTTCGTTCGCGTCCGGGTGAGCAATATATTTACCTTAACCGCCGCTTTATAAAGCATCGTCTGCTGAATAACGCTGTCTATAGTGCCTATCAATCGTTGCTCAAAAGGGGTGAATATCCATTCTATGTGCTCAACCTGGTGCAGCCGGCAGACCAGGTGGATGTGAATGTCCATCCTATGAAGATCGAAGTGCGCTTCAAGGACGAATGGCGGTTATACCATGTACTGAAATCGGCTGTGGCAGATGCGTTGCGTTCCATATTAGACACCATTCCGGATTTTTCTAAAATGGAGACACAATTCCCAGAGTTCGGTAACTCATTACAACAGGCGACCCTATCATTGTCTGCAGTAGATACACCCATCCAACAAGGACTGCAGCGGGCGAAAACATATATGGATAGACTTTCTGAAAAGAAAAGCGAGGGAGAAGAGGTCAGCACCGGGAATATCTGGCAGATCCATGATAAATATATTGTTTCCCAGATCAATAGCGGTTTGGTGATCATTGATCAGCATGTGGCTCATGAGCGTGTTTTGTTTGAAGACGCCTTGAACGCATTTGAAAAAGCACCTTTGGGAGCACAAACGTTGTTATTCCCGGAAACACTGGAGTTTTCCGCTGATGAGTTTTCTGTTCTCCTGGATATTCTTCCCAATCTGAATAAGCTTGGATTTCGCATGCAGGAATTCGGTAAAAATACGGTCATGGTGGAAGCTATTCCCTCTGAAATGGTGTGGGGGAATGAAAAGACCATTATTCGTGATATAATGGATTCATACCTGGAGAATAAGAAAAAATACAGTTCCTGGCAGGAAGGCCTTGCGGCCTCGTATTCATGTCATGCTGCAGTGAAAGCTGGTGATCCTTTGACAATCCAGGAAATGCAGGCACTGGTGAATCGTCTGTTCGCTACAAATCATCCCTACTATTGTCCCCACGGGCGACCGATCATTGTTCAGCTTTCAATTGAAGAACTGGACAAGCGCTTCGAACGAATATAATTTTTAATATTCTATTTTTTCTTAACCTTTTCATAGTGTGTTATATAATCTTCCACTGAAGTCATAGCGATGAGATTCCCGATTGTAACCAATGGGATCTTTTCCAGTTTCGTAAAGCGGATACATGATTTGCCCATATTTGGTTTTACCCCCATGTCTTTAAAGGCATCCGTTAAGATTTTTAATTGTTTTGGATCTGCATATACACCGTGCATATACACCGCCATGTGCTGTTTTTGTGATGCCAAAGCCACATAGGAAAGAGGTTTGCCGTTGTATGTGTCTGGGTAGGTTTCCAAGGGAATTTCGTAACTGATCATACCCCAATTCATGGTTTCAACATATCCACCAGGAATATTATCAAGAATTATTTCTCGTAATGCAGCAATAGCTGCCTGGCGGTCATCTGCTAGTTCATTTAAATAGTCTTCAACAGTTTTAGCTTTACTCTGGACCATGATATAAATTAATAAAAATCTGTTCGGATAACAGGTTGAAACAATTCTTTGCGGTGTGCACATACAGGATCTGCACTGCAAACGGAACATTCTGGGACAGTCATTTCAGGGCAGCGCTTCCTGGAAAAGAAAAAATATTCATCCACTGTAGCCATAGACCTACCCGATAGAATAGGCAACTGATCCACAGCACGATAAGCTGCGTAACGAACTGCCCATTCATCATTTTCACTTACGAGTGCTCTGTTTTCTAGATTATTTCGCAAATCATTGTCTACAACATCTATAAGACCCATGCGCAAATTGGAGCGCATGCAATGGTAATCAATGATAGGCGGTAGAAATTCATTTTCTCCAAATTTGAAATATTTCTCCGGGCGGTTATTAAGTATCATAGCCAGTAATGCACTTTTTTTTCTTAGGGGATCTTCCCTGTAACCACCAACATGATCCAGCATACCCAGGAATGATTTCAAAGGATGATCGGTCTCTGATGCTGTTTTTATGATGCTTTGTGGTGTCCATCCCAAATTCAACATGGTTTTGCCATAACGATGAGCGGCTGCCAAATGCAGTTCCACGGCTGGCATAACATCTTTTCCATCATCAGCACGAAATAATTCCACCATTTCATCCAAAGTCTGATTGGCTTGTCTTTCCGGAGAAAAATATTCGGGATCATTATCCAACTTTTGTTGGTAAGCCATAAAAAGGTAAAAGGCTCCTTTGAGTTTTTCTCCACCAATGGTTTCTATCAATGGCAAATGATAAAATTCATCTCTTGTAGTCCAGAAACTGAATTGCTGCAGAGTAGTGGCGAAGAAATAATTCACTGTTAGTGGATGGTCAATATGTGGAAGGAAAGAGGCAATAAAATTATATGGTTTTTCTTCTTTTAGTCCGGATATGAGTTTTGCTGTACGTCGAACCTGATCTTGATTAACCTGAACACGTTCGTCTGCATGGATTTCCGGTGATTTTGATTTTCTTAAAAGCTTTTCCGGCCCGATGCCCGAGATCATTTCTGCAGCAAGCGCTGAAGCGGCCAGCGCTGCTTTTAGCGGATGTTCACCACATGCAATTCCTGTAATGGTAGCACCACAAAATGTATCACCGGCACCCGTGGGATCCAGCCCGTTTGTATCAACAGATTCAATGTCTATTTCATGATCGCCAATATAAACGGATGTACCTTTTGGACCTTTGGTTATAAAAAGAACTTTGCCAGTGGATGTTTTAATGTGTTTTGTATCGGGAAAAAGCAAGTGAGCTTCTTCTTCATTCATAAAAAAAAGATCAACACTTTGAATGACTGCACTTATTTTTTCAAGATTGTTTTTGATCAGGGGCATTCCAGTGCCTGCGGAAATGATTTTTGCATTTCGATCACGACAGGCGCTAATAAAATGACACTGTCTGGCCGTGTTACCCAACGGTGCTACATGGACAAGATCGAATTCAGAAAGATTGCTAGGTAAAATATCTGACTTTAATGACTCTTCTGCGCCAAAAAATGCTTTCTTGTATATTGTTTTCCCTTGTTCCTGAATGATATGAAAAACAGGCAACTCTGCGGGTGTGATTGTTGGCCCGATCCAGTTTACAAGTGCTGCAGCTTGGGTGAGTTCATCGGGCATAGAATTCGGTAAAGGTGCTAATAATGTTACGTCTGCACCGCATTTGACAGCAGCCAGAGCGGTGTACAATCCAGCTCCACCTGGTGAAGTATAATCTGTACTGTTGATAGTAAGAATATCCAGCGAAGCACCGCCCACAATAAGGATCTTTGCTGAGGTCAGCATGGTTTACATTTTGAATTATTGATCTTTAACTGGCAATGGATGTTCTGGTCTTTGACATCCAAACAATATAAAAAATTGAGAAAAAGAAAAAGGTGTTCTTTCATTATAATTTGACTTTCTTTAAATATCGTTAATTGCCTATTAACTATTCACTATACTGTACATTTGATTTATCACAATCTTGTTTGATATGTTATTCATGCGTTGCGCCACTGCATCCAAACATATACCGGTACTCCTGACATAATAAGCAAAAAGCCCCAGTACACAATTTCTTGACCAGCACCGGCTATTGCCCACATCGTATAAAGAAACGCTAATACTGAAATCACGATGGTTTTTAATAGTCTGCCATTGCTGAACTTCTCACGTTCTTTGATAGAGATCATTAACTCAGCCATGGTTGAAAAAGCATATAAAAGAAGAGCGGTTAAGGTAGAAAGCAGAAGGATGAAAGTGAATTGTTCTACCAGATTCTTGGTGTAGTTCATCATCATTATCACAGTGACAAGTACACTCGAAACTACTAGGCCAAAAACAGGGGTTCCTCTTTTAGAAAGCCGACCGAATTTTGCAGGGAAAAGATTATCTCTAGCTATCGCCAAGGGGATTTGTCCTGATAAAAGAATCCAGCCATTGAGAGCGCCAAAACTTGATATGGCTGCCCCGGCAGCCACGGCATAGCCCGCCCAGGAGCCCCAGATCGAATTCGCAGCATCGGCAAATGGGGCTGTAGAATTGGCCAGCGCGGACGGCGGAATGATTCCCATAACAGCAACAGTCCCCAGGATATAAATGACAGCAGAAAACAGGGTTCCCAGAACTGTAGCCCGGGGGATTGTTCTTGTCGGGTCTTTTACATCCTCTGCCGGAATGGTAGCAGATTCTAGCCCAAGGAACGCCCACAAAGTCAATGCCCCCGTTGCGGTGATGGCAGAAAACGAAGATTCGCCGCTCATGTTGAAAGGAGTAAAGTTATCGATATTAAAGTACAGTAATCCAAGTGTGGAAATGACGGCAAGTGGCACAATTTTGAGTATGGTTGTGACGAGCTGTACAAATCCTGCATTACGCACGCCCATCGTGTTGATCCATGTTAGGAGCCAGATACTTGCGAGAGCCACGATCCCGGCTAAAAATGAGTTGGATGCGAGCGCAGGCCAAAAGAATGCGAAATAACCAACAAACCCAACCGCAATTGCAGCGTTTCCAATAAAGATGGATATCCAATATCCCCAAGCCACGATAAAACCGGCAAAATTACCAAAGGCCATGCGGATATAGATATAAGGTCCACCTGTCTTCGGAATGAATCCACTCAAACGGGAATAAATCAGTGCGAGCAACATAGCTCCTGTGGCTGTGAATAGCCAGCCAATGATACTTATACCTCCGTACGCGGCAAGCGCTGCGGGCAGGAGAAAGATCCCGGACCCGATCATGTTTCCTACAACGAGGGCTGAGCTCATCCATAAACCTAATCCACGTTTTTTAGACATATTTGGTTCCGATCGCATAGTTTAATCTTACATCATGGTTTCAGCGTAGCTAGTTGTGAATTTTCCAACAAGGTATTTGCCGAAATGAAATGGCTCATAGTGTGGCGGATTGTTGGTGTCGCAAAAGCGATCTAAGGGTGCGACAATGGTTTCAAAGTTTGGCTCAAAAAAGAAGGGAAAAGAATATCGACTTTTGTTTCCTGATGATATCACGCGATGAGGAGTGGCTTTATAGAAATCATTTGTCCATCTCTGCATCATATGGCCAATATTAATAATAAATGTTCCTGGAATATGAGGCGCTTTGATCCATTCATTGGCGGCATTCTTAACCTCGAGCCCACCGATATCATCCTGATACAGGATGGTGAGAAAGCCGTAGTCAATATGCGCTCCAATCCCATCTCCAGCATTTTCTTCAAGCTCCTGCTCATAAGGAGGGTAGTATAATATTCTCATCGAATTATGTGATTTGCTGGTAAAGGACTGAAAGAAGTTTTTTTCTAATCCCAAACTCAAGGCAAGCCCCTCAGTTATTATGGTGCCGAGGTTCAGCATAAGATCCCAATGCGTTGATATCATCTTTTTAAACTTCGGCAGACTCACCAGCCATTGATTATGACCCTGCAACGGCTTTCCCGCCAACACGTCGGGATGATCAGTCGCTAATTCAAGCCCAAAATCGACTGCCTCATGCCAGTCTTTTTTCTCGTTGGTAAGCTCTTTGCCTAAGGGGGTATAGCCACGGAAAATATTTGATTTGCCAATATGAATTTTCATTTTTTCTTCTATCGGTAAATCAAAAAATCGTCTGATTTCAGGAAAAACGGTTACGAGATGATTTTTTGGAATTCCATGGTTTTTCACATAAAAAAATCCCACATTTCTGCAGGCCTTTTCTATTTCCATGGCTGTTCTCTTTTTTTCTTCTAGGTTTGCAGCTGTTTGAATTAACGGAGAAATGTCAATAATTGGTATTTTCTGGAATGCTGAATTTTTTGGTTCGATTTGATTTTCTCTATTGGATTATTAGTAGCGTAATAAACCTACTGAAAATTCCCATTCATGGCAACAAGTATGCCTTTACTGACTAACCCATTTCTATACTGCAAATTTCCATGATAACTCCACAAAGGAGCGTGCTATACTGTATTTGTAAAATTTTATTCATAAGTTAAATTCTCTGCAGAATTTTAGTGATAAAGTCATTGACCTTCAATCTAAAAAAAATCACACTAATAAATGAAATTAAAACCTAATCTCGCCATTGTCGGTCCCACAGCCGTCGGCAAAACGGCTGTTGCTATTGCCGTTGCTAAAAAGATAAATGGCGAAATAATCGGCCTCGATTCCCGGCAGTTATACAGGGGCATGTCCATCGGTACAGCTCAACCAAGTGCAGGAGAATTAGAATTGATTCCCCATCATCTCATTGCAATTCGTGAGCCGCATGAGATTATTTCTGCCGGTGAATATTCTACGTTAGTTGAAGAGTGTATGGCAGAAATAAGGATGCGTGGTAAAGAACCCATTATTTGTGGAGGAGCAGGTCTCTATCTGGAAGCGCTGACCAAAGGGATATTTGCAGATAGTGCTGCTGATTTGAAGATACGTGAAAGGTTGAACGAGGAATATGACCAAGACCCTGCAGCTTTACTGAAAAAACTACAGGACATCGATTCTGAATATGGACGCATTGTGCATATTAACAATAAAAAGCGTCTTGTCCGGGCCTTGGAAATATTTGAGATTACAGGCAAGTCCCCAACAGAACATTTCAACAGTCAAACAATCAATCCACCAACCAATCATCATTTTTGCGTCATTTTATTATCCATGGATAAACAGGATTTGGAAATACGTATCTGTAACCGGACAAAAAAAATGCTGGCTAACAACTGGATAGAAGAAACGAAGGCATTGTGGAATAAATATTCTGTGGGTGAAGTCCACGCCCTGGATTCCATTGGCTACCGTCAAATCTGCCAGTATCTGGTTGGTGAATACACGCTTGAGGAAGTAGAAGAGGAGATTATCTTGCGCACACGGCAATACGCCAAACGCCAACTCACCTGGTTCAGGAATCGTTCTAATTCTATCGAGATCGATGTTAAACAATTTGAAAGTGTGCATAATATTGCAGATGAAATAATCACTATATGGAAAAAATATAAGTCATCCTGATCCCGACATGACGGGATCAGGATCTCAAACAATGGATAATTAATTTACCCTTGAGATTCTTCACCATTCCGATAAATCTGAATTGTTCAGAATGACAAGAATTATTTATTTGAAATCAAATTAGTATTAAATAGTAAATTCACTCTTGATTTGACCCTTTAAAACGTTCCTGTGAGGGCGAGAAGGGCAGCGAATGGACCTCCGTTCAGTGATTCCGCAAGTGCGGATATGCAGCTGCCCGGGGGTTTTTTGTTAACAGGAGGTTTTGTGGAAGCAAAACAAACATTAATTGAAGATGCTGTTGCCATTGCGCGGCAGGTCACGCGTCTTGCCCATGAAATTGTAGAAAAGAATGGCGGCGCAGGCGAAGTAGTGCTAATCGGCATTCGCACGCGAGGCGAACCATTAGCTGAAAGGTTACAGTCATTAATCACCGGTCATACAGGTCATGATATTCAACTTGGTGCGTTGGATATTACCTTCCATCGGGATGATTTTCGCGAGCGTCTGGTTGTTCCTCAAATTGAGGGGACGCATATTGATTTTTCGCTGGATGATAAAATCGTGGTTCTGGTCGATGATGTGCTCTATACCGGTCGCACCATTCGTTCAGCCATGGAAGCGCTTATGGCCTTTGGGCGGCCGAAGAAAATTCAATTGGCTGTTTTGGTGGATCGGGGCCATCGTGAATTGCCGATTAAAGCAGATTATGTGGGGAAAAATATACCTACGAATGAAGGAGAGCACGTAAATGTGATGTTAAAGGAAGTAGACGGCAAAGACGCCATAGTGTTGATGTCCTATAAGGAGGAATCATGAGTCTGCAGCAAAAACATTTGCTGGGGTTAGAAGGGTATCCTGCTGAGGACATCCAAACGATCATTGATACTGCTTTCACATTTCGTGAAGTATTAGAGAGGCCGATCAAAAAAGTACCTTCACTGCAGGGAAAAACAATCGTGAATCTCTTTTTCGAAAATTCCACACGGACTCGCATTAGTTTTGAACTTGCAGAGAAACGCTTGAGTGCAGACACAGTGAACTTTTCTGCATCTACTTCCAGTTTGAAAAAAGGGGAGAGCTTTAAGGATACTGTACAGAATATTGAAGCCATGAAAATTGATGCCTGTGTCATGCGTCACCCGGCTCCCGGAGCGCCGTTAAGACTAACAGAATATGTCGATGCAGTGGTCATCAATGCCGGCGATGGCACCCATGAACATCCAACACAGGCCATTTTGGATATGACTAGCCTCCAGGAAAAATTTGGTTATTTAAATGGGCTGAAGGTGGGTATTGTTGGTGATATATCCCACAGCCGCGTGGCCTTGAGCAATATGCATGGTTTAATTACCATGGGTGCTGAAGTGACACTTTGCGGCCCGGCCACGTTGATTCCGCCCCATATTAAAGAACTGGGCGTGCAAGTAAACTATAATATAGATGAAGTGATTGAATGGGCTGATGCGCTTAATGTGTTGCGTATCCAAAACGAACGCATGGGTGTGAGTTTATTTCCTTCGATTCGTGAATACCGTTCACTTTTTGGTATTACAACTGAACGGCTGACGAAGCACAAAAAAGAAATTGTAATCATGCACCCCGGCCCCATGAATAGAGGTGTGGAAATTGAGAGTGCTGTTGCTGATGGCGATCAAGCCATTATCCTTGATCAGGTACTGAATGGTGTCGCCTCGCGAATGGCCATCCTGTATTTACTCCTCGGTGGAAAGGCTGAATCTTGAAATTCAAAAAATTAGCAAAGAAAACATTGTTTAAAGGCGGTACAATTCTTGATCCTGCAGCTGAAAAAGAATTTAAAGGCAATGTGCTGGTGGAAAATGGAAAAATTGCTGCTGTGGGTAATATTGCTGTTGACAGCGCTGAAGTGATTGATTGCCAAGGATTGGTTGTGACACATGGTTTCTGTGACCTCCATGTTCATTTCCGTGAACCGGGACGGGAGGATAAAGAAACACTGCAAACGGGTTCCATAGCAGCATTAGCCGGCGGATTTACTAGAGTATTTGCCATGCCGAATACGGATCCGCCCATCGATTCACCGGAATCGGTTCGCTTTATAGCAGAAAAAGCTGAGGCTTGCCCGATTCACATCCATCCCATCGGTGCAGCCACAAAAGGGCAGCTGGGTAAAGAACTCACCGAAATAAGCGGCATGGTGCAGGAGGGTGCCATGGCTTTCAGCGATGATGGTCTACCTATCATGGATGGCGGTGTCATGCGCAGAGTCCTGGAATATGGCGGTATGCTGGATAAGCCTATTATTAACCATGCTGAAGATGTGTGTTTACGCGATGATGGTGTAATGAATGAAGGGCGGATGTCTACGCGCTTGGGCTTGCCCGGCAATCCTGTGGTAGCAGAAGGGGTGATGGTTCACCGCGATCTTGAATTAGCCAAGCTTACAGGAGCAAAACTCCATGTTCCGCATATCAGTACTGCATCAGCAACTAAACTTGTAGCTAAAATGAAAAAGCATTATGAACGGATTAGCGCAGAAGTTTCTCCGCACCATTTATATTTCACCGATAATGATCTACATGAATTCAATACTAATCTAAAAGTAGCTCCACCCATTCGCAGCAAAACAGACCGCATGGAACTGATCAAAGGTTTTAAGACTGGTGTTATTGATTGTATTGCTACAGACCATGCGCCTCATACCATTGAAGATAAGGAATCAACATTTGACCTGGCGGAATTTGGTATGATTGGTCTAGAAAGCTGCCTGGGAGTGGTGCTGAAGATCCTCGTGCACGAAGAGGGTATAGACCTTATGACAGTAATTAAAGCGCTTACTGTGAATCCTCGAGATGTCATGGGTTTCAATTCAAACTTATTTATTGATAATGCACCAGCTGAATTAACCGTATTTAATCCCAGTGAAACCTGGGAATTCACAAAGGACGATATTTATTCAAAATCCAGCAATTCACCCTTCATCGGCAAAGTATTGGCCGGAAAAGTGAAGTATACTGTTGTTAAAGGTCAATTAACATCTGTATAACAAACTATTAGTTCAGTAAATAGTATTTGCGAGAATGTTATCAGGATTGCTAATTTTCGAGGCTGTATACCTAACGAAATTATTCATTATGATTACGAAGACAATAAAAGCATCAGAAATACAAAAAGATTGGTACGTGGCGGACGCCGAAGGCAAAATATTGGGCCGTTTTGCCAGTGAAATTGCCCAGATCTTACGCGGCAAGCATAAGCCGAATTTCAGTCCCAATATGGATATGGGCGATTTTGTTATTGTGATTAATGCCGATAAAGTCAAAGTTTCAGGTAATAAGGAAAAGGATAAGACTTATTTCCGTCATTCCGGTTA
>Ga0207963_1001751_pt1 | contig 11248 bp, 8 predicted proteins | sample Knorr_S15_td_NAD_FD_185604 | JGI IMG/M metagenome (GOLD analysis project Ga0207963, IMG submission 185604) | Marine microbial communities from Southern Atlantic Ocean transect - Knorr_S15_td_NADW_ad_2500m_LV_A (SPAdes) (version 2) | ecosystem: Environmental > Aquatic > Marine > Oceanic | place...
ATGTTTACTGCACGAGCAGAACATCGCCTATCCCTCAGAACAACAAACTCTGACAGAAGGCTTTCCCACTTGGGCCGAGCTATTGGATTGCTCCCTGAAAGCACTTATTTAGAAATTATGAAAAGACAAAAGAAGATTGACGGGTTTTTAGTTGGTTGTGATAGTGGGACTACTGGCACTCCTGGCTCATCGTTTATAAGTAGTAATAATCACAAACCCACACATTCAAAAAGGGCAAAGCAAGCAACCAAAAACGGTTCTGTGTCTGCTCATATCCTAAAAGATGAAGCAGTTACAAAGCTCAACTATTCGCTTATAAAAAACGAATTAGATGCTATTATAAAATATGCGCCATATATACACCGACAAGAGCAATTACTGTCTCGCATTCTTCAAAACGACCGACTTTGTATACCTAAAAACTTTGAATATTTTTCTTGTCTTTCATTGTCTATGGAGGCCCGCGAAAAACTCAGCATTGTACTGCCAGAAACTCTTGGCCAAGCTTCCAGGGTTTCTGGTGTAACTCCCTCAGACATTGCGGCACTATCTGTCGTTCTGGGAAAGGCCTAGTGTGCTGCCCGGGCAGGTTTTCCTTTTTGCGTTCTGGTGGTGTGCGCAATATATTTTTGTTCTTTCAATATTAAAGTACTAATTGTATAAATCTATTGACTCGTCTTAACTTGTATCCCAATGAAAAAAACATTGTTTAGCCCCGCCCTTGATAAAAAGCTGTTGTTTTTGTTGCTGTTTTGTTGTTTTGGGTGTTCTGGCTTTCTGGAGGACAGCAGAGACGGTGTTGTTGTCGCTCGAGTGGGAAAACATGTTTTGTCAGCCGTTGAATTTAAAGCGTTCGGAGGCAGCCACCAAAACAAGGAGAGGTTAATAAATATATGGGTTAGGGGTCAGCTATTAAATGAATATGGAGGGTCTTCTGGTGTTGGTATTAGTAGTCTTTCGAAGGTGCTATATAACGACTTGGCTATTAGGGAGAGCCATGTTCTTGAAAATACGGTTTATAAAAACATTGATGTTTCAGCTGTTGATGTAAGAAATTATTATAATAAGAATATTGGCGCATTTAAAAGGCAAAAAGACTGGATACGTATGTTCTCTGTTATATTAGAAACAGAAGACGAAGCTATAAACGCTGTAAAAACGCTAAAGAATGTTGGAAGAAAAGAACACGTGCCTCTCTCCCAAAACCACTTGTCTTGGTTGGCTCTTGTCCGGGAGGGAGATTTAATGCCTCAACTTAATAAAACCGTGTTTAATGGTGGAACAGGCGTTGTGGGCCCAACTAAAACAAAGTTTGGTTTTCACGTTACTCATGTTGTTGATTATTATCCTGCAGGATCTCTTGCGGGCCTTGATGAGGTATATGATAAAATTGCCTCAGCGCTATATCTTACAAAGCGAAGAGAGAAATACAAGGCACTTATAGACAGCCTATATACCAACGCAGATATCTATATAAACGAGACATTATTGGTGGGAGAATAAAAAATGATTTCGCGTTCTCGGTTCCTCCTTTTGGGGTATCTCTGTTTTTCCTTCTGTTCCGCACAACAAACATTGGGGGGTGTTTCTGCTGTTGTTGGAGATAAAATAATTCTAAAAAGCGAGATTGTTCAAATTGTTCAAATTACTGCATTGAACATGGGCTTGGATCCCAATAGCAATGACGTACAACTTAAAAAGCTTTCAGATGATGTGTTACAATCTCTAATAGACCAACACCTAGTACTAAGTGTTGCCGAAGCTGAGAGCGTAGTTGTGAGTACCCAAGAGGTGGATGCTGCACTGGACCGCCATGTTTCCTCTGTCTTGGCTCGAGCAGGGTCAGAGAGTAGATTAGAGGAAATCTTTGGTAAGACCTTACGTGAACTAAAAAAAGAGCTTTGGCCAGACATACATGATCAGCTCGTAGTTGAAAGGTTTCAGGCTCAGTTGTTTTCCGGGGTTGTTATTTCAAGAAAAGAGGTAGAGGATTTCTTTTCGATATATAAAGACAGCATCGGTGTGCTCCCAGAGCTTTATGATCTTCAGTGGCTTCGCTTAAGTATTACACCCGGACAGAAATCTCAGCTTCAGTCAATTGAAAGTCTTAAAGATTTGCGGCGGCGCATTCTGGCTGGAGAAGACTTTGGATCCCTTGCCTCTCAACACAGCCAAGATCCGGGTTCAGCTCGAAACGGTGGAGAACTTGGGTTTACTGCTCGCGGGACATTGGTCCCAGAATATGAAGAGGTTGCGCTGGGTTTAACTAAAGGAGAAATAAGTGGTATAATCGAGTCTCCTTTTGGTTATCACATCATTCAAACAATTGAACGCATGGGGGAGAAAATCAACACAAGGCATATCCTTATTATCCCCCAACCAAGTGATGCAGACGAAGACAGTGTCTACACCCTAGCAAAATCACTATCAGACAGTATTCACAGCTCAAAAGACCTTTTCGCTTTTTCCTCTAAATATTCCGATGATGATTTGTCGAAAGAGCGGGGTGGGCACCTGGGTTTTCAAAGCATTTCTAGCTTACCATATCCTGGCTTGGCTCAGGTTCTGCCAAACCTTGTTTTGAATGAGCTTTCGACTCCAATATGGGTAGAAACGGCTTACCTTTTAATTATGATAAATAATATTCGTCCGGGTGGTGAACCCAACCTACAAGACCATTGGGCGGAAATAGAATCGCTTGCTCTGGGTAAAAAGAAATCAGACTTTTTCTCTTCTTGGCTCAACAAAAAAACATCTTCCGTATATATTCAATTTTTTTAATGACACCCTTAACCCAACTATTGTGTTGTCTGCCCAATACTATCAACAAAAAGCCCACTTAATTTTGATCCTTATCTTGGGGTTTCGGCCGTCAGTTATTTCATTATAAGGATTGAGTTTTGATCATTATCAACATGCCTTATTATTATTAAGATTTTTAATCTTTTTATAGAACAATTATATTTATATGTTATTAAAAACTTGTTGGTAGAAACAGCGATTGTAACTAACATTCTTCACTGTGTTTTAAGTACAAAACTCATTAATAATTCATTAAAAGGTACGCAGAACAAAGTGAAGATAACTGTCAATCAAAGTAACCTCCAAAAAGCACTCCAACACCTTTCAAAAGCAACCCCCACCCGATCTACAATACCAATACTTAACAGTATTTTGATGGTTGCGAAGAACAAAACACTTACTCTTCGCGCGACTGACCTGGAGATAACCATAATAACAGACATACCATCAACTGTTGATGAGGATGGCGCTGTTGCACTGCCCCATAAAACACTTACGGAAATTACAGGTGCACTGCCAGATATTGAGTTAAAAATTAGCGCAGACGATAACAACCGCGTAAAAATAAAGGCGGGTCAGGGTGACTATGATATTCCGGGAGTGAGCGCAGAAGAATTTCCACAACTACCCGAAGTAGACAACAAAAAAGAAGTAATTCTAAAAGAGAAAACACTGGGTGAGCTTATTACCAAAACAAGCTTTGCACTTAGCACAGACGAGCTGAAGCCTGCGCTTATGGGTGCGCTGTTTGAGTTCGGTGAAGAAAGTGTAACAGCTGTAGCAACGGATGGCCACAGGCTTTCTGTCTGCAAAAGATCAGACTATGAGTTTAAGGGATACACTGGTGACATTATTGTGCCAAGAAAGTTTCTTCAACTTCTCAACCAGTATTTGGGTAGTGGAGAAAAAGACGAGGTGGTGCTTTGGGTGGGTGACAACCACATAACAGTTTCTGTCTCCGGTGTTACGATATTTTCGCGAATCATTGATGAGAGATACCCAGACTATCATAGCGTATTGCCCTTAGACAACGACAAAATCGCCTCATTTGACAGGAAAAAACTCCTAAGCGTTGTAAAAAGGGTGGCGATTTTTTCAAACAGAGCCACAAAACAGATTGCCCTACACCTATCAAAGGGCGAGAGCTCAATCACCACGGAAGACCCTGAAAGCTCTTCCAGCGCAAGAGAAGAGATAGAGGTGGATTATGACGGCGAAAACATGATCTTAGGATATAACGCGTCCTATCTTGGGAACATGCTGACCCATATAGACTCAGACAGAGTTATTTTAAAGCTAAATACACCTATTAGTGCGGGGCTTATATTACCAGTCGAACAGGCTGAGAACGAAGAAATTACAATGCTTCTAATGCCCATGAGGACCAGTTCGTAACAGGGGCAATAAGGCCCTGCTTGTGACCCCTTGCGCGCAGAAATCCCCAGTCAAAAGCAAACAACAAACAGGAGACAGGCTGGGATGAGTATATCCAAAGAGCGAAAGACAGGAAGCACAGAGAAAACATGCAGAGCCTAAAACAGGCAATTTCATCACTTTTAAAAAGCGCGGGAATTGATCAACCTATAGAACAAAACAAAGCGCTGATAATTTGGGGCGACGTTGTGGGAGGGTCCATAGCAAGCAACACCGAAGCTAAAGAGGTAAAACATGGCATACTTATAGTTAAAGTTTCTACACCGGTGTGGCGCAATGAAATCGCCATGCGCAAAAGGGAAATCCTCAAAAAACTGAATGCAGAACTAGGCAGCACAGCAATAAAAAACATTCGCCTGACATGACAGAAATGACACAGAGCTCAAAAGATTACAGCGCGGAAAAGATAACAGTCCTAAAGGGACTTGAGGCAGTACGCAAGCGCCCAGCCATGTATATTGGTGACACGGGAAAACGAGGCCTCCACCACCTGATCAACGAGGTTGTTGATAATAGCGTAGATGAAGCACTAGCAGGACATTGTTCCAAGATTGATGTAACAATCAACGCAGATAACTCGATAACGGTTTCAGACGATGGTCGCGGCATACCGGTGGACATACATAAAGAAGAAAAAATTCCCGCACTAGAGGTCGTTATGACAGTGCTCCACGCAGGGGGAAAGTTTGATAAGGGGTCATACAAGATTTCAGGAGGACTACACGGAGTTGGGGTGTCAGTAGTAAATGCACTGTCAGAGTGGTTAATAGCCGAGATTGGCAGAGATGGAGAGCGACACCGCCAGAGATATGAGAAAGGCAAGACAGCCTCCAAGCTTGAGATTGTTGGAAAAACGTCAAACACAGGCACAACAATAACATTTATGCCCGACAGCACCATTTTTAATGCTGTAGAGTGGGACAGAGAACTGACGATAGAAAGGCTTCGGGAGTTAGCCTATTTGAACAATAACCTGACAATTACTCTTGTAGATGCCCGCGGTGATGGAGAGCCCGAAATCGAAGCATTTCATTATGAGGGTGGACTGAAAGACTTTGTAGCGCTTTTAGATGGCGCATCACACCCCATTCACCAAGAAATTGTTACTGTGTTTGTCGATAACAGTGAAACACCCGTGGAAGTTGCACTAAGGTATAATGAGGGATACAGTGAGAACATTTTAACCTTTGTGAATAATATAAATACAATTGAGGGGGGAACCCACCTTTCGGGGTTTCGTTCTGCGCTTACCAGGGCATTGAACGCTTACGCACAAAAGAACGGCCTGTTGAAGGGTACAAAAGGACAGGGGGTCGCACTAAGTGGCGCCGATTTTAGGGAGGGCCTAACAGCAATACTATCTATAAAAGTTGCCGAACCACAGTTTGAAGGACAAACAAAAACCAAGCTGGGCAACAGTGAAGTAAAGGGAGTTGTTGATTCTATTGTATTTGAGGGCCTGCAAGACTATTTAGAACAAAACCCAGCCGTTGCTAAGAAAATTATTGAGAAGGCAGTTCTCGCGGCCGCCAGTAGAATGGCTGCAAAGAAGGCACGAGATCTAATCCGGCGAAAAAGTGCGCTGGAGGGGGGATCTCTACCCGGCAAACTAGCAGACTGTTCTAGTAAGGATGCCACCATGTGTGAGCTTTTTCTTGTTGAGGGTGACTCGGCTGGCGGCTCAGCCAAACAGGCGAGAGACAGAAGGTTCCAAGCGATTCTACCCCTGCGTGGAAAAGTGATTAACGCCGAGAAAGCAAGAATAGATAAGTTGCTGGGCAACAATGAAATTCAATCAATAATTACCGCACTGGGGGCGGGTTTTGGTGATGAACCTGACTCTCCAGAAGAAACAACTGGCACAGAGCTTGATGTGGAGAAACTTAGGTACCATAAGATTATTTTGATGACAGACGCTGATGTGGACGGGAGCCACATTCGAACACTGTTACTAACATTTCTCTACAGGAAAATGCAGCCACTAATCACCGGTGGTCATATTTACATTGCCCAGCCGCCACTTTACAAAATCAGCCAGAGTAAAAAAGAACACTATGCATACGATGACAACGAAAGAGACATCACCGTTGAGCGGTTTAAAAGGGAAAATAAAACCCAGAAAATACATATACAGCGCTACAAGGGGTTGGGGGAAATGAACCCCGACCAGCTTTGGATAACTACCATGGATCCAGAGCGCAGATCATTGCTTCAGGTAACAATAGAGGAGGGATTTCGAGCAAACGAAACATTTTCGGAGCTTATGGGCACCGATGTGGGGTCAAGGAGACGGTTTATTGAGAAAAACGCGAAGTTCGTTACCAACCTGGACGTATAAAAGAAAACGATGGATATAAACACACGAGACCACATTCTTCCCCGCAACATTGTCAGCGAAATGGAGGAGAGCTATCTTAATTACTCTATGTCAGTTATTGTATCGCGGGCCCTGCCGGATGTACGCGACGGCCTTAAACCTGTTCACCGCCGCATTTTGTTTGGGATGAATGACCTGGGGGTTCACTGGAACAGGGGATATAAAAAATCGGCTAGAATTGTTGGCGATGTTTTGGGTAAATACCACCCACATGGAGACAGCTCAGTTTATGATGCACTAGTAAGAATGGCGCAACTATTTGTCATGAGATATCCCCTTGTGGATGGACAGGGTAACTTTGGCTCCATAGATGGCGACCGGGCGGCAGCCATGCGATACACAGAAGCCAGGATGACCCGGTTTTGCAGTGAAAGCCTTAGAGACCTTGATAAAGAGACCGTATCGTGGGAGCCCAACTTTGACGAAACCCTCGAAGAGCCAAGCGTTCTTCCTGCGGTTGCCCCAAACCTCTTGGTCAACGGCGCAGAAGGTATTGCCGTTGGAATGGCCACCAAAATTCCCCCGCACAACCTCTGTGAAGTGGTAGATGCTATGATGGCCCTTATTGATAATCCAGAAATTACCATTGAAGGTTTAATGGAGTATGTTAAGGGTCCTGATTTTCCCACAGGCGCGTTTATAGAAGGGTTAGAGGGAATTAAAAGTGCCTACGAAACAGGCCGCGGTATTATTACAGTTCGTGCTAGAGCGTTTATTGAAACCAACAGAAAGGGAAGATCTAGTATTGTTGTAAGCGAGATACCCTACCAGGTAAATAAGGCCCGGCTACTTGAGAAAATTGCAGACTTGGTTCGAAGCAAAAAGATTACAGGTATCGCTGACGTGCGGGACGAATCAGACAAAGATGGTCTTCGTGTGGTGGTAGAAATAAAGAGAGACACAGTTCCAGAGGTGATACTGAATCAGCTTTATGTACACACCCAGCTTAAGGATTCTTACGGGATAATTCTTTTGGCGCTGGTTAATGGTGTTCCAAAAGTGCTGACACTTAAAGACATGATGAAGCACTTTATTGATCACAGGCATGAGGTGGTGGTCCGCAGAACACAGTTTGACCTGAGAAAGGCTGAGGAGAAGGCACACCTTCTTGAGGGACTTAAGATTGCTCTGGACAACATAGATGCTGTAATCAAGCTTATTCGCGCAAGTAAAGACCCGCTCCACGCCAAAGAGGGGTTGATGGACTCGTTTGATCTATCAGAGCGCCAAGTACAGGCAATACTAGATATGCGCCTGCAGAGGCTAACCAGCCTGGAAGTCGACAAGGTTGTGACCGAGTATAAAGAGACGATACAAATCATTGCGGAACTGAAAAGCATTCTAGATAGCCACCCACAGCGAATGGCAATTATCAAAAAGGAATTTGAGGAAATTCGTCAGGCATATGGAGACCCCCGCAGAACCGAAATTGTACCAATTGGCAAAACCTTCTCTGTAGAGGATATGATTGCCGAAGAAAACATGGTTATCACTATAACCCATAGCGGATATATAAAAAGGACGGCAGAGGCAACATATAGAAGCCAAAGGCGCGGCGGTCGCGGTCTTCAGGGAGCTGGAACCAAAGAAGAAGATTTTGTGGAAAACCTCTTCGTTGCCAACACCCACGATTACCTTCTTTTCTTTACAGACAAAGGTAAGTGCTATTGGTTGAAGGTCCATGAAATTCCACCCGGAGGTCGGGCTGCCCGGGGCAGGGCAGTGGTGAACCTTATTGGCTGTGAGCCTGGGGAAAAAGTTGAAGCATTTGTGAGTGTTAATGAGTTCGATGACCACCGCTTCATTGTTATGGCAACAGAAAAAGGTGTTGTTAAGAAGACAAAATTAGCAGCATACGGAAACCCCCGAAAAGGAGGTATTTACGCCATAGAGATAAGGGAAAACGACAGGCTTATTGAAGCCAAAATCACAAGCGGTGAGGACGATATTGTACTCGGAACCCGTGAAGGTAAGTCTATAAGGTTCTCTGAGAGAGATATCCGCGCCAGCGGTCGGAAAACCATGGGCGTAAGAGGTATAAGATTAAGCTCAAAAAAAGATCGAGTGGTAGGGATGGTGGTAGTACGTCGCGAAGGGACAGTTTTGGTGGCCACAGAAAATGGACTTGGCAAGCGGACAGACATTATTCAATATCGTGTGCAAAAGCGAGGCGGAAAGGGCGTTATGACCATGCGCACCACGGAAAAAACAGGCAAAATGGTGGCCATCATGGAGGTGGTTGACAGTGACGACCTTATCGTAATAACAGACCGCGGAGTTTTGATCCGTCAGGCTATTGCGCCTATTCGGACAATTGGACGGGTGACGCAAGGTGTGAAGCTTATTCAGCTGGACGCAAAGGACAAGATAGCCTCTATTACCCGAGTTCTCCATGAAGAGGATGTTGATTTGCCGGAATCACCCGAAAACGGTGACGAGCTTAGTTCAGATGAAAATATCGGAGAAACCAGCGACAACGAAGTTAAGACGTGATAGATGGGGCCAGCCTATCTATCGTTAGAGAGCGGATAGAAAACGCCCTCCAACACCGTAAACACAAAACCATCTCCCCCATAGAAATCATCGCGATCACAAAGGGCTTTCCCCCGGCCTTCATTATAGATGCGGCTAAATTGGGGCTAAACAGCATTGGTGAGAACAGGGTTCAGGAAGCCGAGGAGAAATTTCCCAACCTTCCAAAACTTCCCACCATTAAACGCCGCCTGGTTGGGCATTTGCAGTCTAATAAAGCTCGTCGTGCTGTAGAGTTGTTTGACACCATTGACTCAGTTGACAGCGCCAGGCTGGCAAAAAAATTGTCTGCTATTGGAGTAGGTCGAGGCGTCCCGGTTGAGATTTTACTGCAGGTTAACGTAGACCGGGACCCAAATAAGTCTGGGTTTAATCCAGCCAGAACCGACGAACTACTTGAGTCAGTTGAACTTGACGGGCTGAATGTTTTAGGGTTGATGACCATTGGCGTTTTTACAACTGACGAGCAGTCAAAAAGAGAAACATTTCGGGCGCTCCGAAACCTACGTGACCTTCTAAACAGTAAATTATCACAAAGTCTGCAGCTGAAAGATCTGTCTATGGGAATGAGCAGTGATTATGAAATCGCGGTGGAAGAGGGGGCCACCATGGTGAGGATTGGTACGGCACTTTTCGGCCCGCGCCCAAAACGGTGATGTTTATTTATCTTGTTCATACTCCTGATTTGTATGGAATCCCGGTAAAAGAGGGCCCCCAAGCAGTTAGCACAAAAACCCAACATCAATTGTATGAAGCAACAATAGCGAAAGTAATTGTACCCGAAAAACCTTACCGCGTAACCGTTCACCCCCAGAACTTTATTAAGCTTAGAGAACGGCTTGGAATAGAGAAGCTGCTGATCATAGACCGGGTGAAAGGGGAGAAGACTGGCCCCGTAATACAAATTTCTGATCATCGCAACCTGACCGGCTGGAACCCCCTCTCGGGAAGAACACCCTTGAAAGAGTTGCCCCAATTTCCGGACATGAGCACTGTCTATAAATGCGAAACACTGGGAATTCAACAAAGTACAGTTTCAACTGTCGGCCCGGAGAGATTTTCTTCGGCGGAAAGCGAGGCTGTTTCCGAATTTGTTGCACCGATTGCACTCTGCGCCGCTTATGTAGGCATAGAAGTGTGTGCTTTGGGGTGGAATCAGAAAAAAGATCCTTCCGGGGAAAATTTGGTCATAGCCATGAAAAAAGTTATAGGCGCAGACTAAGGTGCTTGTTTTGTGGCGAAAACAGACCCGAAACCCTAAATTTGTCTGCTGGCAACAACAGACAGCCGGTAAAAATTAAAAGCGAAAAGGTGATTAAAGATGAAATCTGACATGACAATACTGAAGCTTTTCAAAAACGGCAAGGAATTTGCAGAAGAACCGGCAATTTCCTATCTAACCGATGGCGAATGGAAAACCGAAACGTGGAGCGACTTTTTAGAACAAACAATGAGTGTTGCCAAATCACTAATAGCTTTGGGATTCCAGCCCAACGACAAGCTGAGCATCTACAGCTACAACAGAAGGAGTTGGTATGCTTGTTATTCTGCCGCTCAAATGGCTGGGGGTGTAGCCGTGGGCGTATATCATACGAGCTCACCCGAGGAAGTTGAATGGGTAATAGGCAACTCGGACTCGAAGATTGTGTTTGTTGGAAACAACCCAATGGACGGTGGTGACAAGGAAAAAATGTTAAATCACAGGCTGATGAAGGTATTGGAAAACCTGCCCGGTGTAGAGCATGTAATTATGATGCGGAAGATCGAGAAGTTAAATCACCCCAAGGTGATGTCTTGGAGCGATTTTATAGCCAAGGGGAGTACGACGGATGATTCAGAAGTAATGGACAGGACGAACGCAATCTCTATGGAAGACACATCTGCACTTATATATACCTCTGGAACAACAGGTAACCCCAAGGGGGTAGAGCTTACACACAGGAATTGGGAGTTTGAGTTGAGAGTGACAGACTCTATTATGCAGTTTAAGCAGGGCGAAAAATATGTCTCTTGGCTCCCGCTGGCCCACGTTTTCGGCCAACTGGTAGACAATCACTATTGGGTGAGAAATGCACTGCATATGTATGTTGTGGATAACCCACT
>Ga0207963_1001753_pt1 | contig 11235 bp, 10 predicted proteins | sample Knorr_S15_td_NAD_FD_185604 | JGI IMG/M metagenome (GOLD analysis project Ga0207963, IMG submission 185604) | Marine microbial communities from Southern Atlantic Ocean transect - Knorr_S15_td_NADW_ad_2500m_LV_A (SPAdes) (version 2) | ecosystem: Environmental > Aquatic > Marine > Oceanic | place...
TGCTACGACTCTATCACCGACGGCTCAGTATCGCGCTGGTCCTTTCACACCGCCTGCATTGATCCAACTGCTCCGGAAGAGGCTCCCTGCCGCAGGAATGTAGTAGTTCGATCCTATGTCTTCTTTTAAGAGAATCAGAAACAACGCTAAAGAAAATCAAATTTAATAAAAGTATATTTATATTAATAATATGGATCAGTGGAAAATCGGTAATGTTTTAGTGACTCGAATAGTCGAAATGGAAGTCACAGGAGGAACTAAATTTATTTTACCCGATGCGACAAAAGAAGCTTGTTTACCTATTGATTGGATGCAGCCAAACTTTATGGACGCTGAAGGTAACCTGGTCATGAGCATACACGCGTTGGTAATAGACACCGGTGATAAAAGGATCATTGTAGATACTTGTATTGGGAACGATAAACAAAGGAATATCCCCACATGGAGTAACTTACAAACAAATTTTTTAAATGACTTAGAAGAAGCTGGTTATCCAAAAGAATCGATCGACTTAGTTATGTGCACGCATCTGCATGTGGACCATGTTGGTTGGAATACGATGTTAGTGGATGGTGAGTGGATTCCAACGTTTCCAAATGCGCGTTATTTAATAGCTGAAAAAGAATGGACATACTGGAATGACAATGAAAATGAGGACTTGTATGGTCCTGTAATTTCTGACTCAGTCCGGCCAGTTGTAGATGCTGGAATGGTTGAGTTTGTAGATGATCATTTTAGTTTATGCAAAGAAGTGAGTTTGAGCCCCACACCCGGTCATACTCCGGGGCATGTTAGTGTTCTTATTAACAGCAAAAAGAAGAGGGCCTTGATTACAGGTGACTTCATTCACCACCCAGTACAAATGACAAATACAGATTGGTGTAGCCCAGCTGATTATGATAAAAAGCAAGCGCAACAGACTAGAGAAACTTTACTGAAAAAGTATGTTAATCAAGATATCTTGATTATTGGAACCCATTTTTCAACACCAACTGCAGGTCACATAAAATTCCTTGACGGAGGTGGATATTGGCTAGATACCAACAACGCTAAATAAAAAGGAGGGGACTAATAAAATTTTTTTTAATCTGTAAGCTCCACTACTTTTTCCGTTAAAAATTTATTTTCCTTCATCTCTAGAACCCTAAATCGAAATCTTTTTAATTAATATAGCTTGGTCTCCTCTATGAACTGGAGAAAATATGCCTGACCTGTCTTTATATAATTCATCTAAGTGCGGTGGTAGTTTGGTGCTTATATCCATCAGGTAAGCACTTACTTCAGATTTATTTGCATCAAAATTTAATTTTAATTCAACTTCCTTGTTATATATACCGTTCAAATAAATTACATAATAACCCTCATAAAGTCCCCAACTACTTAACACAGGCTTCATTTTTACTGATCCCAAGTAAAAAGAGGTTAGGCCTGAATCCTTTGGTAATAACAAAACTATTCTGCTTGCTGATCTGTTGCTATTCAGTTTAAGTTTTACCAATTTATTTTCACCTAGCTCTATTTGCTTTTCTAGTGAAGGCCCTTGCCATTCACTAGAAGCACTTTGAGTCCAGTTCTCAGATAAATATTCTCCTGAGAACGGGACCAATGCTTTCGCTTTCTCTTCATTAATATAGGAAACTAAAGGTTCAATTAAGGACTCTTGGCTTGATAATTGAACATAGGAATTACCAGCATCTAGATCTTCATAGAAGTAAATGTTTACATGCTGAGGTCTATCCTCTGTGTAAAGATTCGTATAACTACCTATCAGCAAAGCAGAAATAGTAACTAAGCCAATACAAAGGTTAATCAACTTAATCTTAAGAGAAAACAGTAAAGGGGATATTATGAGGGCGTATAGCCCTACTAAAGGCAATACAGCTCCAATTAATTTATAACCCTGGCTTTGCTCTAGGGAAAATATAAGCCCCAACGTCATTGGCACTGACATGACTAAGGTTAATAAGAAAAGAATCTGCTTATTATCCTCTTTAACAAAAGAAGAAATAAGCAAAAGAAAACCTGCAAATATGACTGGAAGAATAAAAGTATTAGCAGCATCAGGGAGATAAATAGTTATAAGGAAAGTTAGAATTAACCAAAACAACCAAGCTCCAAATAGCATTTCAATTTGGTTAACAAACTTTCTGGCTATAGAGACTCCAATCAATCCTCCTAAAGCTGTTGAGCTAATCAGTAAGATACGATATGGCCACTCTATACCTGGCCAACTTATAACCTTACCTGATAAAAAAGATAATAAGTAAAATGCTATAAAACCTGACAATACTGTGGTTGATACAATTATTGGAGACATTAAAATTCCCACTGCAGATTTCTTTACGCTGACCTTAGATTTAAAGATAGCTAGCATTAGTAGCAGGGTGGCTAAAAGCGAAAAAATTAAACTATAGCTTGTTTTCCATTGGGTCCAAAAACCATATATCTCACCTCCGTAAATAAATTCATCTCCCATGTCATCCCAATCAACGGAAGCCAAATTCTTTGACAAAGGCAGGATATTTTCTCCATGGTGTTGGATGGTTCTTAGATCAATGTTGTCCACCGTGTCATTTGGGGTATGGTAATGGTTCCTTTCGCCAGCAAAAGCAAAATCTATACCGGCTATATTGGACCTGTTTACAACACTAAAATCCGTGTCATTTGGCATCCTTTTAAAAATTTCTTTAACGAAAGAAAAGCCATAAGGTCTTGCAGTTTCATGTACATAACTTTTGATTAATAATTCATTTTTTTTAGAAGTTCTCAAGACCATGCTGCTTCCAGAAGATCCACTGCCTTCAATATTCAAAACAATACCTATTTCTTTTGCTAGAGGATGTTGGTTAAAGAAAGCTTCTGCTCCTACAAGACCAATTTCTTCAGCATCTGTGAGGATTATCATGATTGGATGTTTGAATGGAGCTTCTAACTTTAAGGCTCTAGCGGCTTCAAGTATTGCAACCACCCCAGCTCCATCATCTCCTGCTCCAGGGGCCATCGGTACTGAATCATAATGGGCCATAAGTGCTAAGTAGGGAGACTTTGTTTCTCCTGGGATTATAGCTATTAGGTTTTCTACTTCAGCACAACTTGCAAACCTTGTAGCACAAGCCCAAGTCTTCTGTTCTTGGTGCTGTATTCCAAGCTTATCCAATTCGTCTTTTAATCTCTCTTTAATAGTTCTATTTAGATCAGAACCAACAGGATGCGGCTTATTCTCTATAAGAAGAGATTTTAAAATGTTGTGAGCTCTAACAGCCGAGAACTCATTCTCAGGTGTATCTAGTCCTTTTGGACTTGGAGGCTGTGTAGTGAAGTGTTGTAAAGAGAATAGAGCAAAGGTCAGAAAGATAGCTAATGCTGATAGGTAATTCTTATGTACCATATAATATGATGTGGATTGTATAGATAAATTTGCTTTAGAAGTAGCTCTTAAGGAAAGTAAACTATTGCAGTAACCGTTTCCAATTTTTTACTAGAAGCTCCACCACTTTGATGAAAGAAATAACTAAAAAGGGAATAATTAATCCAATCACATTGCTAATTCTTATGTCTATAGCAATGCCAGTGGCCTTCAATGTCTGGTCCGCAATGTTAAACAACTTTGTAGTAGAAAAAGCTGCTTTTACTGGCGTGGAGATTGGTATTCTACAAAGTCTTAGGGAGGTTCCAGGGTTTTTATCTTTTACCGCTGTTTTTGTCATTCTTATTATTAGAGAACAGATATTTGCAGTTTTTGCTCTGGCTCTATTGGGGCTAGGGGTCTCTATGACTGGATTCTTTCCTTCTGCTTATGGTTTGTATTTCACAACTATTGTTATGAGTACTGGTTTTCATTATTTCGAAGCCGTAAAGCAGTCCTTGAGCTTGCAATGGTTATCAAAAGAGGAAGCTCCAAAGATTTTAGGAAAACTTATAGCCGTTGGTTCTCTAACTTCTTTATTGATCTATGGATCTCTGTGGATCTTATTGGAAGTTTTTGAAATACCTTATTTTGTTAATTTTGTTATAGCGGGTGGTATTTGTATTGTGTTGGCTTTTGTGATGCTCATAGGGTTCCCAGTGTTTCCTTCTAAAGTACCGCAAAACAAGAACTTAGTACTTAGGAAACGCTATTGGCTATTTTACGTACTCACTTTTTTATCTGGTGCCAGAAGACAAATATTTGTGGTTTTTGCAGCTTTTCTGATGGTTGAAAAGTTTGGTTATAGTGCTGCAGAAGTTACTTTACTCTTTCTAATTAATTATGCATTCAATTGGAGTTTTGCTGAAAGAATTGGCGAGCTTATTGGTAGGTTTGGTGAAAGAAGAGCACTAACGTTTGAATATATTGGCCTAATAATTGTTTTTATAGCTTACGGTCTTGTTCAGAACGCCACGTTAGCTGCCTTTCTTTATATTTTAGATCATATGTTCTTTGCCATGGCTATTGCAATTAGTACTTATTTTCAAAAGATAGCTGATCCACGAGACATTGCTAGCAGTGCAGGGGTTTCTTTTACTATCAATCATATAGCTGCTGTAGTTATTCCTGCAGCCTTGGGAATTGTATGGATGTGGTCACATACTTTGGTGTTTTACATTGGAGCTTTATTTGCTTTGTTTTCTTTAATTGCGGCCCAATATATTCCTAAAGTTCCTTCGCCGGGTCATGAAACTATACTTTTTGATACAAAGAATACATAACTTAAGGAGCTGTTATGAAAAATTTTTTAAAACTAGTTGTTATCTTAATAAGTGTTGCGATTGTTTATGGGGTGTTGATGTTTGGTTTATCTGAATTAGGTGGTGAGGTAGCGACACTAGTTAGACCAGAAGCTGACGGAAGTAATAAGAATATTAGAGTCTGGATAGTAGATGCAGATAATAAATCATGGATTGAACATGGCGATAGTGAGTCTTACTGGATAAAACAATTAAGTAATAATTCAGAGCTTTTGATTATCAGAGAAGGAGAAGAAAAAAAATACATAGCTTTTGCTGATAGGGATTCACACGATCTTTATCATAATTTGAGAAGAGAAAAGTATGGATTCTCGGACAAGATGTTAGATATCCTTGCCTTTGGTGCGACAAGTAAAGAGAACTGTGAGAGTATTCCAGTCAGGCTTGAGTAAATTTGAAAAAGTTATTTAAAGGATTTCTATATTCTTTCGGACTGCTACTAATAGTAGGAGTATTTTATTTAGGAAATTTACTCTTATTTAAACCTTTTTCTTTAGATCATTATCTAGCCAAAGAACTTATATTAGAAATGATAGATTCGCCTGAATCCTTAACTTACCTGGGAGTGGTCGATAGGTTCAATTGGTTAACAAATCATCAATCAAAAATCTCTATAACTGGACTGAGTGATATGGAAGAAGATCTTGCTGATGCCAAGAAATTAAAAGCACTCCTACTTTCTTATAAAAATGAATCTTTATCGGAGCAGCAAAAAATAACTAAAGAAATAGCTGTTTTTGATGCTTCTAATTTTATAAAAGAAACAGAAGAATTTCCTTTTCATAACTACCCACTGAATCAGATAGGAGGTATTCATTTAAACGCTGTTGAATTTATGACAGATGTTCATCCAATTAGGAACGTTAAGGAAGCTGAAGCTTACATAGATAGACTTAATTTATTCGATGATTCTTTTGAGGCAACTCTAGAAATACTAAATGCGCAGAAGAAAGCAGGCATTTTCCCTCCAAAATTTGTTTTTGATCACCTTATTCGTCAATTAGAAGAATTTCTTAACTTTAAAGAAAATGAAAATCCACTAAGAAGTGTGTTTTTAAGAAAAATAGAAGATTTAAATTTAGATTCTGAGGTTTCAGGTGATTTAATTTCAAAACTGGATAATTCAATAGAGAATAGTGTTACTCCAGGCTTTAAACTCCTGTATGACTTCGTTAAAGAAACCAGAAAAAAAGCTAACCAATATCATGGGGTTTGGTCCTTACCCAACGGAGACGAATTTTATGCTCTAAGACTGAAGGTTTACACCACCACAGATTATTCCGCAGAGGATATACACAATATCGGACTTTCAGAAGTTGAGAGAATCACGAAACGTATGCAAGAAATAGCTTTTGATTTGGGCTACGGAGACCAAGTCAAAGTCGGGCAACTGATGAATTCACTCAATGAAGACAGTAACTTTTTGTATTCAGACACGCCAGACAGGAAAGAGAGAGTTGTGGCGGATTACAATTCCATTGTCGAAGAGACTTGGAACATATCAGAACTTTATTTTCATAATATGCCAAAATCTAGGGTCGAAGTAAGAGCTGTTCCTGAATACTCGGAACAGAATCAAGCTGGAGGCTACTATATGTCTCCTGCTTTGGATGGAAGCCGCCCAGGTGTTTTTTATGCCAATCTTTATGACATTAAACAAACTCCAACCTACAGCATGAGAACTTTAGCTTTTCATGAGGCTATTCCCGGTCATCACCTTCAAGTTGCTCTAAATCTTGAAAATGAAAGTCTTTCTTTGTATAGAAGATTCGGCTATGGCACTTCAGCTTTCAGTGAAGGATGGGCCCTATACGCAGAAAGATTGGCTTTAGAAGCTGGATTAGCTGAAGATCCTTATGATGAATTGGGGGTCCTGCAGAGTGAATTATTTAGAGCAGTTAGGCTGGTTGTAGATACTGGCATTCACTATAAGCGTTGGTCCAGAGAAGAAGCCATGGCTTATATGAAGAATGTTACCGGCATGTCGGACACTGAAGTAAGGGTTGAGATAGAAAGGTACATAGTTTGGCCGGGGCAAGCTTGTAGTTACAAAGTGGGCATGCTTAAAATCCTAGAACTTAGAGAAAAGGCAAAAGAGAAATTAGGAGAAGATTTTAATATTAAAGATTTTCACTCTGTAATTTTAGAACAAGGACAGCCACCCCTATTTATCGTAGAAGATCTTGTAAATCTTATGTTAGATAACTGAGGAATCAAAATGACATATGCACATAGAAAAGATATTTATGATGCTGACACGCACATGATGGAAAGACCAGATTGGATAGTTGAATTTGCAGATAAAGAAATAAAGAATCAATTGGAGCCCTTCGTTGAAGGGGATAAAGGAACGTTAACGAGAATTGATAAAGCTATCTCAAATTTTAATGAACGCAATTCCTCTCAAACAGTTTTGAATAAGGCAAAAGAAGAATTTATGGGTTGGAATCATAAAGGCTGGGACGGCTTAGGAGCTTTTGATTCAAAAGAAAGAAAATTAGCAAATGATCTTTTGGGCTTTAAAGGGCATATAGTTTTTCCCACTAGTGCTTTCGACCAGGTAATTGCAGCTAAAAGTGATGCAGTAGTTATGGGTGGTATCAACGCTTTAAATAGAGGAATGGCAGCTTTCTGTTCAGGCGATTCAAGAATGCATGGGGCTGCGTATATACCTTTTCAATTTGGAGCTGAAATTGCGCTAGAGTATTTACAAGAAGCCATAAAAAACGATTTTTCTGTAATTCTGATTGATACAATTCCCCCTACTGGCGGAAAGTCTTTTACACATTCAGATTACGATATTGTTTGGAAAGAAATTGAAGACTTTGATATGGCTATCACTTTACACGTTGGTGTAGATGGAAGTTGGGATCCAGTACCTTTGCCTTTTTATAATAATGGGGGTTCTGTACCTGAACATAAAGAGGGCGATGCCCCAAGAGATGCTCTTGCATATATGGGTATTGCTTATAACGCTGAAATTTTTTTGGCAGCAATGATTTTTGATGGGGTATTCAATCGCTTTCCAAAATTGAGAGTAGGAGTCGTTGAGCTTAGCGCTTCTTGGATAATCTCATGGATGAAACATTTAGATCAATCTTATAGAGCATTTAGGAGGTTGCAGGATCTATCCCATGTAAAATTACTTCCCTCCGAGTATGTTCAAAAACACATTAAGGTTACCCCCTTTCCGGGAGAGGATATAGGCTGGTTACTTACTAGTGGGGCAGAAGATCTACTCATGTTTGCTTCTGATTACCCCCATCATGAAGGAACTGATGATCCTATAGGAAGATATGAGAAGACCTTAGGACAAGTTGATGAAATAAAGAAAAAGAAGTTTTACTCCGAAAATTTTAAATCTTTCCTTGGCAGCCATTTATGAAAATAGCTTCAGATCTTTAGGGACCCAAAACTTCTTCTCCTGTTAATCAGAGGTTAAGATAAAGAGCAAGTTATGTTTTATTCAGGAATAATTATTTTTTTTGGAATCCATTTAGTTCCATTAATTGGGAAATTAAAGTTTTTTTTAAAAGATAAATTGGGTGAAGGCCCTTATATGGGGCTATTCTCTGTAGTTGCCCTAGCAGGAATTCTGTTAATAATATTTGGCTACGAGAGCAAGTCTAACCTTCTGTATTCAATTAATGGGAAAGCTTATATCTATGCAAAATACATTATGTTTTTTTCACTTACTTTATTTATTGCGGCCAACATGCCGACTTATATAAAAAAGTACACTAAACATCCTATGTCTTTAGGTATAGCAATCTGGACTGTTTTACATTTAATGACCAATCCAGATACTACCTCTGTTATTTTGTTCGGATCTTTTTTAGCTTATTCCTCTATCTCTGTGATAGTAGCAGAACTCAGAAACTCAGAATCTAAAGAAGTTATCCCGAAAATTCATTACGATATGTTATCCCTTGTTTTAGGTGCTTTATTTACTTTTCTTGCATTTAATTTTCACGAGTACTTGTCTGGGGTTAGTCTCAGCTAAAAAACTAATCCTTTTAGACCTACTTGATTAACTTTAATATGGGGTTTAAATGATTCGTCTATTTCATAAGTATTTGAGTTTAGTAATATCTATCCAATTATTGCTATGGACCATCTCAGGCATATATTTCGCCTTTAACAAAATTGAACTGGTAAGAGGGGAGCAGTATTTAATTGAGCAAAACCCTTCAAAACTAAATCTTAAAGAAGTCGAAAGTAGTTTTTCTGCCAAAAATGTAAATTTTGTAAGAAGACTGGATGAATGGATTATTAAAGTGGAGACGGATTCAGGCTTTAGCTACACAGACCTTCAAGGTCAAAACCTGGATGAGCTGAACGCAGAGGAGGTGAAGGAAGTAGTTAGACAAAGCACTAATTTGATACCTTTAATGGCTCAACGAATTGATAAGCCAGAGATAAGAGCTGAATTTAGAGGGAGAAATTTACCTATATTTAAGGTTGCTACTTCAACAACAGATAACATTAATGTTTATGTAGATGCCTTTACTGGTGAAGTTACTGCCATCAGATCAGATTCTTGGCGTATTTGGGATTTCCTCTGGGGAGCGCATATTATTGATTATTCTGAACGAGAAAATATCAATAACTTTCTGATTAAGATTTTGTCGATTTTAGCCCTTATAAGTTCTCTATCAGGCATAGTCCTATTTTTTAAAACATTTAAGTTCAAAAAATAGATTAAATGGCCTATGAAAAATCAAAGGGCTTTAATAACTTTGATTTTGCTGCTGTTATGCATTCCTATTAAAACAGAAACAGAAGAAGTTTTTATCGAAGAAAAAGTCGTTCTTCCTAATGATATGGGTAAGGTATATGGCTCTCTTCTAGTACCAAATATTACCAGTGAGACCGTGGCTCTAATTATTTCTGGTTCAGGACCAACTGATAGGGATGGAAACCAACCAACTCTCAAAAACAATTCTTTAAAACAACTAGCACATACTTTATACCAGTCTGACATTGCCTCACTAAGATACGATAAAAGAGCAATTGCAGAAAGTAAGATAAAGGATTTTAACGAAGCAGATCTTTTATTTGAACATTATGTGGAGGATGCTTCTTCTTGGATTCAGTGGCTTAAAGAATCTTCCAGATTTAAACAAATTGTTGTCATTGGTCACAGTGAAGGCTCTCTAATCGGTATGATTGCAGCTCAAAGGTCAGGAGCTGATAAATTCATCTCTCTGGCTGGACCTGGTAAATCAGCTGACAGATTACTTAAAGAACAACTTGCTAAGCAAACAGGGGTGTCTTATTTTGCCGATCCATTAATAGATGATTTGGTACAGGGCAAGCAAGTAAAACCTCCTTTTTTTTTAAAGTCTCTCTTTAGGCCCTCAGTGCAGCCATATCTAATTTCTTGGTTTAAATATGATCCTTCAAAGGAAATGGCAAAACTCGATATTGATTGTTTGATAATTCAAGGAAATACGGACTTACAGGTTAGTGTTGAAGATGCAAACTTGCTGTTAAGTTCAAATAAGAAAGCTTCAATAAGAATCATTGATGGGATGAATCATATTTTAAAAAATACTTCTGAAAAGAGAAAAGAAAACCTTAGTTCCTATAATGATCCAAGCCTCCCTCTAAACAAAGAGCTAACAGAACAAATAACAATATTTATAAACAAATAATCTAAATACAACTAATAAAGATTAACTGAAGGGATAAAATGATTTATTTAATAATCTTATTAGCGATTTGGGAGGTTTACTGGACATATACTGCTTGCTGGTTAGCCGCTAAGAGAGGAGATAAGGCATGGTTTCTTTCCTTTATTATTATCTCTTTGTTTGGAATTCCCGAAATTCTCTATGTCAGAAAATATCAGGATTCTTTGAAACTAGAAGATAAAGACTGAGAATAAAAAACTAGTCTTATTTGGCTTAATGGATTTTAAACTTTTAAGCAGAAGAGCTAGGTCTTGCTTTAACTCTTTCAAACCAAGCAACGAGATTTGTGCAATCTTCACTTATAGCTTGTCCAACTGTTGCTCCAAAGTTCAGAAAGCAAAATAACATAACATCTGCTAGGCTAAATCGATCTCCACAGATAAATTCTTTGCCTTCCATTTGTTCATTTAGCCAAGAACATTTTTCTTGAGCAATGGACTTAAATCCATCTGCGGCGTCAGGAAACGTTTGCATACGAGTTTTAAATAACTCAAGTCCTTCTGCATAACGAAATCCTGTTGTCATCGGTTCAACTATTTGAAGATCTATTCTTCTAGTCCACATTCTTGTTTCAGCACGTTCTTCAGGTGTTTTGCCCATTAAATCAGTGCCTCCATTCTTTTCATCTAGATATTCGCAAATCGCTGTGATCTCTGCTAAGAAGGATCCATCATCAAGCTCAAGGGCGGGCATCTGCCCTGAGGGATTCCGCTTTAAGTGTTCTTCTTGACGGTTTTCACCTGCCATAAGATCAACTTCAATAATTTCTAATTCTTGACCTAGTTCCGCTAAGAACATTCTTACAACTTGG